>Ga0307979_1002320_pt1 | contig 13234 bp, 14 predicted proteins | sample OrgLakmetage1058_FD_201833 | JGI IMG/M metagenome (GOLD analysis project Ga0307979, IMG submission 201833) | Saline water microbial communities from Organic Lake, Antarctica - #1058 | ecosystem: Environmental > Aquatic > Non-marine Saline and Alkaline > Saline | place: Antarctica: Organic Lake...
TGCTGCTGCAGAACGATCGGTGCCGGCTGACGGTGCTCCTTCAAGCCCTCGAGAAGACAGCAGCAGCAGCAGTGACGGTGGCGGCAGTGCTGTTGGCACAAGCGTTGCAACCAATTATGATGCAGCAACAGCAGCAGCAGTGGTGTTAAGGGTGGAGGACGTGCGCTGGGAAGAAGTGCACGAGAACAGAGCTCCTCCAGCGCGGATCGGCCACACGATGATCGCCATGGGGAACCGCATCATCCTGTAAGCGCCCTAATTGCTTTTATTCAATGGAATGCACTTACTATTGGCACTGGAATTGCACTGTATAACATTATGGTTGGCACTTGTTTGAGTCACCTTTCTCGTCGGCCTTATCCCCCCTGTAAGGTACGGAGGCCGCGATTACATCCACCATCAGTTTCAGGGCGGCGTGTGGTGCCTCGACACGATTCTCTTGAAGTGGCGACGAGTTGACATTCCTGGCCCGCAGCCTCAATTGTGCGTATACTTGGCCATGTCCAATCGCTCTGTCTCTTGATGACGCGCACTACTCTGTTTACATTTTTACGCAGTTGTCATAGTTTCTGAAGAAATTAAAAGTCGAACTTCTTTGTTCATTGAAACAAAAATTATACTCATCCGTGATGTACTCAATGATTTTACAGGCGCACCGGACATCTCGCTTTAGGCCACGAAGACGGAGTGGTGTTTCTAGGAGGTTTGGGCGAACCAACCAGCAGCGGGCCCTTGCCGTCGCCGTTTCCCAGCGATTCCGCCATCTTCCTCGACCTCACCTCGCACGCCCAGCCCGCTTCGCTGCCTCCCTCTGCATAAAGAAGTCTTTTCATCTGCTGTATAATTTTTTGTTTATCCGGCTTCTGCGTTTCGACTACATTCAGTGCGCTTTCCTATTCAGCTCTTTGGTTTGCACTTGGAGTTGGACCGTGCATTCCGAAGATGATGCCAATGCGGGCGACTATTTCAACCCTTCAATACTGAGGTGCTGAGGTAGTTGTACTCAAATTAAAGTATTCGAAGTGAACTGCTCAGTCAGGACCTTGGCGACTTGGCCTTAAGTCTGAAGTCTGCTCCAATTAGGACTACTCCATTTTGATACAAACAAAAATTAATATCCATATCCATATCCATGTACCACGAAGGCAATAAATTTGAATTGCTGGATTGCTGCTATTGGCGTGCATAAAGATCAACACATGATATCTCGGACATCGAAATAAATCGCCCCTCAGCCTGTTCATACAGGCGCCTAAACGTATGCATATGCGTATGTGTTTATTTTAAAAAATTTATGGCGAAAGCGAGAGGCGAATTTTCCGTTTTCCGAGGAGCAAGGAGCAAGGAGGATAATGCTATATTTTAGAGCTGTGCTTGCTGCATTGGATAAGTGCCATCAAATCACGCACCCGAAATGAATTCAAATATTGCAAAAAAAAAGGGCTCTTCCAGCGACTGCGGTGGCCGTCGAAGCGCTGAAAGTTCTGAAAGCGTGCCCATCCGATGGTGCACGCTCGTTGAAGTGAGGTGCGAATTCCTTGAGCCGCACCACCGATTCCATTGGCACCACAGCTGCACGACTAAATTCTGCTTACTGAACTGACATCAGTAACCTCCATTTTACGCTAAACCGAAATCGTGTTCTCAACCGGTGCTAGAATGGGAGCTTTCGCCGGCTGTCTTTCCGACTTAAAGCTGCTCATCATGGACTTGCTACCTCTCATCGAGGAGCTATCGCTGCTTCCTCCTTTGCCTCGAAGGGCTAGTAATTTGCCGTTCTTAACCTGTGTAGCTCTGACGGATTCACATGCAGCCAAAGTTGCAGCGTCATCCACATCGAAAGCAGCGCACGGTTGAGTGGGCTCGTAGCGCTTTAAATTCTCACGAGCAAGCACGGCGGACTTGCCACCATTGTTGCTGTTGACGCGCGCACCGTAGGTGGGATAGATAGAAAAAGTTGCAAAGGTGGGGATGAAAAGGTAAAAAAGACGATTGAGTCAACATCCACCACACCAAGGCATCATCAACTCCGACCTGAGGAATACGACAGTCCACTTGCTGAGAGAGCTTGGCTGCTGAAACTTCAGGGAAAGGTACTCGGTCAAGCTCAAAGTGCCTGGCAGCTGTAGAAAAAATTAAAGTGAGCCGTGTAAAGCAAATGTAACGACCATACCAGGGAGTTTATGCGTAAGGGTATATCATGTAAAGAAATATACCTTCGTCTGATTGACTCGACAATCAACTAGAAGCGGGTGAATTTTGAGGTCATTGTCCATTCGCAACAAGGAACTCGGCTCATCCACAACCTTAGATTCATCGCGAGATAACTTTTCTAGAGGATTCGTTGTAGTGCTTCCTGCTTTAAACGTTTAAATAGCCAAGAAACGCAGCAAATGAGACTGCAGAGCAGCTGTCGACTGTCGACGAACATAGATCGTATTTCAGGAACGTTCTGGTAGTAAAGCTACGTCGTAGGCGATAGATTTCAAGAGGGGCATTAATATAAAAGTTAGCTACGAAATTGTACCGGCACCCCTATCGGGTTTGATGTCGCTCATCCTTCCAGCTTTCAGGCTTTACGTGCACAGGTTGTTGCGGCTAGAGGCTAAACTTCCTCACAAGAAACGATGTCCGATCTTTTGAAGCACCCCCGGAGAGGGCATACAGTGTAGGGTCATCGATCTGTTCGTTGGTTTGTCGTTGTTGTTGGTCCAATAGGAAGAAACGGAACAACGAAGGCAGGAACTAACTTGTTGGGCGCTGAGCGCCGCTATAAAACTGTTGAGGAGTGTAGGCTGTGGACGAACTTATAGCAAAATAAAGGAAATAGTAAGTTCCCTTCAACCATTCTCGCGATAAATGATGAAGGTAGCCAGCTGAATTTTGAAGTATGTTTGGTCGTAAGAAAGCAGCAGAAGTTAAGACCGAGGAATTGACTGAGGAGGAACCGGAGCCGTCCACAGCGAATGTAGCAGATGCGTACCGATTGTGGAACATCAATGCACAGTCAACCGAAATACCTGGCCCATTAGTAGCGGGGCGCGCCTTTGGACTGCATGAAGCGCAGCTCCTAGGCTCAGTCCTAAAAGTCAACGCACTCACTAGCTTACGAGTGTGCAGTGTCCAATTTGATTCACCAATGCGGCAGGCACTTCTTGATGGGCTTTCCTCGTGCAACACGCTTAAAGTAAGCTCCTAGCGTTTAATTATAGAAATCCTCGCAGGTCGAATAAATCGTGGGCGGCTTAATGAAGTGAAAATCTCGTGCTTGCACTCCTGTGATTTTGGGGCTGAGTTCATTATTAACACATGTATCCGTGTGATCTTAGGTTTTGTATCTCATCGACATCAACCTTGGGCCGGAAGGAGGCGCTAAGCTCTGGCCAGCCCTAACCCCGTCCTCTAGTGAAGGTTGCATCGAGGTATGCATTGCTCTGTTCCAAGTCCTCTTTGAGTTCTTTTATATTGTTATGTGCACTACTACTGTAGGATATTATGCGCCTTCTCTCGACTCCACCGCTTGCTACAATTTTAGTGAAGTGCCCTTCATACTATCGTACTATTACTAACTAGGTACTTGACGTACGAAGCAACGGGCTCGGAACCAGCGGTCTGGTCGGTCTCAGGGCCTTTTTCATGAGCCAACCGAGCCTTAAAGTGCTGGATCTCGCAGGCAACAGTCTTGGTGACCACGGGCTGGACGATATCATTGCATCGCTGTCTCCCACGCAGCCCCCTTGTACTGCTGTCAATGATTCGTCTTCTGCGGATGTCCTCGAGATTACTACTGCAGCAAGCAGCAGGAATTCGAGTCGACCAACCAGTCGTGACGGTAGAGGCAACAACGATGCCACTACAGGTGGGGGTCAGAACTTCGAAGGTGAGGTAGACGCAAGTGGATCCTTGGCGCGGCTTCCTCCAAATGGTGCAGAGGCATCACCAGTAGCAGCCTCGTTGGAAGAATTAAGGCTCACTACGAATGGGTTCGGAGAAGCGCCGGTGCTTCGACTCTTGAATGCCCTCACTGACGCAAGGTAAAAAGGCCTTATCTCTTGAAAACATATTATTCGAATGTTCATGAAGGAGTAAAAGTACGTGTGAGGTAGATCAAATGAGGACGAGCGTGTTGTGGAAAGGCTCACGTTTTGGCTCTCATCACTCCATCCCCAATTATCTTCTTCTTTTGGGACCTATGTATATGCGTGCCACGATACGCTCTAGGTGGGCCCCTAAGCTCCGTCGCTTAGACCTCTCTGCCAACCCATTCCCCGCGAGAGCCGCGGCCTACGCCAGTCGGAGCGCGCTGCGAGCGAGGCGGCAAGACCGCAAGAATAACAACCCAGTCCTCTTCAATGAACCCCCTGTAAAAGTGGACTCCTTGCAGTTTGCGGCCGACGGAACCCCGAAAAGGTTAAGATGAGACAGAGAAAAGGCACACGAGTGCATAGAAAGGGAAGAGAGAAGATGCCTCTTCAATGATGGGAATGCGTTCCCTCGTCTTGTTTTATGTTGCGAGCGGTAGCACCGATCCTCGAAAACTTCACTTTCACTCTGATGCATTTATCATTTCTTCTTATTCTTCATTGTCCATTTTTTCTATGTGTGTGTGTAGGTTTGTGGAAGGCCTGAAGCTTCGCCCGACGAACCCAAAAACAGCGGCGGTGATGCACCAACATGAAGTGAGTTTTGAAAGCGCTTACGCATGAATTTATTCCTCTTACTTGGGCGCACTTACCTTCTCGCCTCAACCTCCACTTTTTAAGTCTCCTTCCTCCGCTCTCTCTGCCGCAGGTGGTGCTGGTCTTACAGGGTAACTTCGAGTTGTCGGAATCGGAAGCTTGCGGTCTCGCGCCGTTTCGGGCCGACCAATTCTTGGCCTCTGACCTCAGCCACCCGAGGTGTTGGAGAAGGAGAAGCTTAAGATGAAGCCCGCCAATCTTTGCCTGGCTTTCTATTCACTTCAAGACTTCTCCGTTACACACCCTCTTTTCTCTCCTCTCTCTTCGCCTCCCTTCACATCCTCCTCTGTTTTCCCAATCCTTCAACAGACACCTGTACCGCCGCGCGATGCCCTCCTCGATGGAAGCTAGCCCTTCCTCGCCCAACCGCCCGCCTGACCTCTATCCGTTAGCCACCAACACCACCAATTCTCGCACGGTGGGATCGATACTTTTTTTCTTTCTCGGCATCCATTGTTGTCGTTTTTAGGAGTATATTATCTCCCTTTCTTTTTAGATAATTGGATTGCTGCCTACTTTATGCATGCCTCTGTGTGTGCAATCCTTTTGCACGCATAGGTTCGGTCCCCTCTTGACCGCGAGCCTACGATCGAGACAGTAGCTGGCCGTCCTTATGGCTTAAACCGCCCTCTGCCGCCGGAGGTGGCCTCATGTCCGCCTCTGATTGGCTCGTTGGCTCGGCAATTAGGCGGGGTGCGGCCGCGGCGTTTCCGACCAATGGCTATGCACGACGAGCGCGCCGTGTTGAGGTACTTGTAGATAGATAAGAGCAGCAAAAGTCGTATGCCCTGGTTTGAAGCGACAGAGGGAAGAAGAGGGGATAACGATGGGAAGTGAAGAGAATATAATCCTCGTGTACATTGTTCGCTCACTTTTTCTCTTCTCTTCTCCTATTCCTTCTTGCCAGGGACAATTATACGAATTTAACGAAGGCGATAGTGTTGCCGTCCTTTGTACACTCGTACAAGGCAAAAAGTGACCTCCCCGAGGGCCTTTGAGGTCCTTTCTGTATTCTTTGGACTCCGTTTTCAATTGACCCGCTGGTTGATCTGCGCGTCGACGTCATTTCGTGGCTGGTTGCTGTCTTTAAGTCGCCTTTGCGTTCGTCGGTTGTGCAGCAAGGAAGAGGGGAGTTATTGTTATGGAACTTTTTAATTTTCAATGAATTATAAACCTATAAAAGTAATACCAAGGAAAAGGAGATGTCTGACTCTAAACTGAGCAAACTGGTTATGGCTGGGTGTCTAAGTGGCAGTGACAAGCGCACTCCTCTACATGGAATAGAGCAACAAAGAACATACAAATAAATTAATTCGCCCGTGACTGCTGTATTTTTCTTGTTCTTCAGCTCCCCAGGTGTAAGTGCGATTTTTGTGTAGTTGCGCCACTTCGCGTGGTTGCCACGTACGGGGTTGGGAATTCCGGGTAAAACCGAAGTGTCTCGCGTTCGCCCTTCCGCCCTTGAAAATTCCTTAGACGCCAATTTAGCGCGTGAACCACGCGCAAATCGCGCTAGAATCATGCGCGAAGTATATTGACAGCAATTGAATCGCGCGTAGTACACATGAACCGCAGCCTTAACCATATTCAATAAATAAAAGCTATATCTCAATTTCTTTACCATCCACGATTTATAGCGTTCATAGCTATGCCGCCCTTCTGCGGCCTAAAGGCCAAACTGAATTCTAAAGGGCAGACGTTTTACTTACAAACTAACATCTGGCAGCTAACACCGAGAAGTAAAAGAACAGACAATAATTTTTTTTGAAAAGCCTCACGTTTTGATTTGGCCACGTGCACTTATACCCATTACCCGTGGCATTCGCTTGCTTGCATCTTCTTTTGTATTGATTATGCATCGTTCGAGTCCGTAGGCGGTACGCGAGCAGCATACTTACAACTTTATTGCTTGGACAAACAAGTAATATTAAAAGTTATATATGGCCAACATTGCAAGAACGGCTGACACAAAAGAGTGTGGCTCAATGTTAAGGCGACAGTACTCTTATTCTCTTTACGATTTAAAAGGCGGTTAATTCTTCTTTGATGCCAATCAATTCGAATCCTCTTTTAATCGCTGTATCCTTTGATAACTCTTCCTTTATTTCTTTCAACTCAATTCCATCTTCAGCTACGCTTAATGTCGGTCGTTGTTCTTGTAATTCTCTCGACGCAGGCTCACCTTCGATTTCTGCGGCTATTGGATTTGTTACCCAATCATTGCGAGCACATTCGATGACGCCACTATCAGGTAGTCGACTTTTGGTTCTGGGCCTCACGAGCGACACCTGCTTTCTTCGTGGGCGGCGCAACTCATTTTTTTTACTATCGTCGGTGATTCGTTCTGATGTACAACGTTTCTTGCATCGATTGACACATTTTGTCAAAATAGACCGAAGAGTATTCATAACTATGAGACCAGGCCCCATGAGCAGCAGAAATATCAGAACGTTCTCAAAAACGCTGCGCTCTAATTTGCCATTTGGCTGTGCGTTGACTTTAATTAGAAGTGCACCGAGAAAGATGTGGGCCAACGAGTATGTCAAGACAATACCAAGAGTGCTGTCTTCGTCTTTTTTATATGGGCGCTTGCTGAATAAATGGATAAATGCAAGGCAGAGCAGAAACCCAATCACTGGAGCCAAAGCTGAGTCTCCTGAGGCAATGCCAATAATTGATGCCAAAAGCAAACGACGAAAGCATTCCACAACTTCAAACCACCAATACTCGGGCTGACATACAGCACAACAAAGAGAGAATGAATGAATGAAAAAAAAGTGAGGATATACATACGCAATTTGAAATATATGTCAGGAATCATCACAAACCTTGTAGGCCTCAATCAAGAAAACCAGGTGGCCAATTGTTGGATTCCCCGTGCTTGCTTCGTGCTTCACTGCGGTAGGACAGGAGATGGTCTCTTGATGTCGCCTCAAGAGCACGAGATAAGTAAACGGAATCCTAAAGGTCAAACATTTACAGAAAAAAGGAGCAAATTAGTTCCTCGTTGATATGGAGTAGTGGAAGACACTTAGGTAGCGATATACAAACTTCTTACCCAAGCGGATAGATGAACAACATGACCACTGCATAGGCCACATAAGACTTGTATCGTTTGCTTGCACAGTTCAGAGAGTAGTCACGCACAAGGTATTTGACTGCTGGTTCAACTTCCTCAAATGATTCACACTGAAAGTACTCAAATATCGTGCTGGAGGTCCCTATGAGTATGATGAATGAAAACAATAAAAGGGAGAAAAATAAAGTCTCCCCTTGCTGCCCAGTGGCGTTGGCCTCAGAAGTATATATGAATTCCAAAACTTCAGGTTGCCGGTTCTCCAAACGAGCCCGATGAATTGTGTAGAAGTAATCACTAAAAGAGAGCAGCGAATTTCCTTGAAACAGTTGAAATCCTGCTACGTCCGCTGTCCCATACAAATCCTTGTCAAAGTAAGAGAATACCCGGCGAAAAATGCGAATTTCTTGATTTGAAAAGGCTGTAGCGAGATCGTCAGGAACCATATAGCGCTCGTCTTTAATGAGAATGGCCTCCATTCGTCGTGTCTTCTTCTTTCGAAATGCCACTTCCAAGCCGAAAAGTGCCAACAGGAACACAATAAAGAATAGAGGTCCAAGAGTGACACCAACAAGAGTATCTGTGTAGTCATAATTTTCGATACGGCATTCGAGACCAAGGGAGGGAAGTATGTCTAGATTAAGAACTTTGAGCGGGCTAATGATAGCTTTGAATGTAGCGGAGAAGGATACACTACAATTGAACTGCCAGACAGATGAAACATAAATTTAAGATGTTGGCGAAAGGCATCAAAATAATCATCGGAACAAAAAAAACTTACCGGGATGTTTTGCGCTATTTGAAAGAAGGACGTAAGCGCCTTGAGTTTCACTTTGCTCCCATTCAAATATGAAAAAAAAATCACGGGAAGAAACCACAACGTCTCTCAATCTGTCAACGAGCTGCTCCATGCGCACGCTGCACATTCTACGCTTATTCATTGCACTTCTTTCTGAGATACAGGATATACTTACAAGAAGCACTAGATAAAAAAAGATAAAAATGCTAAGTATTATCAGCGCTGGTGAGGACAGCCACAGTTGTCCTAAGTTTGGCAAATCGTCGCACGATTGGCACTTGGACTCCTCGGGGTCAAAGTAATGACCATGAATACATACTGCGCAAAGAATGCAAGAATGCCTTGATGGCCAACAGCACAATAGCTATCGCTAAAGTTAAGTCCTCCTCGACATGCCACAGACCCATGCATGCACTGGCGAACAACACCAGTCTCTTTCGAGATGCGCCACCACCCAGGCAGAATCAAAAGATCATTCAAAGTTGACATTCCGTCCTCGCCACATTTAGTACCCTCAGGGCAATGTATGCAGCTGCTGTCAAAATAGTAGTACTTTTTCGAGCAGCGAGTGCACGATGCAGCCTCTTCAAAGCTAAAACTAATGCCTGAGCAGCTCGAACAAGTTGCCTCGCCATAGGTTTCACTGAATGTACCAGCGCTGCAGGTTACACAACTGGATTGCCCTGTGGCACCTTGTGCTTTGCCAGGTGGACACGATGTACAATTTACAGATGCTGAAGTCGACGAGTACGAACCTGCAGCACATGCGATGCAATGAGCAGAGCCTTTGCTTGGAGAATAGTATCCAGCGGCACATGAGGTACATGCCTTTGAGGCTGCAGCGCTCGACTTTCCTTCAGCGCAAAGTTCACAGAGCTGTGTTTCAGCCAAACTGAACCTGCCAGCTTGGCACGTCGCGCAGCCCGACGTATTAGTATGTGAACCCGCGCCACACAGTAGGCACGATCCAGTGAGAGCTCGAGGCGCATAACGCCCACTTTCACAGTCCACACAACTCGTCTTGTTGAAAGTGTATTGGCCTGCCGAGCAGGTGATGCACCCAGTGCGATCTTCGCTGGAGAACTTTCCCACTGGGCAGTCATTACAGATAGTAGATGTAGTTTGGCTGGTGTAGGTCCCACTTTTGCACAGAGTACAAGCGCTCGGCCAAGGAGGCTGCGAGGCATCGGTAAATTTCCCGGCACTACACGAGGTGCACAGGTTTGAGTGTGCGTTAAGGTACTGGCCAGGGTGGCATGCTATAGTAGGTGCGAACGTTGGCCACGGGATAGGCATCAGCAACGGTGATTGTGAGGGACCCTTAAAATGAAAAAAAAAAACGTATGAGATTGTGAAAACGCAGGCAATTGAAAAATGTTATACAAAATTAAGGAATTCACCGGCGTAGGCATTGATGTTGGCGCCGACGAAGGTAAAATGGTCGGCGATGAAGTAGGAATAGAACTTGGAGAAGAAGAAGGATTTGGCGAAGGCAACGATGTTGGCGCCGACGAAGGCAAGAAGGTCGGTGATGAAGTAGGACTTGAAGTCGGAGAAAGAGACGGATTCGGCGAAGGCAAGGCCTGCGGCAATCACGAATAGATGTAGACGCACTCAGAACAATTTTCAATAACCAAAGAAGAGACACAACCCTAGAATTGGATCTTGTCAAACCGAGGGGGCTGGCATAGGCAGTATTGAAGGCTTTGATGTCCTTGTCGGTGCCAATGTAGGTGCTGGTGTGGGTAGAATGAAACATGAATCCGTTCTGCCGTAAGAGTCTTGATCCGTCGGGCACGATTCACAGCTTGGCCCGTTGTAGAATTCGCCAGCGGCGCATGCACATTTCGCATCATTTGGATTGATGGAGCCCGGAGAATGGTCAAGCACATCGGTGGTGATTCTATAAGTTGTAAGTTGTAGCCCAACACAAGGATTGGTTGAAGGCCACCGCGTAGCTGAATGTGCGATAAAAAGTGCTCACCGATGAAACTTCCCATCCGCTTATGTCTTGGTTGAAATTGTACGCATTGGCGAATGTGAGCTCCAAAGAAGACACCGAAGATGTGTCCCACCCACCAATGTTCTGGTTGAAAGCTTCCGAACTGTTGAAGGTGTAATATAAAGTGGTCACAGCAGAAGTGTCCCATTCACCAATATAGTGATTGAAGTTGTAAGCTTGGGCGAATGTGAGATACAAAGAAGACACTGCTGAGGTGTCCCAATTGCCAATATTCTGGTTGAAAGTTTTCGCAGAGCTGAATGTGCCCATCAAAGTCATCACTGACGAAGTATTCCATCCACCTACGTATGTCCTGGTTGAATGCTGTTGCAACGCTGAACGTGTAATAAAAAGTGGTCACACCTAAAGTGTCCCACATACCAATATCCTGGTTGAAGAATTCTGCTTTGTGGAAAGTTTTGAACAAAGTAGTCACTGACGAAGTGTCCCACCCGCTGATGTCTTGATTGAAGGCTGTCGCGTCATTGAAGGTGGCAAACAAAGAGGTCACTGTAGAAGTGTCCCACAAAGAGATATCGCCGTAAGTGACGATGGCATCAAAAGAATCTGAGAGCCAAGCATCCGCAGCTGAGTTCACATTAGATGTGTTGATATTTGTAAGCAACAGACGGCTTGGAGTCTGTTCAAGAGCCAGCCTTGGAGCCCACAGCAAAACTAACATGACCCAACTTCCACCGAATAGAGTGCGCTATGCGATTAAAAAGAGAGAAAATAGAAGATGATAACTAATGGGGAGCACCTTGCAAGGTTCATTACAATTGGTTGTGATATAGCGCTAAATGACAGAGAGTATAGAACAAGGCACAGCACATTTCTTGAAATTCCCCCGATTCGAGCTGACCTTAAGAAAATGTACGAAGGCTACACATAGCAGGACTAACTTGGACGACATCTTCGTTGCCTGCAGCTCAAGAGTGCACTCTAAATAGCTAAGCCTCATGTAGACTGACGAGAGGCATTGATATAAGCTGAGTTCACGTAGAAGTGTAAATGGTATCAGCGAAAGAGCGAAAGATGCGGAGAGGGCAGCTAGTTGATGCTCTTGCGGAAATTCCTCGAAGCGAGATCCTCAAAGCCGGGCAACATCACAGCAACGATGACTTCTTGAAAACGTCACACAGCTGTACGACTTTGCTCTAGAGGCTATCCGCTGTAGGAGGAAGGAAATAATCACCAACTTCTGCAGCACAAGCAACTACAAATCTGTACAGATAATATAAGTAAAAAAAAACGGCAACTTGCGCGACTTCTGCAGTTCTGTAGTGCAAAGAAAGGTGCAAAGCAAAAAAAAGGAGCAAACTCCTCCATACTTATTACTTACTACAGAAGAGAAGAGGGGCAACCAAGCAACCAGCCGTTCCGGGAAATAATGTAAAAAAGTGTATCAAACACCTCCTTGAGGCAGGCACTAGGCACTGATAAGGGAATTAAGGACAATTTGAGTCGGCATACAGAGAATCAGGTATCGGCCAATAAATTAGTAGGTAAGGGCTTCTAACAATAGCAAAGCAGTACATAGCCCTTCCCTACTATTTATGTTTGTCTCAAGTCTTTCTCGATCCAATTTTCTCCATCAATGTAAACTCTAGAAACTAGAAAGGACGCACTGCGCCCATCAAAGCAACGCGCCACGGCCACTACGGCATTGTGAAGCTCCTCTTGGAAACAGGCGCTAACATGGAGGCCAGGGACAACGTACGTTGACTAGGAGTCCTGAAATCGCCTTCATATAAAAGCGCCATCATCCGCCACTTCGACTCTCGTCTATCACCGGTTTCGAAAACCATCCTTCAGGGGCTTCCAGGTGCAAAATTCTTGTTGGATTTCCCAATCGAGTGCCAGCATATTTACACATTCTTTTGCAGATTTTTCATGTTCCCCTTACTCTCTCGTAGCGGATCTCACAAGAGATGCATCGAACCACCGAACTCCTTTCACGAGAACCCCTGCCAAAGAGCAACAATTTTATATTTGCCCTCGTGCTGCGCCCAATCCAGGGCTGTTCGGTCTTCCTGTGATGTAGCAATTGCAAGACATGCACACAGACGCACAGTCAAGCCACAAAGTGAATTGAAGTAGGATCGACAATAATTATGAAAAAAGTGGACGCAAAGGACATGCAAGCAATAGGTTAAGCAATAAATAGGTTAGACGTAGTTATCTCGGAAAGAGCTGGACGTGTGAGCAACATTACACTGATTTATTATTTACTGAAGTACAACAAGATCAAAAGAACTAGGAGCGTATATGCACACAATCTGCATAGAATGTTGCACTCACGTAGTCTTTGAGTCGCTTGTTGGCACCCGCTTCCAGGAGAAGTTTAGCGATAGTGAATCGTCCCCCCATGCACGCCTCCATAAGCATTGTAGTGCGAACCTTGTCCCCATAAGCGAAAGAAACAGGAGACAAGACTGGATACGGTGAAGAGTAAAAGGCCAGCACGAGCAGGGTTTCAGTTAAGACATCAAATGCAGTATTGTATATGCATTACCTCTTGGTCCCGATAGTTTGGATTTGCGCCTGCTTTCAAGAGGATCTTCAAAACGTCAACGTGTTCATAAGTAACGGCCATGTTGAGGGGCGAGGTTTCGAAC
>Ga0307979_1002321_pt1 | contig 13233 bp, 8 predicted proteins | sample OrgLakmetage1058_FD_201833 | JGI IMG/M metagenome (GOLD analysis project Ga0307979, IMG submission 201833) | Saline water microbial communities from Organic Lake, Antarctica - #1058 | ecosystem: Environmental > Aquatic > Non-marine Saline and Alkaline > Saline | place: Antarctica: Organic Lake...
CAGAGCAGTTCGCCACGCCTTCACCATCAATTCTCGCACAGTTCGCGAGCGCTCGCGTCCCGTTCCAGGCGCCCTCCATTTTCACTCGGCAATTCAAGCACAAACATTGGACGAAACGCTTTCCGTCATCTTCGCCTCGCTCGCACAGCGCTAATATTCCAAATCGATGCCGTGATGCATCTTCCTTGCTTGGCGAAATTATTACGGCCCAAAAAAACGCCGCGTCCACGTTTTACGTTATTTCGATAAATACGGCAAATTTTGACGATACGATATATTATCGTAATTCCCAGCCAAGGGCCAAGGGCCCGAAGGGCCGGAATTAGAAGGCTAGCACAAAGGAATTCAACAAGTAGGTGCCTTAAGCACCCCTAAGGAAGTTTTTTTCGGTTTGAGAGAAACACCTGTTCCTGTTTCTATTTTGCTAGCCCTGCGCGGCGGTGAAAACCGATATATAATGAAGCGCCATCAGACAAAGACAAAGAAGCGAATTCGCTAGCGCATTTGCAGCTCAAGTGCATTCTTTATGTGCCTCTGTGACTGCTGTGTACTTGTCTTTCTTTGTTTTTGGGAGAGTATTAACAAGACTAGACCAAAAGAAAGACGACAATGGCAATGCGACGACGAACCGAAGAACAAAAAGAACAAAGAACTCGAATTGCATTACCGCAGCGCATTATGTTCTAGGCGAAGCAAATGCTTATGCTATTATCTAATATAAGCTACAAGTAGAAGCTAGTAGAAGAAAAAGGGAATTTCTTATCTCGAGTTACGAAAGTCCTTATTTTTCATGACCCGAACAAGAAGGGCGTTCGAAAGTCGAAAGCCCGAATGCCCCCCTGTCTCACCATCCATTCTCAATCAAGCTCAAGGGATGGCTGATTTAAGTAAGTGCCCGATAAGGCAACAAAGCAGAGGTAACATGAATACAAACCCGAACTGAAAGCCTCTCGGTTGTCCGGAAAGCCAAGCACATGCTTCTTGTACTTTTCCTAAGCTGGATTGAGCAGATTCGTCTCATCGAAAAACAGAACAAATAAAATCGCCTTATGGGGAATTCTTGAACTAGATGTCGCTGCATTATCAATTCGCCATGTAGTGAACCCGAAATTTTAATATTTTCAATAATGATAACAAAATTGATTATCGTTTTTGAGTATCAAAATTGAAACTGACAATTGGGCAATGCTCGTCTTATGCCGTCCCGGTCTCCTGTAAGTACAAAGAATAAGGCTTGAAATTATTTTTTGTAGTTGAGGTATCACATGATTCGTGCAGCACAGATACTTCGCTTTATTTTGTTCGTCAATCGTCTCATGGATTATACCTGTGATGCCTCGGCACTTGTACAGCACAACTTCTTCGAGGTACTTGGCCTCCTTAAAGACTTTTAACTCGCCTAGTCGTATACACAAATATTAATTCAAAGCTATTGATTACATATAATAATTTTTAAGTTTCAAGAATAAGAACCTACCGGTGATTTGGAGGCAGCTTTCCACGTTGATTTCTTTGATAAACGGAACACTTTTGAAGACTTTTATGTCACCTGAGTTGCAGGCAGGAAGATGTATCAGAAACGGAGCTGACCAATATGATAACTTCAAATTCACTTCGAAAGTTTACCATGGAGATCACTGCATTCGAAGGCAACCAAAACCAATAATGATTTGCAAAATTCCAAAACTCCAATGTCACCTGAATTGAATTGATAAAATAATTTAAACAACAAGAACATATTGTACTTTGTAACGGTACTCACCATAGCATTGAGTCGAGCATATGTCAATTTCCTTAATTGACGGAGTATTTTTGAATACCATGACGTTACCTAATAGTACATATAAAGTAAGAAGTTATAGTTCTGGTGACTGATTGAAAAGAAAACGAAGAAGCATACCTGTTATGCCACTACCATAACTAAAAATGGCCTTTTCAAGCTCCTTCGTGTGCACAAACACTCCAATGTCTCCTGTTGATTTATGTGGCAAAGAAAGTAAAGAACATTACTTTAAAACCAATCATGAAGAAGATTGTTTCAAGTACCCACCAGTATAAGCAGCAGCATCGCAGACGATTTCCTTGACGGAGGTAGTGTGTTCAAATACCTTGATGTCACCTGTCACACGATATTTAGCGCTTTAGATTCAATGCACAATGATAAAAGCCGACAGGATGCAATCATTGATATAATTTAAATTCTTACCAAAGCACCTCGACCTTCCAAGATTGATGGATAGGACTGATGGAGTGTATTCGAAAACTCTTATGTCACCTAAAAAAAAAAACCTAAGGTGTGAACAATGTATCAAATGTTTCTTGGCCAAGAAAAGGGCACGACGATATATTACCGGTGCAGCTGGTATTGTCGATGTCAACAACCTCCAAATCCCGCAAGGTCCCAAGCACCTCGACGTCACCTTAGGAGAGGGAGTCTCATGATTTTGCAGAAAATTAAATTCGAAATTCCTGGATATCAACTCACCAAAACACTTGGTTTGTCGAATATTAAGATTCGTGACCGATGGAGTGCTTCTGAATACTTTGATATCTCCTAAACAATGACAAAATCAAAATGGAAGAGTGCGTTGTCATCAGTAATTGACTACAGAAAATTTGAATTGATTTACTTACCAATGCACTTCGTTTGTCGAATGTTGATTTTTGTTATAGATGAAGTGCTCTTGAACACTGCTATGTCTCCTGAATGATGGCAAATATTAAAAAGCAGGTTGCTTTTACAAAGAAATACATGCGGTACGAATTTTCAAGACAAAACTTACCGTTGATTCTCCGGCACCCATCAATGCTAATTTCTTTTAGATTCTTGGTAAATTTGAATACAGCAATATCGCCTAAAGTGTATCATCAAGTTCTCGATAAGCAAATATGTACACCGCAAAGTAGCATATTTGTTGATCTTACCGAAACATTTTGTCTGAGTCAGAACAATATCCTCCAACAAAGGAGTATTTTCAAATATTTTTATGTCACCTAGAGCAAGAAGTTTTAGCAAAAAAAGTTTATCAATTACGTTTTACGCAAAAAAAAAGCATGAACATAGCTTGCGGTACCAGTCAATTCGAAGCAATTGTTGACATTCAAGACCACCAAATTTTTGCACTTGGCCAGAAAGTCAAATCCTGTGTTCATGAATTAAACAACGGGTTAATATAATATCTCAAAATTTCAGCCCACAACATCATATTTTGATTGTTCATGCTAACAAAACCTAATTACATGATGAACAGCTTGCCACCTCAAGTACATGAGTACACGTATACTAATGAAAGCGGGCTAGTAAGATAACGACATCAAGGCAAGCGACTTTTAATATTTTGAATACAGTCTCTTCATCAATTACCCTCGAGAAATTTGATGCCAGTGAGGTCAATGTGAGTAATTTCTACTGCATTAGTATTATCACGAGACAATTTACGACGCGCATGCTGTTTAAAATTCACAGTTTCCTGGCCTTGCTTTAAGCGAATGTCACTGAATAGGCTAATGATTTCGCCAGTGAAAGCGCCTGACATGCCAGCGAAAGCGATGTGTACCATGAACTCGACACATGAATGATGTACGAATACATTAAGGTTTCAAAGAAGACTTTCTCACCAGAGCAGTTACTTCCTTGGAGGTTGACATGAGCCAAAGCTGGTGTGTACTTGAACACTTCAATGTCACCTGATCATAAAACACATGCACTCAATTTGCCAGTTGTCTAGTGGCGAGGGAATTTCTTATTGTAAGCCTTCTCACCGGAACATTGAGTGCGCGAAAGATCTAAATGCTTGATCGCTGGAGCGCAGGAAAATATTTTTATGTCACCTAAAAGTACATAAGAATGGTGGACATTACATGTTCAACTAAAATTTTACGAAGTCCAAAATGAGGTGTACATGTTCTGGGTCGCATCAAGACAATTCACGATATGCTTACCTTTGAGCAATATGATGCTAGAAAGGTCAACGTAGGTTATGTCTGCTACGTTCACTAGATGATTGGTAAGAGCAAATCGTCCGCAGCTTGGCAGACGCACAGATTCCTGGCCGTGTTTCAAACGGATGTCACTCAACACGCGAATCATGTCGCCCGAAAAGGTACCTTTCAAAAACACAGCTGATAGGAATGAAAAACGAAAGCAATTGTTTCCTAGGCAAAAAAAAAAACTAACGACCGGCATTTGCACTAGCGTAATCTCATTATCGGTCGTAAATATATTAATTGGCATGTATACAGTAGCTCTTCTTACAAATGATTTTCGATGATTCACTCATGATAAAAAACACAAGCTCACAAAACGAAGCACATTAAAAAGCTTCAATTACCAACCTGCAAGCCCGTTAGCAAAAGACAGGTTGATGCTCGCTACGTTCGCAAAGTGTTTGACAAGTTTGTCTCTCTGAAAAACTTGCTTGCTAAGTGGATCATTCTCGTCATAATAATTTGTAAGGTGCATTAAATCATTGGCCAAAAAGGAACCTGGCAGAAGTAATTCAATTCCAAAGAGACACCATCAGTACCGCATGTGGATTGACCAATAATGTGTACAAACACACATCAATTTTACCAGTGCACTCCGTGCGCGCAAGATTAAAGTGCTCGATAAATGGAGTTTGCTCAAACACATTGAGGTTTCCTGAAGTAGCAATGATTGAAATGAGGGGGGCGAGCTAGCATGTAGTGCATAAAAATCGTGTTAATGGTGAATTAGTACCAGTAACTTCGCGACTATGAATAATAACCTGCTGAAGACTTTTTGTTCGAGCAAATACTGCAATATCACCTACACAGGAGAATTGAATCTTATGCTTGAAGATTCATCAACGGGCGTATCTAATCATGAAAACTGCTCAAAAAAGTCTACCGGAGCAACGCGTCGAAGCAAGATTGATATTTTCAATCTTTGGCGTGAATTCAAATACGTTGATGTCTCCTAAGAGATCGGATACAAAGTTTATAGTTTGCATCGTAGAAGATTAAACATAGCAGAACAAGATTGGAGAGCAAAGAAAACGAAATTGCCAAATCTTGATAACTACGATAGCTTGGGAAGATAAATTATCATACCGGAGCAAAGATGAGTTGAAGAAATATTTATATTCTCCAACTCTGGCGTATGTTTAAACACGCTGATATCGCCTGAGGCACAGAAGGAGAAGAACATGAGGAGTAAATACAGAGTACTGTAGACACCTAAAGTCGCTCGCGCATGCCTTGGAGCAGATATAGACTTACCGGAGCAATTAGTTGAAGTAAGGTTGATAGATTGGATGTCTGGCGTCTCGACAAATACGTTGATATCACCTAAGATTTAGGATGTTGATTAAATCGCCGCCAAATTGAAGATCACTTTGCAAACAATTTTATGCGAGGGTTGCGAACGTACATACCGGAAATATGTCGGCAAAGTCGGCAGCTAAATCTCGAGAGCAATTTGCAGTTTGTCAGAACTCCGATATCACCTAAGAAGTATTCGTAAGAACGTTACCGGCTGACTTCTGTGCAAAACAAAAACTTCTGACCACTTTTACCGGTAAGTTCCATGCAACCTTCTGCGCGAAACATCTTGAGCGAGATGCAACTCGATAGGGTATTGATGTTACCTGTGATCCGTTTGAAGTGTAAACCACAGTGCAATAGTCGAGAATGAGTAAACCAATAGAGCACCTCTTGCACTCGTGCCGGCGAGATCAAGCACGATAATTTGCGCAACCCAAGCCTTCGAGACAAGCGAATCGATCCTGTACTGCCTGTAAGTTCCGTTGCATTGGACTTTAAACGTCCTTGGGTTCTTGGACCCAACAAAAGAACCAACTTTATTCAGAACTAAGGTACCTGCGCAAAGATTTACGCCATTAAGTAAAGTCAACCAGCTGCAACACATTGGTACTGTAACAAAGAAATACCACAAATATCGACAATTCGATCATTCGCGCCATCAATGGACAGCTCCTCGAGAGCAGAATAGGCCGCAACATCATCCAAAGAGCCTGTGAAATTGTTCAAAAGAGGTTAGAAGTATCATAATTAGGTATACCAAATAATATGAGTATACTTGGTCTGACTACCGGTAATTCTCGAGCACCCGTTTATGGCCAAACGACGAAGGCAGCTGTGTAAAGGCGCAAGCATGCGCAAATCCCCAAGCGCAACTTCGCCAGACAGGGTAAGTACTCGGAGGTGCGGAAGGAGCGGTACAATGTCTTCCAAACTAAGCAAATGAGCAGTGGAGTCTTCAACAAGCTTCAACGACTCAAGTTTAACAGAGTTTTTTGGTAGCAAGGTGCGGCTACACGAGGTTGTGTCAGCATTTGCATTCGCACCAAAAGTAACAGGGGCACCGATCCCCGGAAGATTTGCGAGGTGGTTCTGCAAAAGTAACGCAGACAATGGATGATTCAATTAGTGCAATTGAGACGTTCGAAATATGTAATTGATATTCTAGTCGCTCGAGACATTTACCTCGAATGCAGCTAAACGTGGCCATGACCCGGAGTAGGTAATGACGGGGCGAAAAGCTTGGAGCTGCTTATGGAGTGGCATTTTCGAGACGTCGCGTATGCGCAATGCGCTTGCATAGGGTACGAGCAAACAAAATAGATCTGTGGAGGCAACTGCAAGATCGCGAGTTTCCCAATCATGCAGCAAACTTAGTAAAAGTGCCCGGGAACGATGAGGCAGTAACACATGCCGACTCAACGTGCTCGGTTTCACAGTCAGTGTATTCGTAGGTTTGGTAGCCATAATCCTTCGTCTGAAACAGTTAGAATGAGTAGCAGAGGAAGCACAGTAACCAAAGAAATGAATGAGAAGTGGCTGCGTAGCTATCGTATCGGCAGAGCAGTCTATACCTAGGGTTTGTAGATACTCTTGGGGATTCAGCATTCGTCTTCTTGAACCTCAGCTCAATGGAGGTGAATGCGGACAGTGTACGTATGCAGACTTTACGATAAACGCATCCTACCTCAAGCAGGATCACCTTATGCTCGTTAGTGCGAGCAGGCTCAACTGTTTTCTGGAGAACCCTCTGAAGATTCGTAGACCCGAAGAGAAGCTACGAATAATAAGCTACGCTCGTCGCTCGACGCTCAATCACTTCGTTGCGTTCTTGCCATCACGTACTTTTCACTCCAACACTCCACACGATACTTTCTCCACTATATCCCTGTAGCCTCTAGGCCTCCGGTTCGCTGCTACAGGAACCCCGTATGGAGCCCCGTATATGCGCTGTGCTGTACGCAAGTACCTTAGCAATCCCGGTGGACATGAGCAGCACGAGATAAGTGATGAAGCAGTGCAATAAAGATTCGTTTCGTGTGTGTTGTCGCTGAAAGAACAGGGAGGCTCAGACCCAAACAGAAACAGAGAAGACGAAGGCAGTCAAAGAAAGCAATAACCCCGTATTAACGTGCACAACAGCAGGGAAATTTGGGGGTAGAAGAAACTTATACTCCGATTTAACATCATCCAGGGCGCGCAATTAAGTAGATTAGATTGGATTATACTCCCCAATATCCCCAATTGCATAGAAACAACAACAAAGAGCATATAGCTGCGTTTTTATGAATTCTTCAGAACGAGTCTGACTGGACTGAGTGTCCTTTTGCGTAATGTGATGTTCATCTTTGCTCTCATAAATAAATTTTCGGAAGGAGGCATAGGTTTTGAGTTCGTTCGCGATCTCCACTCCGACCTATCCTCTGCTATGGCACGCCATTCCTTGAAGTTGATCGGCAGCCCTTTGCACTTTAAAGTTTTTTCATGCCCGAACCCATGTCATCTCACGGAATCCATTCGGCCTCGAGTGTGCTACCCAACCAGTAAGCAAACCCCTGTAAAGACACTCAACAGTTCAGAAGTCTAGTCTAATCTAGTTAATGGTCTTCCATAAACAAAGAAAGGCAAGTACACAGCAGTCACAGAGGCACAAAGAGAATGCAGCTCACAGAGGTACTGCATTTGGCATATGTGCTAGCATATTCGCTCCAGAAGGCCAACCAATTATGGCTTCAACTGGCGCCTTTCATCTGAACACTGAACAAGTCGGCGGGACTGAGTGCTCGTTCGTGCGTCGCACCCCAGGTCCATGTCCATGAAGCAATTCCCACAGTAATTTTATTTTTTTAAACACGGATCCTAGGTTCAGATTCACGCACGTAATTACGCGGGAATCACGCGGAAAGTGAAATTTGCGCCAATCAGTGACGTCATCATGGAATCTACTCGAAATTTTCAGTAACATTTCGCACTTGTCTGTATGCGCACAACCATGGTCCGTGGCGATGAACACTGCAGCTGAAGGGCAAGCACAAGGCGGGAGGAAAGGGCGCGAAGAGAGAATAAAGAGAAAGGCAAGCGCACCACACACGAAATTTGAAGACACGACGACCCCCCACCACCAAAAGGAACACCGATTCCCCCGTATTTGCCGTATATTTGAGGACGGCACCGTATATATACCGCACGTGAATCCCACGTAAATGCCGCGTAAATACCGGTTGAAGTGAATTTTTAAGACCTCGCACGAGATTCCCGCGGGTACGTGAATCGCAACCTTGCACGGATCTCAGATCTCTGGCGAGCGGGGCCAGTTCTGTTTTTGTTTGAGAACCCGAGAAACACTTCACGCCCGCGCCTGGTTTAATACAAAAACGCAGCGCCATTGTCATTGGCGAAGCTTTGAACTATCAAGATTTTGCGCACCTTGCGCCACTGATATTGGAAGGTGAAAGTTCATTTATCTAGTATAAATTCGGAGCCGAAAGGGATTCGGTCGGAGGCCATATCCGCAAATGTATACAGACATGAGCTCTCTCTTTTCATTTGTCTTGCGTTGAGGCCACAAAGCACCTGACGGCAGATCCAATCTCTTCCTCCCTAGCGATGTTTACTATCTAGATGCCACGGCGTGTGCGCTTAACCTGTTTCTGCGGAGTTGGCTTCTGGTGAGCCACCACGGCAAAAACACCGACCAAATTCTCGACCGCCTGTAGTGACACGGGATTATTGAGGTGCGAAGGAAGACAAAGAAAGAAAATATAGTGCAAGCCAAGTGGGTCACTTCTAGGAACGTCCCAAGCAAATGCACAAAGACAAGGAATCAACTAAAACAAAGACTCAAAGATTATCAGCAACAAAGCACCAGCACAGCTCCAGGAGTACAAGGAGCGCCAGTCTTGTCTTACCACGCGTGTGCGCGGCAAAGTGGCCTTGGTTTCGCTGTCGCTGCAGTCCCGGTCTTCGGTCAAGAGCCCGTCTTCTGGCGCTTCTAACGGCGGAGGCTTGGGGGCAGGAGTGGCCGTTGGCTGCATCAACTGCGCTCGCGTGGGCCGTCCGTGCGGCCTGGCAACGCCCCCTTTTCCTTCTCGATTTCGCCCACTAGCTCCGCGAGGTCCATTTAGTGCTCCATCTCCGCCGCCTACGAGGGGATTTCGTTGGAGTCCTAGTAGTGGCGGTGGCGGTGGTGGCATGATTCGTGCGCTTTCCCCCTTCTGAGAAAAGGCCGCGTCAGCTCCCCCTTGACAACGTCGATTTTTCGCCTCAGCTTTCGCTGCTGCAGGAGGGGACGCTGCCGCGGCTGCGTACGATTTGCCAGGCGACACTTTGCCACTGTTCCTGGCACTGGCGCTAATGCTGCTGCTGGTATCTTGTCTTCGAGCTGCAGAACCGGACGTTTGATGGCCATCCTGATGAGGTACCGTAGAGGTGTTGTTGGCGCTGCTGTTGCTTTTGTGCACGCAGGCCGAGCAGTACCAGTCCTTTTTCGGCACTCGGCGTAAGCCTAAGCAGCTCAAATGAGCTTCCGCGTCGCAACCTTCGCATAACAGAACGACTGCAGGAGGTTGTGCGTCTGTGCTCTCATCACTGTTCGAACACAAAACAAAGTCGATAAACAAAAAGAATGTGAGTTCACCAATGTTATTCATTCGAGATGACTCAGAGAACCTGTCTACAACTGAGATCACCTGTCGCTATCGCTTTCGACCGCAGTGCTTTTTCGGCATACTTCGCAAACTTCAGACATGGCATCGACCACAGTGCGCAAAGGATACTGAACTGTTTGACTGTTCTTGTGGTTGTTGCGGCTTGCAGTGCTCGTGCTAGCAACTGAACTGCGACGGTTCCGCGGCACTGCTCCTTTGCATTCACTCGAATCGTCGCGACGATTCGTTGATTCAAGAAAATGTACGAGCTGTGGAACTACGCCACTACTCCTGGACTTGTCAGAGATTCGACTACTGCCACTGCTGCTATTGATGTTGTTTTCTTTGCCAAGCCTGCTACGCATCGTTGCAGCTCCTGTTTTTGACGAGTTGGCAAGACTCACCTTCGAGCGCAGGGGAGGAGAAGCAAGCGCATGCAGTGAGCAGAGGTTGGTCTCTCGCGCGACGCGATTCTTTTTGAAGGTCTGCCAGAAAGAGTGAGCAACAGAATATTACGAAGTGAGATAAAAGAACGAGTTTTGAGGAGTCAGACAGAAGCTCCACCAGCACCGACCCTCCTTCCATGCACCTCTTCACGGGCTGCCTGACGCGCGAGAAAGGCAAGTGCAGCATCGAAACCACATCCACCGTTAGACGCAAGAGCTGTTAGCGCCGCCTGAAGAAGAGAATAGCAATCAACAGAGTCAGAACCAAAGCAAGACAAGCGCCGGAAGACGTCATCCAAGAGAGATGTGGAGCGGCACAATTCATCAAGCGAAAACAAGTGAGAGACGAGAAAAGCCACACACACCTCTTTTGAGAAACCCATTCGCATGAGCTTGGCGCTATCTGCTGCTTCGTTCGAACAGGCTTCTCTTGAAACCCGAATGCGTTTGGTTTGCTTGGGCATTTCTTTTGAGGATATGGGAATGTTCTGATCTAAGTTCCTTCAGATATATGAGCAGTCGAAGCGAATGGTCTGAATGACTAATGTTTTCGCGTAATGGTTTTTGTTTAGGCAACTCAAAAGTAGGCGAAAGGGGCCGTAGGGCGTGGCATCAATGAGGGCGCCGAAATTTCCTTGCACTGCACGGTAATCGAGGTCAACGACGACACCAACAACAAACGGACAGGTATTCTAGTGTTAAGTGTAATTAACAGGGAGGAGATTCCGAAAGTGCAACAAAAATGGGAGCATGACGCAGGCAATAGACCACATCACATTACCATAGGTCATAAATGATGCATGCATAGGTTTCCGCTAGGATCCTTCATTAGACAGCCTTAACGAGATGTTGGCTCCACACACTTCTTGCGTTCTTCTAGCGATACTTGCATCAGGTTCAGCTATGTCGGCCACCTCGGTCGTTTCCCCAGCCATACTGCGCGTGTGGGTAGAGGAAGCCGCACCTCTTCTAGCCAATTGCTTGGACGACCAAAATCACTTGCAACCACTTCTTTCCTCCAGTACGGAGAAGGAGGAGGCCTTGCGGCAAACTGCTCCACCTTTTGTGCTCGGCCGTGCGCCACTGGAGTCGTGGCGATCCTTTCGCTCTTCGAGCTCGAGCACATGTGCAAGCTTGATGACGAACGCTAGCCGACCGCACACGCCTGTTGCTGCGCTCCTTGGAAACCTGCAGCGCTGTGCATCTCCCTGGTGAGTGTCTGCGTTCGAAGCTTCATCGAAAATCAAATTAGAGTGGAGCTCGTTCTTACTGCCTTGAGTACAATTTCGAGCTACTGCACCCTCTACCATTTCTATCCGCCAACTCGTTTACCTGTGTTGTTTTTGACAAACAGGTACCGCATCCGAGAAATCCAGCCTCATCATGTGAGCTGGAGTCCAGACAAATCTAAGGATGCCGCTGCGGATGATCCAGCCACTGATAGTGACGCTGCGGACCATACGAACAGCTCAAACCATGAAGGTGCCTTTTTTTGTTCGATGCTTCCAACAGAGCTCTTGCTAATCACGCGTGTCTTTTTTGATACCGCACACATCTATTCTACTTAGGCACTACTGGTCTCGAAGGAGGGAAAGGAGAAGGTGCAAAGGAGACTTCTTCGCGTCCAGCTCCCGAGGCAAACACTTCTTCAGCAAAACCCAAAGCACCCTCGAAAACCGAAGCGAAAAAGCCGCCAGAATACCTCGGCTTTCTTCTGGTAAACTTTTGCTAATATTGAGGAGTTGATGCACTTGAATCGCTCAAGTCACCGTAAAAAAATAGCTGATACGTTCAACGTTGAACTCACACCCTTCGACTGGCTGTTTCTGTTGATGATCGACCCGGTTCATTCTTTGCGTCCGGCCTTGGCTTTGGTTCATTCTGTTTTAAGTGTTTGCTTCAACGGTGCCTGCTCCTCATTATCAGGTTACTCCCGGAGACGGGGGGTTTTCAGCGGAACTAGAGGCGACGACACGGGCTGTAGCCCCTGCTTTTCCTCGCATTACATTCGTGAAGGTATTCGAAGTGATTAATAGGCCGTTTTTTAGTGCACTTTATGGTGAAGTTGTATACCCGTGAACAATTCAAAATGGATTTATCCATGAATGAGAATCTGAAGGGTGGAAATTGAGAAAATGAAAACTATGCACATAAATTGGTTTCGACGCAGAGACGCTTCTTTTTGGTCCTCTCTCTTTTCGTCTCTTGATCAAATTAGGGCAACGGAGCTGCGTTTCGCCTCTTTTGTGCGCAGTACCGAGTTACGAGTTTTCCCAAACTCTTGGTGTTCAAGGATGGCCTTCTAGCGGGCAAATTTAAGGTACTTCGTTGCTTTAGAGAAAAGGGATACCCATGAAGGCTCGCTCGATGGAAGGAGAGTGAGCGAGAGGGAGAGGGGAGTACGACGCATTGTTTTTGTAATCGGTGTGATCCTTCGTGTCGTGTTTTCCTTTCATGCGCGTTCGTCTCCACTCCATTCTCTGTAACCCCCTTCACTTCTTGCAGGCACCGCGCCGCCAGCCAGCTGACTTGACGGCTTTCCTCGCCAACGTCACAAACACTTTGCCGCAAGCGTTGGTCAGCCCTTTTGCCTACCGTTTGCCGCCAGACCTGTGGGACCCAGAACCTGACATCGTGGAACCATCTCGCGCATCAACGACAGCAGGAGCTGAAAAATTAGCTGGAGCATCTGGAGCATCTGGAGCATCTGGAGAAGGAGCAGCAAAACTCAGAGGAGCAGAGCCCTCGGCTGCGTTTGTGAACGCTGGCGACTTTCCTGGGTGCGTGTTGTTGTCAGTCATCACATGGGAAAAAGAATGAATGGCGCTGTTGTGAGCTTTAAACTTTATGGCTTGATG
>Ga0307979_1002322_pt1 | contig 13231 bp, 9 predicted proteins | sample OrgLakmetage1058_FD_201833 | JGI IMG/M metagenome (GOLD analysis project Ga0307979, IMG submission 201833) | Saline water microbial communities from Organic Lake, Antarctica - #1058 | ecosystem: Environmental > Aquatic > Non-marine Saline and Alkaline > Saline | place: Antarctica: Organic Lake...
TTTAGGCCGGGTTCGGTTGTCTTTCGAAAACCGAACCCTTTGTTCGTTTGGGTTCGTTAATTCTGGCGAAAGCGAACTTCTGTTCCGTTTGAGTTCGTTGTATTTGAATAGGTAGGCGAACTTTTTTTCCAGTTTGGTTCGTTCCCCATACACTAACGAAATCCGGGCGCTGCCACTGCTGTATTTCAAAGGAAGTACACTTAACTCCTAGAAAGTTACAGTACTCTTATTAAGAAAGAGCAAGTGCCGATTGAGCTCGCACGAGGATTTTTGCTTCTGGATTGAACCTGAGGCGTCACGAATCGGTAGGGCAACCAGGAAGCTAGGACTAAGCTTAAGCCCTCGGAACGTGTTGAGCACTTAACACGCACGGTAATCATGCAACCGTCAATTGCATCGTCGAAGTTGGCTTCTCGTCCGTGGTTATCATCTCCTGGAAGAGGTTCCACTGGTGCATTACATTCTGCTAGCTCGACACCTCGAGAGCGCGTATCCCCGCATGCTTCTTCAAACGAAGTTGGCAATGGGAATCGAGGCGCAACCCTCCTACATATCCCAAAGAAAGCGAAACTTGGTGGGATGAGCAGCAATGATTCTAGCAGCGGCAGCAGCAGCAGGAGTGGTATTAGCAGCAGCAGTAGTGGCATTAGTAGCAGCAGCACTGGTATTAGTAGCAGCAGCAGTAGCATTAGTAGCAGCAGTGGCAGTAGAAAACACAACAGCAGTGGCTTAAGAAGCATTGACCCTAGGAGGAGGAAGTCTAGCAGCATTAGCATTGACAGCAGCGCCAACCGTGACAGCAGCTGCGACCCTGAGAAAAGATACAGCATTGAAGGTAATGAAATTGATTCTTTGAAAATTTCGGCACCTTGGCGCATGTCTGATATGGCGCCGATGGCTGAGAAGGCTAAGACAGATGGCCGAGCAGAAAGCGTCGATATAGAAAGGAAGATGGTGGAGATAGATATACATGATAATACAAAGGCAGCCTCTTTAGATCAGCGGCGACAGCAAAAGCAGCAAATGAGTAAATTGCCTAGTAATACCACCAACGCACATATGCCAGATGCTGCCGCGCCCACTTGGATTGGAGTGGTGAAGTGGCCATCAAAAACACATCTATATGGTGTACTGAAAGATTCTGCGCGCGACAAATGTGCAGGGAAGTCGTCCCTTTTAGGCCCTTTTGACACTGCACTCGCGGCTGCACTTGCACACGACTATGCTGCCCTTTCAGCTCAGGCTGCTGCCAGCAGGGCCGAGGCCCATGACTCGAGTCGCTCTGATGCACGGTCTTCAGTTCCAACCAGTGAACCAGCTGCAGCAGCAATGAATTTCCCAGACTTGGGCCTTTGTGCAAAGTGCAGCGCTTTTACCGTGCCTGAAGGTTCATTTTTGGCGTTGGATGTCGACCCAGACGTTGTGGCTGCTGCAAAACTGCCTGGCTGTGGTTTGCTCAGCAGCTTTGCACTGAACCAAGAGACTCGGCACGACAGTACTACCTTACTCTGCGATGGCTGTGATGCCGAGACGCACTTTACCTGCTCGGGCCTTGAGGCGTTGCCGGAGGCCAGTCACAAATGGTTTTGTGAAGATTGCTCAAAAGCCAAGGCGGCGAGAAAGAAAGCCAAGCAAAAAATTAAATTAGCAAAAACATATGCATTGGGCAATGTGGCAGTTACAGCAGCAACTAAAGTAGGTAAAAAAACATCAGCAATGGCAACAGCAACCAAAAAGGCAGACCCTCCACTGTGCTCGCCGCCTTCGTGTTCATTATTTTCTTCGTCGTCCGCGCAATCCTCAACACAAGCAGGACCAGCACCAGAGGAAGACGAAAAGACTACTCTGCAACCAATACCTGCGAAGGCTCCTGTGAAGCCTCCAGATATTGTACGACCTGTGCCTCGGCCAGAAGACTGGGTTCCGCAACATGAATTTCCACCACCAAGGAGAACCTACTATGGTGCACACAGTGCCTCATCTGGATTACCTGCTGCTGAATTTACAGGTCGAGACAGGATTTTATCTCACACACTTGAGCGACCTGCTCGAATTGCATTTGATGTAGGAACGCGTGTATGCATGGTGGAGAGGCGGCCAGGTACTTGTTCGCCGAGTAATTCAGATAAGACAGGTGTAGTGGTGGCCGTTCTGACCACAAATGAAGTGGTCGGTGATGAGACGGCTGCCATCTCCTACCGTGTAGCTTTCGACGACGGCATTACAGAGGACGTGGCTCATGCAGCCTTGAAACGTGTGCTTGACTTGGCGACTGTGGTTGACAACAGCATTATCCAGAAGTCAATTGCAGCACCGGCTGACGTGGCAGCGACGTCAGCGGAGGCTACTGCGTTTGATCAGTCAGCGGGCATTGGATTTGCAAGTTTTGCACTGCAAGAGCACGCGAAGCTTCCTAGACACTGGCCTCGGGTCACGCAGTTACGCGCCGTGCACCGTGCCTGGAATGGGCTGGGCACTGCTGAGCAAATAGCGTGGGGATATTGTTGAAATGCCGATGAGTAAGCATGCCGAAAAAAACTGAACGTTGTCATCTGAATGAAAGGCCGATCTCCAGCTAGGCGAATGACACAGAAGCCGATTCAGCGGGCAGAAGTAAATGCACGTGCGTTGCGCGGAAGTCAACTTTGGACCGCTATCATCACTTCCATGGCCGCTTCGGCATTTGCGCCTGATTTGCTTCCTAGGATTAATTTGCGCTGCTTTGCTTTTAATCTCTACCTGTTAGCCTTGTTAATTCCGGCCCTTCGGGGCCTGTCTCAAGACCATAAAAATTGAGTAACGGCAGAATTGTAGTATGCGTACTTATACAACTTAGAGTTGTTCTCTTAAGTCAAAGCTATATGGATTTCAACAACGGCCTTACTGTTTCGGCCTGCTAGCCGCCTAATCCGGTACCTAGGGCCCGTCTCTGGTCTCTATCGTCTATCGAAGAATGCCGAGTTCGAGTTCTTCAGTTCTTGTCGCTTTCGTGCATTTTACTCTTATAACATATTAGAGCAAGTTTTAACGGACAGTGATACAGTGATGTTTTTGAGACGACAGTGAGCTGTTGACTCGTCGGAGAAACGCCGCTATCCGCTATGCCGCTGTACTGCTGTCATCAAGTCATGTAAACTACAGCGGCTCCGCGTTCCTTTTTGAAGAAGAAAGGAGCACCGCGCTGTCGCTGCTCTTATCTCTTCAACGCATCCAAATTTAGGAGGAGCATCTACTTCTATTTCTTCTGTCAGAGTTAATATCGAACCAGAGCAATTTCCACTAGTTCGAGTTCGGTGCGATGTGACACACAATTGGCACGATCAAAGAGTTGACCACCACATGTTAATACCGCAGTCGCTGACAAGTCTATGGTTCAGCGTTAGAAATGTTTTGCTTACGCTTAGCGTATTGCAAGTTGCCAGTCAGGCCACTATCGTCTGCAAGCGGTGCTTTTCAGGAAAGTTCTTAGGATGAAATTTGACCGTAGCTGGGTTTTCTTCATCGCATCCATGTTGTTTGCGCACTCGGCAGACCCGTTGAGTGCGACAAATACTCGGCCATCTGCTCTAATCAGTAGTTCCGCGTTGGCTAGTTGCACGCAACAACAAGTAAATGCGTCGCGTTGGTTGTTTGTGCGTGGGCTGCACCATGGTGGCACTACATTGGCTGCTGCGCTTCTCGCACTCCATCCGAACGTGTCCGCCCTGAAAATTGGCAAATATGAAGATGAGGCGAGTTCACACCTCTTCTAACTGTATTTCTGATTCCTAAATTGAGTTCTGAGTGAGCATTCTTAGCTTACACAAGCTACTTTGTAAGCAAATCGTCTTACTGCACACGTTTTTGAACATCCAGGGTCAACACGCTCAGCACACATACCCCTCGTTCAGCAAACGCGACGTCAAACACTGCCAAGGAGACATCTATCGGTGATATTATAATCTTAATGTGGGCTTGAGGAAAGTTATGCGACACAATAGAAGATATTCTCTTACTTTTTTGCAATCCTGCACTCTTGAGCATGATGAGATTCACACAAATAGCATAATGCCAAGCAACTGAAATGCTATCACAGGTGCCCTCAGTTAGCGGAGCATGCATACAGCAACAGTGAAGCATGGCGAGTTGGAACGTGGTCTAGCGTGTGTAAAGCTTGGTTGCCATACGTGCCCGCCCCAGGCACTCAATGGTTCTTGGAAAAAGACCCAGACCTGACAGCCGGATTCTTGAACGCCATTGCCCCTGCAAACTCGGTGGTGCGTGTCGGTAACTCATCCCCAGCTCAATACACGAATTTCTCTATGCAATTTCTTTAACTCTCAAATTTCATCTGTGGCAGATAGCGCTCGTAATGCGCCATCCACTCTGTTGGCGCTTTGATTTCGGTGATTCTCGCCATAGAAAAGGAAGCAGCATGAAAGGAAAAGTAATCGCACCACAAGCAAAGGCGTCAACCTCTCCGCCATTGCGCTGCCATACTGCGGGTTCAACAACATGCATGCTCCTTTGGCTCGACCTTTGGGGTCGTACACTGGGAGACCTCGGGGCCCTGGGCTCACTGGACCCCCCCTGGAAGGAGGAGGACAATGAGGAGCAGTACCGCACGGCAGCTACTAGAACAAGCCCTAACAATGTATTTGAAGATGCTACAATCCATCTTCCCAGGCGATCCTCACAACGCAAGCCGTTCTTGAAATGGGCAGTGTTGAGGTTTGAAGCTCTCGTGATGGCACCTAGAGTTGCACTGCCTCTCGCTTTAGCCGCTCTGGGCCTGAACCCTAATTCTTATCCACTCGACCGCATCATCACCTCAGCTGATAGTAGGAGTGGCGGTGTAAGTCACCATCATTCTTCCAGTAGGCATTCTAGCAGTGTTTCCGCAATCACGAGGCGAGATTCACAAAGAAGTTCGATCCAGAAGAGCTCAAGCTGGGATCTCCGAGCATCTCAAGAACATTCGCGGCACTTGCCAGCTGAGCGTGAACCACGGCAGCGTCGGCTTGAACTTCACCACAATAAGCCCACTCGTAGCCGCAGTGCTAACCACAGCGCCAGCAGGATTGGTCATCGAGGGCGTGACAGTAACACAGTGGTAGTGGATGCGATGTATACGTGGAAACTTTCAGAGGTGGCCCATTGGGCTACAGCTACGTCTGCTGTTTGCAATACTGAGCTTGATAATGGTAGAAGCAACAGTTTAGAGGATATTGCAGGTGAGAGTGGTATTGATCACGCCAGTAGCACCAGTAACACCAGTAAGCGGGTCGACTCGCGAAGTAACAGATCATCCATAGAAGACGCAACTATGGTCACCAAGGGAAGCTTCGAACCAGCATGTTGCGAGCTCGTACGTGTGTTACAGGACCACTTTGGGTACAGTTTAAGCGCACCGCAGCGCTTGAGCGACGTGCGCCGACCTGTAGTCTTTGCGTCCCATTCACCAAGTACTGATAACACGGCTACCATGGCTGAGATCGCGCCAACTAACCAGCCACGACTTCACAAAGTGTTGTCGGCGCTTAGTGCGATGGGATTGCCAATATTAATTTTGGGAGGCAAAGTCAACAGCGACAGTAGCAGCGGCATCAGCAATGGTGGTGTACACGACGTAATGTCATCGCTTGCTTCAAGCATGCGCTTTCGAAACTGTTTTCCGATGTAGTAGCTCATCTGAGACGCTCCAGTGGACTACATCCTAGAAGCGATTCGCATGGATCTGGTTCAGGCTCGAGGAACTACAGGTCTTCTACTACTACACTAAGTGAAAGAGGAGGGAGCTCGGTTGTACATACTAAAAAGTTGCCTGGCCGAAAAATAAATCCGACAAGGGGTGATAATCGCGATTCGCAATAAGTGACGTGCATAGCCCTGGGTTTTAAATTAACCCATAGGTGGTCCATATTATGGCGCTATTTCCACCAACTCTATCCAATAACAATAACCAACCGAAATGCCGGCCCTCGGCCCTTAGCTCTGATTAAGCCCACATTACTCACCTCTTCCCTCTTCCTCACTCATTGGGAGCTATGTGCGTTGGTGGCTTGGAGTATACAGGGCTCCTATCTTGCCTACTTTGCTTTATGGTTGTGAAGCTTGGTCCTTGCGTGAAGATTTATTTAAGCGCCTTCGAAGTTTCCATAACATGTGTGCTCGTAGCATGTGCCGTGTGAACCTCCATCATACCTTCCGCCACCATATCACTTCCGCGAGTCTCTTCGGTCGCTTGGGCATTCTTGACATCGACAGTTACTTTCGTAATCGGATTCTTCGTTGGGCTGACCACGTCGCACGTACGCCCATGAGCCATGAGCCGGGCGCCACGGCAGTTACTGACTGGTTGGGTATCGCATTCTCGACCGATTGGTTGTCCACAGATGACTTGGGGCTGGGCGTTGGAGAACGCGCTCAAAAGTAAGGGCATTTCGAAGGATTTCGATGAGTGGATCGCCATTGCCAAGGACAGGTCGAAGTGGAGACAGCTGACTCTCTCCATTCCCAAACCTCCTGATGCCTAATGGCTAAAGGGCACCTCGAGAGAAAATGATTACAATTGCATTACGCAAAAGGACACTCCGCCCAGTCAGGTTACATTTTTCTGTTGATATATGCCACAGTGGTGTTTCTTTGTATTTTTGGGGAGTATTAACTAGACTAGACTAGGCTTGGATTTCCATCACCGCTGATCGGTGTCTCCTTGTTATCTAATTCAGTCCAAAGTGCCGCTATTGCCATGTGCCGTGTGCACTTCTCTTGTGGCTTATAGTCGCCTCCAGTTGGAAAGTGGATAAATGGGATGTATTTACTGAACGGTTCGCCTCTTTTTTGCTGCCTGTTTCTCGTCGCTGTTAACAGCACGCGCCCGTTTTTCGGGTTTGTCCTCTTTTTTAGCGTTATCCCTTTTCAGTGCAGCGTTGTCTTGACGTGCCACAGGCGGCTTGTTTTTTGAAAGTTTGTCTTCAATTTTTGTAGTTCGCCCTCTTGTAGTGGGTTTGTCTAGAGTACCAACGCTCCCCTTTTTGATTGTGAGTTTGTCTTGACTTTTTGCGCTTCCCTTCTTCTTTACCGCGTCGATTTCAGTTTCAACTTGGCGAACTTCTTCTTTGACTTTGCTTCTGGAGCGCGCAGCAGTTCGAGGCAATGATTTCTCAACAGCAACAGGAAGAGTACTAGGGGTCGACATCTCTTCTTCAGTCGAGATAACTTCCGCCCCCCGGCTGCTTTTAATCGCCGACTTGCACTTTTTACAAACCATTACTTTGCTTCTGGCGCTTATGACAGCGAAGCAGGTAGTGCAGGTTCTGTCGTGGGATTTTGGCTCCACTTTCGTTGAAGATGACGCAACTACAATACGTTTCCCTTTGAACTGTCTTGACAACACCACAGCGGACGTTCGTCCACCAACGTTTTCGAAAGTGATCGCAGCTCCTTCAGCATCTTGGGGTCCCTTGGATGAAGAGCCCTTCTTGCCCTTCGACCATCGATAGTGAAACAGGTAACTTGCCGGAAAACTACTGGTGGTCGAACAACACGCTACGGCCGTCTTTACTACATCAACGAGCGCTGAATGCAAGGAAGCAAGCTGAGCTTCGCTTAGAGTGTTGCAATTAGTTGCTGGGTGCACCCGAGCCTGGTAGCACACTTCGTCTGCGATCCAATTGCCAACTCCGCTCACGACACGGTTTTGGTCCAGCAGCAATGCCTTCACAGCACACGTCACCGGTTGCAGAGCCGCTGAAAAAGCAGCCACTGCGGGCGGTGCGAGAAGAGCGTCTGGCGCTAGGTCTTTGATCGGTGATGTGTTCAAAGGGTCGTTTCTCAAGCAGATACGGCCTAGCCGACGAGGGTCTGCAAACGCGAGGCGCAAACCGCCTTCAAATTCGACAAGGAGTTTGGTGAAGCGAGGTGGAAACGTTTCATCCACCTGAAGAAGAGAAAGGAATGTAAACTCAGCGCATCACCATTTCACAAATTCGAAGGCCACAGTCCCTAACACTCGTTCTTAAGCCTTTCTTTAGCCCAAACAAACCTTGAATGCCTTGTATTTCATAACATCGTGTCCTTCCAACACCACAGTGCCTGTCATTCCGAGATGGAACAGGATCGAGGGGCCCTCTCCCGACAATTCGAACCATATTTGTTTCCCACGGCGGTGCAGGGCTTTCACATTCCGTTGCCCAAATGCTGCTGTTATCGATGCTGCGTTCGCCCCTTCGCCCATGACAATGTCGTCAAACTGACCATTCCGAGCTCCTCCTCCTTGTTCGAAAGGAGAGACCACTCGAACGCGTTTGCCCATACAATTTTTCTCCATAAGCAAGCGCACAGCTTCAACCTCAGGTAGTTCAGGCATTCTTAGCCTTTGGTTAAGGATTTATAAAGAAAATGTTGACTGGATACTGTTGCAAGGCCCTCCTAGTTTCCTTTTTTCAATCCTGTTTATTGCACGGTGTAAAAGTGAAGAGAGAAAAGCATTACTTGTCGCATAATGTAAGAATAATTCTTGCAAGTAATCGAAGAGGCTTAACTCAAGTCGGTCTAAAGATAAAATGGTATCGCCATGTTACTACCTTGCGAAGGTGCAGTAGATCGCGCGTTCTTCGTGGATATAATGTTGGTGACGGGGATATGAGGATGAGAACTACAGTACGTAGCTAGAAGGTAATGTGGGATAGTGTACACGTAGTGGGATCGGATGTGGGATGTGGGACGACCGGACGTCTGTTTGGGTGATGCAGGAATCAATCGATGATGTCATCACGTCATCTTTTTTTTTGTTCCACGCCAATTTTCCACGCGCATTACTGATTTGGAGATCATGAGATCATTCCAACATGGCTCTTCATTTTTATGGAAATACTCATTGGAAATACTGCTACATTTTTTGTTCATCTAGCTAGCTTGTCCAAGTAGGTGTTCCTAGTGCTTTAGGAACTATTAGTAGTGGATTTGCTTCGATCTAAGATCAAGCTGACATCAACGGGCTGAAAATGAAAGGATGTGAGCCGCTGGACGAGCCTAAAGACATATCAGGGGACGACTGGGATGAACATCGGCAGGTGCAAGGATTGATTTCTAACGGGACTACGCGACGTGCGTGTGCTGACAGGTTCAAAATGATTCTGAATTGTGCATCCTAGAACATTTTTTCTCATCGGTTCTTTGTCAGTTGTGAGTCCATGCTCTACTGTACCTTACTACTTCAGCCTGTTCCATAATCAATTTGGCTCATGCTAGGATGTATTCGTTCGAAATGGCGCTGCAGTGTGGGCTTTGCTTTGGGCTGCTCTCGCAGCCTGAGTCTCTTCGCTGTGGACACTCTTTTTGTTCTGAATGCATACGGTAAAGTGTGGGATACCTGTCCACTTCATGACCTGAGAATGTGACACGCAAAAGGAGAAAATATAGGTGTAACGACGGTAAAACCATACCTATTACTATAACAATTCCATCACAGTTCTCAATGATTCCTAATAGAAAGACGAGGTCCAAATGAGAGTCATAAAACTATATATCCGCCGACTCAATCGGTTCTACTTGACTATATTTGTAGATTTACATTTTTCGCCTAACATCAAGTTCTCTTGTGTCGATTGTAGCCCGCAATTGTTGAAGTGCCTTTCGACTTGTCCCACTTGCCACGCGCCCTGCACGGTCGACGACTTGCGCCCTGACGCAACGCTAGCGGCCGCCATTGAACTCTTCGAACCCGCTCGATGGAGCGTTTTGAGTGTCTTGGATGAATATGCTGCCATCTGTATTAAGTCCACACCTCTTCGAACAAGTTCCACAGACGATTCTTCCTTGAGTGCTGGTGATAGAGGCGCATTAGATACCGTTAATGAAGAGGTACGAATGTCTAGATAGTTTTGATCTGATTATGTCGGGTTCACGGCTTTGATGGGTTTGTGCCTACGAGAGAGTTCAGAGTGCATTAGTGCATAGCCAAAGAAGGTCCTGCTCCTAAATGCTCTTTTCTGTTGTCATTTTTGTCTTCATGTGGATCTGCACCGTCACATGCATTGTCTGAGAAATGCGCTTTGTCCCCACCTGTGTTCGTTCTTGATGATTTTTCTTTTACCACTCATCGTCCATTTATTGCTGCAATATTGTCGTCTTTGCAGCCTGCTCCATTGCCTATGTTGATGACTGAGAAAGAAGCGGTAGCAGCTGGAATAGACGCAACAGTAACGAATGTGCCGGTGATTACGGCTGCTGCGGTGGTAACAAGGGCGTCGGAAGCGGCTACTGAAGAGGCAACAATGTCAGGCACTTCAGCGTCTGTAGAAGTAACGGCAGTGCCAGTTGAGTCGGAGGCAGCTACAGCGGCTGAGACGGTAGTAAGGAAGGCAATGGTAAAAGACGCACTGGATGCAACAATACCAGCCGAGAGAAAGGTGGCGCCAACTATTAAGAGTGTCAGCGCGGCACCCATAGCAGAAGCTCCTGCGACGGACTCAGTTGCACCATCCACGACGCTTGCTGCTTCAACGACACCATCGAAGCGTCTATCGTGGTCTTGGCCTCCAGGCATTCGGTTCAATGCTGAAGCCACTGCCCGAGGCTTCGATCAATGGCACGCGCCTAGTCCTTGGAGAGTTCTTTTAAGTGTGCACACGGTGCGCTACACTTGCGTGCACATATACTTTGAAGCCCACTGCGCACTTTGCTTTCAGTATTACACTCATCTCATTTTCTTACGTGATGGTGTCTTATTGCACTTAAAGGTGCTTTCTTCCTGCAAGCTTGCATTGTCATTCATTTCATTGCTTCCGTTCACCTCCTTTGTCTCTTTGGTGGCTTTTGAATTCTAGAACGTCCCGTTCTTTTTCAACGTGGAGACGCAGAAAGGCCAGTGGGAGATCCCTGACGGTGCTTACCCACGCGAATCTGATAGCAAAGTCAGAGAGCCAAGTAATAAGGCCGCTACTGCTGATGCTATTGCTGAAACTCCCGCAGATGCAACAACAGAAGTAGCAGCAACGAACGCCATGAAGACAGACGATAGAGCCTCCTCAACGGCTGAGAAAGACTTCAGAACAGCTATTGCAACGGGGGATATTATGCGGGCAGATGACAGATCCACAGTAGCTGAGGCGGCTGAGAACGTAGCAACAAGAGCAGGAGCCGAAGCTACAGAAGAAACTGCAAAGCAAGATGATGGGGCCAAAGACAATGCGAAGACAATAACAACAGTCGCTACAGGAGAAGAAGTCGATGAGTCAGATAACAGGGGGACAATTTCTGAATTCACGACAGTACCAATGGCTGATGATAAGAACATATTCGTTGGCGATCGAGTTCAGGTGTGCTCTTATGAAAGCTTCGATATTCATCTCGTTCAATTGTCTTCACGCGCTTCTCAAGTTGGCCAGCTAGAGTGGCATCTTGAGGCTATTTTACGAAATTTCGCATATTCATGCACCCTTTGTTTGTGCTTGCATACTTTTAAAGGTGCTCGGGCGGCACTGGTCTGGCATGCACAAGAATGGAGGCATGGCTTTAGTCAAAATGATTCACGCTGACGGGTTGGTTACTATACATTTCACAACATTTTGTCCCCTGCATGCTTCTATACTTCTTTCTCCTCGTTCAGAACATAATTCCGCTATGATCTATGAGTTCTTGTAATACCTATCATGTATTGCATCATCAATTCTTCTTTATGATTTGAATACGTGTGAAGATGTGTTACGTTTTCTCATTTTGGTGAGTTGTTCATAATAAACAGCACGCTGGACGTCAAGTTGGTGGTTGAAGGCAACACCTACCGGAAGCTCGACCCCGTCTTCGTGGTCAAAGGTGGCGATGGCAACGCTTCTGATTTAATTGATCCACCGGCTCTGACTACCAAGTCAAATTCAGTCACAGTTAAAGTGAATTCTGACGATGGCTCTAAAGATTCTGTGCTAGAAGTGGCAGCACCTGTAGTGGAAAAGCGTCCTCCAAACGGACCTCCAACCCCACTCCCTATGAAGCAGGTTCCAATCAATGGCAATACTACCGAAGGCGCAGAGCACACCATTGAGCATGTAGCGCAGCTTTCCTTACCCGGTGCTTCACCTGCTCTTACGCTGACTTCGCCATCATCGGAGCAATCTTTTCCAAAAATGGGTGCACGAAAAGGAGATGACGTGAACTCCGACTCCGAACCACCAATGAGCGGCAGCAAGAGCAGCCGTGCTGATAATGGAACTAGCTTTAGTAGTCGCAATAGTTCTCGCCGAAATAGTAGTAATGAATGCAGCAGTAGTAGTAGTGATGTCAATGACGACAAGTTTTGGGTTTGCAGACGGTGCACTTTACAAAACTCCCTTGACCGCAACGCGTGCATCGCCTGCGCGAGCCGTGCTCCTCCGCGTCGAGCCTTCTCGCCATCGTCAAAGCCTCCGTCTTCAAAACGTCCTCGAGCCAGCCCCACCTCCACTTGGGTGCTATAAAGATGCTAACGCACTTAAGCCTCAAGGGTTGAGAGCCCATTTATTCCATAGTATACTTTGGTGTTCTCTTGAATCATTTGTTTTGTTTCCTTTTGAATAAACCGGCTTCTGCCCATTTGACCTCTATGCAGCTTCTTATTATTTTTTTAAGCACACATTAATCCACTTGTAATGAATGCATCCCCAAGAGAAATGTCCTTGTTATTTTTTGGGTACATAGCAAAAAAAATAATCCGCGGGACTCTATGTATCAACCACGGAAAATAGTCGAACCGGTGCTGCCCCACTTGAAATGAACTATCACTATGCACACTAAATCAGGAAAGTATAGGTATTTGGAGGAATATGAAGGCATCTTGGAAGCTCGCATTTTCTGAGCACCCCCCCCGAGGGGGGATTGGATTTAGTATCTAACAGAACGGTTGTTATCTAAAAAGCGTTAGCAGCGCCCTCGGTATCAAATTGTTGCGAGCTCGAGGTATTTCCTTAAAACGGAAGTGAACCAGCCAGAGCGACCGAAGTAGCGCCCTTTCTTGCTTGGAAGCAAGAGCTTCTTAACTTGCGAACTGCGTTTCAAGATGGTTCGTTGGCTTTATAAGTAGAGAAGTCTCTCCGATTTCTGGGTTTTCCGAAATCCGGGACTTACCTCTCATCACAGTTGGGAGTGGACTCATATTTCGTGCTAATGGAAGAATCAATTCAAGAATGCGAAACGGGGAAAAGGAGGGTTTATAATACCCATTCCCTCCTCCTCCTCGGGTGGGGGGGGGGGGGGGGAACAGAAGAACTGTTCG
>Ga0307979_1002326_pt1 | contig 13218 bp, 15 predicted proteins | sample OrgLakmetage1058_FD_201833 | JGI IMG/M metagenome (GOLD analysis project Ga0307979, IMG submission 201833) | Saline water microbial communities from Organic Lake, Antarctica - #1058 | ecosystem: Environmental > Aquatic > Non-marine Saline and Alkaline > Saline | place: Antarctica: Organic Lake...
GGTAGACTTGAGAAAGCAAAGAGGTGGAAACAAGGACCCCATCTCTCTCACCGTTTCTCGAGCTTCGTCGATGAGGAGTTCGTCCGCCGTGCACAGCCGCGCGCCGCTCGCTTGGCAGAAGCGCCTCGCCGCCGTGAACGTCAAAGGGCCCGAGCATTTCCCGCTCACCACGGACTCCGACTCCCCGCACACGTCTGGGTCGCCGAATTGCTCGGCGTTGAACCACCCCAAGTCGCGGCAGTTGCTCGCCGTGCAGCCCGGCTCCCGCTCCACCGCGAGGGGGGTCGGCAGTTCCGACGGCAGAGGGGTGGGGACCGGCGACGGCAGTGAGGGCGCAGCAGTAGGGGCCATGGAGCATTTGCTCGAAGCCACGTCCGCGCAGCAGCGCACCGACGCAGTGTCGGTCGAGGTGACTGACCCCGCGCCCGCGACGCAGGTGGCCGTGCCGGACCCATCGCCGTTGATAGTGATGCGGGCAGTGGTGTCGGATTCACACGAAGTGTCCTGAGCCCACACCTGTTATCACACGAGGCGCGTGGACAAAGGAGGAAACAAAAAACATGCGAAGATGATGAGAGTGCAAAGGAACTTGGGAATTTCATCAAAAGTAGAAGGGACCGTAGGGCTTGTCGTTTTTGCTTCTACTTGCTCCTCGTGCATCATTTCTTACCGGAGAGCTGTCGAGGTTGCAGCCGGTTTCTTTAGGTTCCCCAGCAACCAGCTCCGATAACCTGCCACGATATTGAACAGGATCAAGAACGGAATGAGATGATTCATTATCAAAACAACGCACAACAACAACAGAACGAAAAAGAAACAAGGGAAGTCGGAGCAACGAAAAGGGGAAAAGGCCGCTACTCACGTGCAGAGCCGAGCGCCAATGAACTGGCAAGTAGTGCGCGCTTCCGCCCAGGTGTAGTCGCCCGAGTCCGCGCACTCCGTTTCAATGCCTGCCTCGGTGATCTCGCCGTTGGCGTCGGGAATCACGTGTGACTCACCGCACACCAATTCATCACCGAAGACCGCAGCGTTAGTGAACCCGATGTCCACGCAAGCTTTCGCCGAGCACAAGTCTACGTCGCGGTCCAGAGTAGGCTCGGGCGTAGGCAACGGAGAAGGCTTCACAGTTGGCAGCGGCGTAGGCAAGGTGGTGGGCAGGGAAGTGGGAGCTGGGATGGGCAGCGGCGACGGCAGTGGGGTGGGGTAGCTGGAGGGGAAATTGCACGAGCCTACTACGTCCGCGCAACAGCGCACTGCAGCGACCGTAGCATTCTGGCGATTCACGCACTGCCCATTCGCGCTCCCACCAAGAGTAGCGCCGTAGGCCACTTCGAAGCTTTTGCCGTTGTCGGCGCCACAACTGGTGGCAGACCACACGAGTTGAGAGTCGTAATTGCAGCCGGTGCCGCGGGCCTCGTCGAGCTCCAGCTCGGCCGAAGAGCACAGCCGCGCGCCCGCTGTTTGGCACAGAACTTTGGCGTCGTCCCAGCTTTGGAGCTCGGGGCAGGTGCCGGTCATGGCTTCCGTCTCGCCGCAAACGGTGGGGGAGCCGTAGGAGGGTGCGTTGGTCCAGCCCAAGACTTCGCAAGTGGTCTCCGAGCACAGAGACACCACCGAAGGCACTGGCGTAGGCGGGTGTGACGGAGGAAAGGTGACTGCGCTAGCGGAACTCAGGAGCAACGCGGCCAAGGCCGGGTTCCCCGAGCGTGGCAAGGATAGCACGGGCATCCGATGTATGGTCGCGCGTGGGAAAAATAAATTTTGATCGTAATAGGCGCAAGCAGTAACTCAACCACCGTGCGCCTGCAGCCAGCCAGCTACAATCACTGGGAGATCAAGGCGCAAGGTGCCTCGAAAGCGGTTGAAGCGTGCGCGTGATGCAGTAACCAGCAATACTTGACGCCCCCGGTTATATCATCGCACGGCACTGTTGCCCGTCTCTCATCAGTTGCTCGCTTGTCTCTGGTTGGTCGGTTGTTTTGTTGTGATAAATATTTCGTATTTTTAATGCAACGACTTCTTGACTTCTTGATTCTTCCCTCTTCTCTCGGTCTCATGGTCTCCGGTCTCCGGTCTCGATGTATGTCTCGGTCTCGTGTTGTTTGAAACCGGCCCCGAAGGCCCGAAAATAGAAGGAAATCAGGGAGGAATTCCTGAGTGGCCATCGAAGTGGTTTACGTCTTTTCTTGAACGCCGTATTTTCCTTTGTGGTTTACCGTTTACGTTTACCGTTCGCAACTAACAACTAAAGAATTCGCGGGTCCGGGTCCTGGGTCCTAACGCTCTTGCCTCTTGCGCTTACCCTTGAAAGCGGAAAATGGACCTCACGCAGATTTCTGTAGAACTTCGTAAATAACACGAATAATTGCAGTAAGCAGGAGATCTCAGAAGAAGCGCTTAGTGCAAACTTATCTAACAACAGAAAGATAGCAGATGGCAAATGACCCGGCCCCATGCTCCAGCGAGCTGGCCATTTTTTACTTTTTAACCGTGGTGCTAAAGATACAGAGCGAAAAAACTTCGCGAGCGCCTCAAAGAAAATCAAGTGCTGTGAGAATAGATAAGCAGTACTGAAGACTCCTTTGAATAAAGGCCATGGTGATTCAATGTTGAGAGTTCTGATAGAAGTAATCTTGGTGCGATTTCCTGTCAATTGCTGGTGCTGCCCAGCCTTTATCGCGCAGGCGCGACGCAACATAATTCAACCGCATAGCATTGACTGTAAAGTCTAGGTACCCAAGGCGTGAACTCGATCGCAACAATACCTCCAATGCACCGCTGTCTCCAGGAGCACGATTGGTTGAGGGGACAATCGCAAACTCAACGTCATCAATGTAGCCTTGCCTGAGGCTTTCGAACTGCGCATAGAGGTAAAACAACGCTTCAGAGGCCATTTCGGCGCCCGAAGTACTGCTCGTGATAATTTTGAAGCCTCCTCCATCGATACCCGCCTGGCCAGGCTTATAAGCGCCCACCACAGCCTCGAGATCACGAGCAGCTTTGTCAGCTGAATACCCCACGGGAGGGCGCCACGGAGCCACCAGATGATCGGCGTCGAGTTCAGGGTTACCCGTAGTGGAGAAGCAATTAGGGGCATCTTCCGTGCATGCTTTCAGTGCGGGGACTGCCTCTTTGCTGCTGTAGTACCTAAGGTCGCGCACTGCCATGCCCTAGAGCACAGCAAAAGTAGGTATAACATGGTCGGCATGCAAGCTTGATATCTAAGAATTTCAGGCCCAATTTGAATACAAGGGAAGGCTCACCAGATCTGATGGTTGGTCGCCAGGCTGTTTGATTTTGCTTTCGAATTGCTTTGCCTCTGGAATGGCGTTTTCGAAGGCTAGAGCCGGATTGATCGCAGCCACGGAGACTGCAGCTGCGGTCAGCATCTGTCCCGAATTGATCATCCACTGACGGCGTGAGTCTAGCTTACGCGCTGACGGCGAAGGGTCTAGGTGAAGAGCGTGGGATGTAATAGATAGCAACATGAACATCAATGACCGAGGCATTCTCTTCAATGCTATACTAAGCAACATGGTCTAGCTAGATTTGTTGAGACGTAAAGCTCGCAGAAAATGTCATGAGTCATGAACGAATCTCGATTCATCAGCAGCATCTATAATAAGAGAATCAGAGCATTGGAGCAAGTTGATAAGTTACTTATAAGCATCTGAGCGTGTAAGTCCTGTAGAGAAACAACTCATCGTCCTAGTTAGTGTCCTAGTATACTGTAGTGGTAGCTTCATGTCAAGCTATGATGCTTTGATGCTAACGACAATGAGAATGAATAAAACGATAGCTTCTGAATTCATAAGCTAACCTTCTTGGATATTATATATCCTAGCTAGCTGGAGCGCTGGAGCTGCCCTCGAAGAAGCCAAGAACTATACAAACTCTAAGTGGAACGAAATCTACTCTCATCTTTCTCGGGTCTTCGAACGGTACCATACATGGCGGACGAGACTAGCTTGCCTCGAGGAGCTATTTGCGTGACTCTTTTGGTGCGTCTACCAATACAGCTGTTATAATTCGTAGACTGTGTTTAGGTGAAGAGCCACCTCCGAATGATTGAATGATATGCAAGAATTGTGTTTGGCTTCCCTTGGTACCAACTCGGTTTCTAGGGTAGCCCAATGACTACCAAGCAATAGTTTTGGACGAGCAATCTAGACGCGTAGCCATCACGTTAGTGCTGCCAATCGTAATCTCAGGTACCTGACACTGCTGACGGCACGTCAGTGGTACTCTCCTGGGTGCGCTGGCACCTCAGGGTTGGCTTTTCGCACTTGTTTTTGTTCTTCGACCTCCCACCCGCTGCGGTTGACGATTCAGTGACTTTATCAGCTGAAGCCCGTGCAACAGGATGTAGCCACTTCGCATCCGCCGATTCTTCATCCGTGCCGACGACCGGTGCAGACTCCAACCTGCCGCCACGCTCGGGCTTACCTGACCACGGGGCTGCACGGGCAGTGGCACGTGAGTTCGCGTCGGATGGGTTTGGTGCCGCCGAGGGAACTGGCAGCGCGACGGTGACGGTGATCGCAGGGCGTGCTCCAGAAGTGATCGCATGGCAAGCCTTGCACTGCCCCTCCTGGCGCACACTGAGGCCATACGCGTCGAAGGAAGTACCCGCGCGGCAATGCCTTAACGCGGAAACTGCTGCGGTGCTGTGCCCAGGCGTAGGGTGCACGTGGCTGCTCCACCTCGACATTGATGAACTCTTTTACACGGGGCCGCCTGTACCCAAAAGGGATGGAAGCATTGTTTACCCACAGGTGAGGAGACTTGCCAGCGTATGCACCCTCGCGTGAGAGAGGGTAATAGGTCGCAAATAGGTTTTAGAAGAGGTCTCTAAGCAGTGCGAGATGAGCTATCGGGTCCCAAATTTCTTGATGGAGAAGCTTCTGTACTTTAACTTCGTTACCTTACTGCGATTCACAGGTGGGCTCGCATTTTGCGTCCCTGGAGTCGGAAGGTTGCGAAGCCCTCACTTACATGAACCACGAGGGCGTACCTGAAAAGGAAGCGGTGGGCGACTACTTCAAGGAAGTCACCCTGTTTCGGCGCCACCATTTCTGCACGCCCCTCACTTTGGAAGCCCGAGAGGCGATGGCGTTCTGGTCGCAGCGCACGGGCCATGGCCAGTACCTCTTGGTGTACGACTGCGGCAAATCTGTGGCCAAAGTGAGAATGGACATGAAAGAAAACATATTGAAATTGCTTTGAATTGAAGGCATTTTCAAGTGGGTAGGAGATGATAAATCGAGGTGCTTGCGTGCTATTTGGGGGATTACTTGATTGTTTGATTTTTTAGTGCGTGTACATTTGTTGTGCGCTACGACGTTGTTTGTATCATGTGTCCACAGGTGCAGCTGGGCTTGCGTGCGGCGTCAGTGCATAACTGGGCGTTGCCGCCATCGCAACAGAAACAGCAGCAGCAGCAGAGGCGGCCAAGGTCTCGTACCGCGCTAGCCGACCCCCGAGCCCTCGACGTGGCGTCGTTGCGGATTGTGGAGTGGCCGTGCGTGCTGCACTACCCTTGCTGCGGGCTCGGGTGGCTGTCTGCCAAGTAAGAGTGCGTGCGAGATCATAGTTTATGGCCATGTGTACACACGAGCATGTATATCTAGAAAGCAGCTTGTGTGTGTTGAAATTGAAAGAGAACACGATGGGGTCACCGTTTCCGTATGCACAATCAACTCATATTCCGCTACATGTGTCACTTAAACAACCTCTTGGCTTCATCATGCAGGTATCATATCCTTGGGCGCTTTGAAGCTTCTTGGGCGGGCCTCCCCATTGCGCCCTCTTTTCATCTCGATGCAAGAGATGCAGTGCTCGGCAAAGAGGAAGCACTCGATGGTGGCGATGGTACAAAACCAATCGAACCTACGATTGCAGGAAATGGTGGTAGCAGCCGCAACAACAATGATGGTACCAGCAGCAGTGAGAACCTCAAGGCCTCCTCCTCTTCGTTGAACAGTGGTGCACCAACTTTACCGGGTGCAGCCGACTCATCTACCGAGGCTACACAAGGCATCGATAACGCGCGCGCCTTCTACCGGGCGCAAGTACTCTTTGACACTAATGGTGCCCACGCACTCGAGCTCGACCGTCAGCTTCGTTCTACCGTCTGCATGCGCGTTGATCACATTGCGAACGCCCTTGGCTCAGCTTCTGCGAGTGATAGCAGCGGCAGCAGCAGTGGTAGCTCAACAGCAACGCACGTGCTACCATCGCAGCTGCCGACATCAACGCAATCTAGCAATTCCAGTCGTGCTGAGGTTGGCAGTGATTCCACGCGCGCAGAAGCGGCGGCGCCGCCACCACCAGTACCACCACCAAGTTCCAAAGATGATAATGTGGCAGCATTAACTCGAGCAACGGATGCCCTGGCTCTTGTGGGGGCTCATTTCGCTGCTGGTGACGAAGCAGTGCGCTCTCGCGATAACGCAACTTCTGCTGCGGGTCCTGTGGGAAGCACTGCAGCAGCTGAGGGCGCTCCTGCTTCTCCAGCGGACAACACAAGTGCAGCTCCGGCCGCTCCTGCTCCTGGATCGAGGGATTTAGGCTGCCAAAAGGCATGGATTCTTTCGTCGGTTGCGCAGCAGTACCTTTAGAACGGACCTGGGGCTTTAACTTCGAGTCCTGAAATCTCCCCTCTACGTAGTGAAGAGTCGCTCGGGAATTTGGATGAAGTCAATGGAGAGAACTAGTAGTTCAAATGGCCATGTTATGATGTTGTGATGCGGATTCCTTCCTTTCTAGCCCCCCCCCCCTGGGAGGGCAAGGAGGAATACTCTTATAGCTCCTCATATATATGAACAAATTGGATGACGAAAGTCTCTTCTGATGTGCTTTTCCATGTTCTGGTGGGGGAATTAAAATATAGTTCTATCAGTCAGACCGCACCACCGAATTGAAGTAAACCCACGTTGTAGTTCACGAAAATTAAAGGAATCCAACCTAGTTCTATTCCCGCCATTTCTGAGACAGGCCCCAATGGGCCGGAAGGCTAACAGGTAGAGATAAAAAGTAAAGCAGCACGAAGGTTTTTTGGGGGTCGTTTCGGTCCCATATTAGATAGTACAGATAACATCCCCATTATTTGTTTGTACTGAATTCAGAGAGAGCTCATGTTCTGATTCCTGCACCAATCTGTGTGTCTCATCCTCGAAACATACCTACCTGTCTCAGACGGTCAGACGACTAATAATCTCTAGAGCTATTCTTCTGAAAGCTTTCTGACTTGCTAGCCTCTGGGTAGCGTTCTTCGCGTTGGCAGACTGCACTTAGGAGTTTAGCTATGGTATCGCTTACAGCACTAACACGGTCTCTAGCCCTGCCGCATGCCTTAGTGAGTTCGTTCAGCCTAGCTAGTCATAGCCGAGGGCATACGGTAGCACGGGCAGCCTCCGGAACGACTGCGAGCAGCACCGGCCTGAGTAAGCTCGAGGTTGCTATGGTGCCTTGCCTGAAAGACAACTACGGTTTTCTGCTTCATGACGCTGCAACGGGTGCGACCGCGGCGGTGGATACTCCAGAAGCAGAACCTCTCAAGGCTGAGCTAGCAAGCCGGGGCTGGCAACTTACCCACATCTTCAACACGTGAGTATTGGCTAGAATGCGCATTTCGTAGATTTTGTGGTAATTTATTCTACTAGTAAAGATAAGCCATATACTGTAGCCTAGCTTGCCATTTACGAATACCTCTGTTCCCTATTCACTGCGACACGAACAGGCATTGGCACGCTGACCATGTCGGTGGCAATCTAGCTCTCGCGCAAGCTTTCCCTGGCCTCGAAATCGTTGGCCCGCAGAAAGAGCAACCCAAGATACCAGGTCTCACGAGTGCAGTCAGCGGTGGCGATGGTTTTGAATGGGGTGCTGGCCGGCGTGTGGAAGTGATTGACGTCGGGGGCCACACTTTAGGCCATGTCGCGTACCACTTCCCAGGCGATGGCGCCGTGTTTGTCGGAGACTCCCTTTTCGCCCTCGGCTGTGGTCGCCTCTTTGAAGGCACACCCGCACAGGTGAATTAGGCCTCTTCTTCTCTATTTATTTCTCTGTTCATCCTGTCACGGCGATAGTGTCCATTTTATAGTTCTAGTCGTGCTCTTGGTGTGTGTTTGCTAGTCGCACGTGCTGAGAAGTGTTTGAAGCTTCAGTATTTCCTCCTCCCTTGCTCCCTCATAGGCGTGGGCCTCTCTCTCGCGGCTCATGGCCCTTGACGATGCTACCCAAGTCTACTGCGCTCACGAGTACACTGCAGCAAACGCAGCTTTTGCCCGCACCGTCGAAAACGGCGCCACGAACAGCGCGCTGGCTGCGCGGCTAGCGGAAATTGCGAGCTTACGGGAGCGCGGATTGCCCACGGTGCCCACGACGATCGGGCTAGAGCGGCAAACAAACCCTTTTGTCCGGCCAAAAGCGGTGCGCGCAGCGCTGAAGCTGCCTGCAGAGACTTCAGATGCTGACGTCTTTGCAACGGTGCGAAAGATGAAGGACCAGTTTTGAGAAGGAAAAGACACATTTTTCATAGAACCATGGCTCTGTCTCCATCTTGGTACAGACGACAGACAAATATAAATATACAAGGCGCACATGAAGCCGCATTTTTGTGTATAGAAAGCAGAAACAGTGGCTTCGGCCTCTGGCTTTGTACTTGCGCCTTTCGAACTTTTAACTACGACGTGGACGTTGGAAGTCGCATTGAGTGGAATTCTGCAGGCCCGAGGTCCAAGAACTTTATCTTTCGTATTTATTTCGTCTAGGTCCAATAATTTCTACTTCCTGGCCTAGAGTAGCAACCACCAGCCGGTCTATGCAAGTGCTTGTAAGCACAAGGAGCGGCGCGGGATGTCAGAAGACAAAAATGAGGCATAGCCGCAACGACCAACGAAGATCTAGAAACGTTAACAATGCCTCTTCAAGGATGCCCCTCTTTCTTCAAAAAGACATTTACTTGAGAGTGCTAGGATTGCGCTTCAAGTCGCGGATCATATTCTTATGGTGCGCTTCATTGGTGCCACCGCCAATTTCAAGCAGCTTCGAGTCGCGCCACAACTGCTCAATTTGGTACTCCCCCATGTACCCGTTTCCTCCCAGCACCTGAAAAGAAAAGCAACGAGGTTAGAATACTCGTTAAAGAAACTGGGTTAATGTATTAATGCACATGAAAGTGTGAATTCAAGGCAGTTGGAGCAAGCACACTAGTTGCTTCCCCCTGCGAGATTCTATTTTGTTGAGGGCTTCACATATAATACAAATATAACGATAAAAGAAATATATCTCCAATTTCAGTACCTGAATGGCGCGGTCCGCGACGTTTTTGCCCATCGCGCCACAGAAGAGCTTCACGCCATCTGCGTCGAGGCCGTTGCCAGAGGAAGCCAAGTCCAATTTTCGAGCCACGTCATACCTGGAATACGCGCGCCAACGACCGCCACCATAAAAAGAAAGCGAGGAGGACAAGACGTTGAACAACGAAAAAACGAGGGAAGATGTAGAAAAATGCGCTAAAATTGTTGCAACTAGCGTAAAACATCAACGAGGACTAGGCCAGATTGCTTCATTCGAACTTTTGGAGACGGAAAAGTGAAGCGCGTTTTTGCATGCCTCAAGATTGCAACCACAACAACAAAAAGTGGGCGTGCAGAAGGCTGCAGCCACACTTACACGTAAGAGCGGCCCGCCATGTATTCCGCGTACGAGTCCGCAATGTGGCGCTGGATTTGGCCGTAGTCGTTCAAGGGTTTCCCGAACTGCTTGCGCTCGTTCGCGTATGCGTTCATGACCTGCAGGCAGCGCTTGGCGATTCCCACCGACATGGCCGCCAGCGCAATGCGCTCGATCTCCAAGTTGCGCATCATGCACAGCGCCGCGCCGTGCTCGCTCCCCACCTTACAAAATGACATGCGGCACCACGTACGCCCACGAATTGAAAGTTGGGCATCGTATAGAGAAGCGCACGAATGAGGGAAAGGAGGATTGTATGTAAGTAGGATTCAGTAGTTGTGACGATAATCGCACGTCCACGACAAGATTCATCATCAACGATGGCAAGGCCAGGGAGTGGTACGTAGAGATCGAAGTGGCAACAGGCATGCATTCTTACCAAATTCTCCACTGGCACTGTCACATTGTCGAATACGAGCTCGGCCGTCATGGATGCACGCATTCCGCATTTGTCTTCGATCTTTTGGCCCAGAGAAAAACCAGGCATGCCTTTCTTCACCAAGAACGATGACACCTGTGCGATTTAAAAAAAGGGAGACAAGAAGTATATAAGATAAGGCAAATAATGCAATAGCTTTGTGTCCGATAATTACAAACTCATCGATTTCGTATTTACACAATTGGTGCTTAAGCCAGAACAGTTAGTCTCGGAAGCTGCTCGAAGGTGCACAATCAATCTTAGCCCACCTGGCCGCGGCCTTCGCCCGTGCGTGCGTATACCAAATAGGCATCGCCCGTAGTCTTGCCGTCCAAAGTACCGTTCGTGATCCACATCTTTTGCCCATTCAGCACGTAGCTCGACCCATCTGAGCTCTTCACTGCAGTGGTAGCCATGCCCATAACGTCCGTGCCAGCACCTGGCTCGCTCATGCACATGCCGCACACCGAGGCTCCGCTGCAGGCGTCGGGCAAAAACTCACGCTTCTGTTGCTCGTTGCCGTTTTGAGCCACGTTGTTGACGAAAAGCATGGAGTGGGCCAAGTAGCTCAGCGTGAACGCTGAGTCGGCAGCTGCGAGCTCTTCGTGGACGATCACTGCCGCGGTGGCATCCATCTCGGAGCCACCGTACTGATCGGGCACGGTAACCCCTAGCAGTCCCAATGAGCCACACTTGTCGAAGAGTGGGCGGTTGAACTTCTCAGCGCGGTTGTATTCCAGAGCTTGTGGCCGCACTTCCTGTTCAGCGAACGCACGCACGGACTCGCGCAGCATAGCGTGTTCCTGCGCAAAAGAGCAATGATTAGAGCGATTATGATTTCATCTTCGGAAATATTATCTTGACAAAACAGTTAGGCCCCTGGTCTAGAATTTAGGGCGCCTAGCGCCTGTTGCTACGAAGGAGTGTTCATAGTAAGCTCCGGCGGCAAAAACAAATATTGTTCCAATCCGATCCTACCTCAGTTGGATTGAATAAATCAAACTTTCGGTAGTCAAATGCATCCGAGGCGCTGCCGTTGGATTCAACAGCAGCAGAAAGCGGCCGCATCGGCACGGAGAGTGACCTGAGCGCGCGCGTGGATCGGGGCAACATGATGGACAACAACTCTACTTGCGTGACACCACGCAGAGGACAGAAAGATGTCAAAGCAGCACAAGCAAAAGGAGAAAAAGCAGAAAAAGCAGAAAAATCAGAAAAGCAGTCAAAAATCGAAAAACTACGGCATGCATGTTGACTGTTGACAACTGAGCTCGGAGATCACGAGGTTACAGTGCTCACAGTTACAGTGTTACAGTAGAGAGAGACGAGCTTCTAGCTCTAGCTCTCGAGCTACTAGTAAGGTCTAGTAGTAGGCAAGCCCACAAGTTCGCAAGCCTCTTGCCTCCAGCCGCTAGACCCCTCGGGTAACTAGCCTCTAGCCCTCAAGTGTCTCAAAGGTCAACATCAAACTTATTTTAATCTGCTAGATTTTAGAGAGATATCATGTCATACCTGCATCTTACACCACAAAAGTGCGGGCGAACAAAGAACTGTCTTTTGAAATCTATCATTGCGAGGCAAAGTAGCCAATATAGTCTCTAATCTGGAGGACAAGCAACAATTCGAGCGTACGAAGCCACCTTCTATAGGTAGCTTATCAAGCAGAAGTGGATTAGCTCGTGAGTTTGTTTATTGAAAGACTGTTACAACCTCAGACCACAGTGCAGTTGTAAAATTTCTTCGGGGTCAACGAAATCTGCAGCTAGTCTGTAGCCTTAATCACAAATGGGAGAATTCGACGCAGTGAAATGGGTCACCTCGTCCATAGCGGCGCTAGGAGTGAACTACTTCAGAAATGGTTTTGCTGCCATATTTCTGGGTGGGTGCATCGTGAACAGCTTTGCAGCAAAGCTTTTGAAGCGAGCATTCAATCAGCCACGCCCAGCAAAGGCGGAGGGGCAAGGGCTGCTTGATCCAGGCATGCCCTCTAGCCACGCGCACATGCTCTTCTTCTTGGCTACCTATACCGGGTTAGCATGGCCTGGGCAGCTTAAAGGGGCGCGGTGGGCTACTTCTGGGTTGCTGGTTGTGGCTATCGGTAGCTGCCTGCACCGAGTGAAATCGGGCAAGCACACTTTTGCTCAAGTAACTGTGGGCGCTTTGACTGGTACCGCTGGCGGATTGCTCTGGCGCATGATTTGCGGTGATAGTGCTGTAGTTCGGTTAGACAAAGCCCTCAACTCCTTCCGCCGCTCGCCCAGTGCAGGGCTGGAGTGGCCGCTGTTGCTGGCCGTCGAAGGCCTGGGTCTTTATTTCCTCACAGGTGGTGGTCGACGGTTGAGCATGCGGCGGCCAAAATCGAAGTGATCCCCTGAAGGGCACAATGCGACATACTTAAAAAGCGGGTTTCAATTCAATCGACGGGGCTACTGTACCAATCGCCGTTTCGGCCACTTCTGAAACTCTTTTGGGTTTGCTCGCTGCTTGCTTTTCTATCTATGTGTATCTGAATTGGGTTTAAGTGTCTTGCCTTTCCTTGGTTTTGCCCCATTCCACACTTTAACTTTTACGCAATTTTTAACACTATAGGAGTCGGCATCGGGCATCGGCTTCATTTACTCACTTGGTTGTAAATTTTAATTGTTAAGTAAAGTCCATCGCACCTCAAACAGAATTTAGAGGTTAAAGGTCATTGACGCCGACATATGCATATGCAGGCCACACCGCAACATTTGAACTTACGCTCCTAAGCTGGACATCAGAGGTTTTTAATAACCATCGTATTGTATTGATTTTCCCGAATTTACCTCTCGCGTCCGCGTGTCCGCGTCGCGGTACAGTACACGGGTTCTGGGTCTGCTTGGGCCTCATGAACGGACTTGGTAGAAGAAAACACTCAGAATTTAGGCTACTACAGACCTCAAACCTTGCACAAACCTCCTAATTGAGCCCAACAAATCACAATAACAGGGCGAATTACGTTACAACAGCACAATAGCAATAGCGGGAACCAATCAAAGATCAAAGGTCGTCAAAGTCGAAGTCAAGCGTGTTTGCCCAGT
>Ga0307979_1002331_pt1 | contig 13200 bp, 15 predicted proteins | sample OrgLakmetage1058_FD_201833 | JGI IMG/M metagenome (GOLD analysis project Ga0307979, IMG submission 201833) | Saline water microbial communities from Organic Lake, Antarctica - #1058 | ecosystem: Environmental > Aquatic > Non-marine Saline and Alkaline > Saline | place: Antarctica: Organic Lake...
GCTGGGCTGGCACCACCCAAGTGCCTGTGGCGGGCGCCCTCCAAATCCTCGCTTTCGTGGGCTTCCTCGAGCTTTTCGTGATGAAGGACTCGGCCAACGGCGCCGAGCCTGGCGAGTTCCCTGGCGATTTCCGCAACGGTGCCATTGACTTCGGCTGGGACACCTTCGACGAGGAGACCAAGGAGTCCAAGCGCGCCATCGAGCTCAACAACGGCCGCGCCGCGCAAATGGGCCTCCTCGGCCTCATGGTCCACGACAAGCTCGGCAACGTGCTTGACATCCTGCCTCCTGGCGCCACCCTCTAAGCGTTTCCCGGAGTAATTGCCTTACCCTGAAACGCCACGCAACTGCTTTTGGAGAACCCGCCGCTCAGACTTTATAGCAAGTGCTGCTTTTTGTTGCCGGGGTTTAAAAACCCCATGCTGCTGGAGTTCCCGCGTTGTGCCATATAACTAATTGATGCAAATCACTACTGATTTCGGGGTGAACAACAAAGAATTCTGCAATGAAATATCTGATCTAAATTGAAATAAACGGTTCTCTTCTTTTTTATGAAATATGCGGTTCTTCTCTTTTTTTTTTGAAGGAATTCTTAATTCTAGAGTGCGGCCAATGTACGGACCGACGCTTCCGCTAGAAGCAGAGAACCTCCATGTAGAGATAGGAAAGCCATGTGCGCACTTGGCTCACAGTTGGTTTGTCGTCCGCTTAATCGCAGTCCAACAGAAATACAATGGCGAATTTCTGACTTTCTAGCCGGGCGCCATTTCGAACTCGACCTAATACAAACCCAAATGGCACAATGACACAGAAAAGAAAATGCTGCGGGCAGAAGTGATATGTACGCGCGTGCGTTGCGCGCAAGTCTAAAACGAAAAGAGGATAGTGTTTAGAGGTTTAGAGGTCAGGATGCATAATACTTCCTGTTCATGAAATAAATTTGAAACCGAACTTAAGTCGTTTCTGCGTCTGTTTCTGCATTAAAGAGAGAAGAGAGCACTCCGTTGTTATGTCTCTTGGGCACGCCGCGCCAGGAACCTGAGAACCTCCGCTTCTCCTCTGGTGTCACGCTAGTGTCGCACCAAGGTGGCCGCAGCTGCGGGTTTCCAATGTTAAAAGGCGCTTTCGTAACGAGCTTTAGCCAGCCAGCGCGGTCCTGCGCCAGGGTTGTCCATGCCACGCGCCATGGCAGTTACTGATTGGCTGGGTATCGGCATCGCATTCCCGACCGACCAGTTGTCCACAACTGACTTTGGGCAGGGCGTTGGAGAACGCGCTTAATATTTTGGGCATTTCGAGGGAAGTCGGTGAGTGGATCGCCATTGCTAAGGGCAGGTCTAAGTGGAGACAGCTGACTCACTCCATTTCCCAGACCTCCTGATGCCTGGTGGCTGAAGGGCATCTCTAGAGTAAAGGATTGCGATTGCTTTATTCAAAAGGACACTCAGCCCAGTCGGACTTGTTCTAGAGGTTATATTTTTCTGTTGCTAACTAGACTAGAACGAACTCGAACTCGAACTAATGCATACCCAAATGACACAGAAGCCAATGCTGCGGGCAGAAGTGCACGCGCGCGCGTTGCGTGCAAGTCAAAATCGTAAATAGGTAGTGTGTAGAGGCGAGGAAGTTTGGACCCCCCCCCCTACTCTGAAGTGGAAACTGTTCATGAAATAATTTTGGGGGCAGCTTCAAGCCCCTTCTGCATCTGCTTCTGCGTTGAAGAAGGTGCGCCGTTGCTCCGTCTCTTGGGCGCGCCGAGTCAAAAAACCTCCACTTCTCCTCAGGCGTAACCCTAGTGTCGCACCGGGGTGGCCTTAGCTGCGGTTTGCCAATATTAAAAGGCACTTTCGTGACGAGCTTCAGCCAGCCAGCGCGGTCCTGCGCCAGGGTTACCCATTCCTGTTTGTGTGGTTAACCATGCTCCCATGGTTCCCATGAAGTTTGGAAGGTTTCCCAGGCCTCTCAAACAAAAAATGCGCTGCTTTGCTTTTCTTCTCTACCTGTTGGCCGTCTAATTCCGGCCCTTCGGGGCCTGTCTAAAAAATGCATCATATAAGCCAGTCCGCCTTCTAAATTCCACCATTTCTCCTCACGAGAGCTCCTCATCGCCACAAGGGCCCCGCTCGTAATTCCACCAACACTGTGGAGTATATATGTGTGGTTTGTCTTGTGAAGTGGCCGTAATACCAGGGGGCACCACCCCCTTGCCACATCGTTACAGGGTGTATAGCGGTACACAATATTTCAACTGCCTTCTTTTCTTTCTCTTTTTGCTCTTCTTCTTGAACACCCATCAACCTGCCGAACGAATGAAATGAAACCAAGAGGCAAAAAATGGCCCAGTACCCAGTACCCAGTACTTCCTACGCTACAGATAGCTTAAGTAGCTAGAGCTACTCATGGCAAAAATCTTCTTGATGGACTAGCGCCTTCAAACAAGTGCCGTAGGTTTGGAATTGCGAGACCTTTCTTGTCGAATCTGGGGATTTGCCGCTGTGACCAGGTTCTACGAAGTAGCATCACAGCTTTTTGAAGAGTGCGTGATCACAGCCTTGACATCACAGCGCCTGTACACATAACGCCGGCCTACAGCTTGACACATTTTCAAAATGCAAGACGGTGGCCCTGCCGATGAGCAGCCCAAGCTGTCTCATTACGAGCAAGTGCAGGCACGCCGCGCCGCGAAAAAAGCGGCTGCAGCAGCCGCTGAAGCGGAGAAACAGCGCCTTGCTGCGGAAACCCTAGCCATAGAGCAAGCAGCTGCTGCGTGGGCACTCGAAGAGAAGCGGCGAGCTAGAAACCTGCTTGGTCTAGAGGTGGGTTCAAGCATTCGACAGGCGCATTTTTTAGAGCTCAACGGTTGATGTTATAACCGCCCATTCAGATTTCGGCGTTATTTAGTCCGCTTGAAATTATTGGCTAAAGTTAGCTGCTTCCATAATTCCGATTTGCTCTAAGCTTATACCGCTTTTAGTTACTGGTCCACGTTTCGACTGCTATCCTGATGTATTGTGGATTTCAAAGCGCTCTTACCTCCCCAATTTTGTGCTACCGTGTGTATCTTTCAGGGCTATTGGCGCCCCGCCACAGTGTTCAACTCCGATGCACGGTGAGAGCGAAAGATTGGACATCTCGTAGCACCACCCTCATTGCTTGTGCCCTGTGGTTTCTTGCCTCTCTATTTACCGCTTTGAGTTTCGTGTGTGTTTGTTTTCGTGTTTTGATGCTTTATTCTGTTTAGGTATTCAGAAGACTTCGAAATGATTGTGAGCGTATCAGCCGACCGCGCCGTTCAGGTAACAATCTTACGACACGCGAATAGGAGATATAGGTAGAATGAATGTGTTCGGGTGTTCTTGAATTCTTCCTCAGCTTGCAGTGTTTTTATTTTTCATCAAATAAAAAAGGGTGTACAAATTCCTTCATGTTTCTTCCCGCGCGCAATAGCTTGAGTACTTGTGCAATTGTTGGTATCGTTGGGCGGATCCTAGAATCTACTCGCATCCTTTCTCCAACTCTCCCCTGTATTCCTTCTCAACACACATAGGACTACGCGGTATGGGATGAGTCCGCGCTCTGCTACCAAAACCCTCCCTGGCTCCGACCCGACGGCACATTGGAGCCTGAACTCGCTGCTCAAAGCACCAGGAGTGGAAGATACAGCAGCAGCAATAGTAGTGTGGCCAGCAGTACGAACAACAGTTTTGACAATGGCGATGATGGCGACAATTCCGCAGCAACGACCGCAGTAGGTGCACTCAGCAAGCTCAAGTTTTCCAGGCATGGTTTCTGGTGGATTGGTTGCACTTTACACGACGCTGACGGCGAAAAGTAAGAGCGAACTTTTTGCCCTAGAATCCTTTTCCATCTACCGCTCTGCTGCCCAATTTTTTTTCTCTGCACCTTCGTATGCCATCGTCTACTTCTTTTTCTTTTTTCCATTCTCCTTTGCTGAAAACATACGTATGCCCTTGTCATGGCAACAAACCACAGAAATGCGTGCGCACGCTCAATCTCTCATTCCTGTCTTCTTTTCCCTGCTACTACACACCTATACTCCCCACACACGCAGGTGCTACACTTATGCGCGCCTCGACCGCCAGCCTCGAGGAGCCTTCGTGGAACGGTGGGATCCTGCTTCCCACCAAATGGTTCAAGAAGAAGGCGGCGTGCAACTCGCCGTATTTGTGGACCTTGCGCAGAGGGCCAGACTGAAGCTGAGGCTCCAGCTGAAGCACTGGGGAAAACTGTTGGGGTTTCGGGCGCATTGCTTTGCACTGGTCACTGTGGCGAAAGCCCTCAAGGAAGCTCAGGCGAAAGCCGATGGGGATCGGAGGCTCGCGCTGGAGGTTGCGCGGCTGGACCGAGAGCAAGCAGCGAAGTTGCGGCAACCGAGTGCGGTGTCGTCAGACCTTTTGCCCGGTAGGCTCTCCACTTGTAGGAACGAACAGACAGGGCAACGCAACAGCAATGTGCTTTCTGTTCTTTTTTTCCTTGCAACTTTGTTAACACCATTGAAAGTTCAATCTTATATTTTGCTAGTTACTTTCAATCTTGCATTTTTTTGTTTTCTTTTCCCAGGCTTTGAATTAGGCGCAGTCAAGGAACTTGCTCGCTTGGTGTTGCAATTGCGCTATGGCCACGTGACGTCTGCTTCTCCTCCTTCTACCACCATTCCGAGTGGCAGTGCACCGAGCTCGTCACCACAGCTACAAGGAACCAATGTGCCGATGCCTCGCCATGGCGGGGCTTCTGTGCTAGGACCTGGCTTGGAGTCAGCGCTGCCGCCTCAACGAGAACCAGCGGTGTTGGACGCGGTATGTGTAAAGGGGTTGAATAATTTAATTAAGCAGATTCAGTATATAAATGCATTTTGATGCTGGATGTGCGTTGATGTTTCTGTTGATGGCGCTGCTGTTTGAATATTCGCTCCTGATTGGCCTTGATCCCTTACGCAATATTTCCTTCTGGTGTTTTGATTTATTTCTCCCCTCTTTTGGCAGGTTGACGAGGCGCGCTTTTTGCCACTTCACCCCCTTTCATCTCACCTGGTGCATGGTCAACCGTCGTCTTCTGGCCAAGGCGCTACATCCGCCAATTCTCCTCCAACTACTACAACGGGTGTACCTCATAATGCCGAAACCGATTTACGTAGTGCCGGATGGGATCTGCAACAGCTGCTCTTGGCGTTTCCAGAGCTAGCGGGAGCGCTAAAAGTTGCCCTGGGTTCTAGTGCTACCCCCAGTAATAAAAATATGAATACTCCTAGCAGCAACAGCAGCAGTAGCAGCGGCGCATTCGAAGAAAAAGTAGACCCATTCGTAGGAGGACGAGCAGGAACGCAAGCAGGAGCAAGCCTCTTAGCAACCAACGTGCCTTTGCCGCCATCGCTCCAGCAATCTCATCGACGCCATGACGGAGGAAAAATAGCCAAACCAGTAAATAATACAACCAATCAACGCTCAACTGTGGCTGGCCCGGTGGTAGATGGAACCGTAAAAGCTATGAATAATCAAGGCCAGTATCGACGACGAAATCGCCTCAGCCATGATAGCCAGCTTCTGTGCAAGAGTGGAGAGGACAGCAGCAGCAGCAGTGACGACGATGGCTACAACTTTGTGGCTGATGAAGACGAAAAGGCCAACGAAGAAGGGACAACATCAAAACTATCGAGTAACGGCAACAGTATTGACTGGGGAAGTAGCAGTGAGGAGGACGGTGATAACAAGGAGGAAGTAAAGAAGAGCGAAGCAAGAACCAGCAAGTCACGTGATGAAGATGAGGAAGAAAACGATGAAGCTGAAGATGAGGTTGCAGCACTTGGGAAGAAGAATAATGACAAGAAAAGCCCACTTGACGAAGCAACGACAGCAAATAACGAATATCCTCGAGCTCCTTCAACAGCTTCTCCTGCACTCAAACTTCCGCCCACGGTAATGGGGATCAGGAAACCAGATTGTCTGTATAATATGTATGAGGCACATGGTTGCAAATTGCTCGGCTAAATGTAATGTATGTATTCTTATGTCAGGTGGCGCCGCTGCCTTTCATGGCCGAAGACTTTCCGGTAGGGGAATGCACGCTGTACGGCTGTGGCGACAACGCCTGCGAACAGGTACATACGAGGCATTTGTCGCTGTTTGATTCTGTTGTTGTATTCAATTGAATGAAATATTTTCTAGTCTAAATAAACTTTCCAATCCTCCCCAAGGTGGCGGACCTGGACCAAGTGTTAGGAGCCAATCTCGTAAATTTACGCATCACCGAAGCGGAGAAAGCCCGCTTAGCTCGTGAAGCGGCCAAAGAGTTGAAAGTAGAGCGCGGCGAAGAGGTTTGCTCACGCCTGTTTGATGCTTGCTCCCAATCTACCACTTTCATGCGTAATTTCGACCGAGGGTCGTATACGTAGGCACTATTCAGATTGTGCAAGGAATCAAGGAATGCGGTCTTATTCGACTATTCATGCTTACGTTTCCCTGTTTTTTTCCTCTTTCATCCCTATCTACTACTTGCTTGTTTGCCTGCTACTTAAAGGCCTCCGATTCCGAGGAAGAGCTCGCTGAAGCCCTGGACGAAGAGGAAGAAGAGTTCGGAAGCGAACAAGTCGAAACTAGCCGAAATGCCAGCGACGTGGAAAGCGAAAGCAGTGACGTCACCTCCACCAATGACGTCATCAATGACGTCAGCCACCGCCTCAAGAAGAAGACCCCACCCGCGTCCGGCACGTGCACCCCAGTCCTGCGCTCTCCCCCGGGAACTCCGGGCACTCCCTCGGGGGGGCACCTTCTTCTGAGCCGAGGCTCTTCAACGAGTCCTTCCAGGCGAGGGAGTGCGCACAGCAGCCGCAACGGCCACGGAGGCGGTGGTGGTGGCGGGGGTTCATACAGGGGAGGAGGTAGTAAAGATGGTGTTGGGTCTGCTCCTAGTATGCTGAAGCGGCGACCGTCGAGTATCATGGAGCGGCAGTCGGCAGAAGCGCAACGGCCGGCTTTTTCACCGGCTCTTGTCGTGCGCGCGCCTCCTCTGTCGCCAAGCAGTGGGTCATCACAAGGAGGATTGCAACCAATAAATGGCAGCAACCATGGCAGCAACCATGATGCGGTGGAGCAACTCGCCCCCAGCTACAGCAGTGAAGCTCGGCGTGAAGACAAAGAGCTCGAATTTGAACGGTAAATATGCTGCACCCGTGGAACATGCAAGATATTGATGAACGCATGGATGGGTGACGTGTGCATGTCTTACATGTTTGATAAGTGTGTTTCATGCCGACTGCACTTTTTTTCATCCTATCATCATCGTCTTGGGTGTCATTGGTGCATACTGCATGTATACTCTTCGTATCCTCCTGCAGGGCCCATTTGGCGAGTCGAGAGGTGCTGCGGCCGTTAGTGCCGACGCGCACGGCCACCGTTGGAGACAAGAAGGAGCACTTCGACGTGGTACGTGAACTTTCAAAACAGAAGCCGTAGTGTTTTCCTTCTTGCAAGATGAAACGGGGATCAAGGCAGAGGCTTGCTTGTGCCTCAATTCTATCCGCATAACGTTCTCACACTTTACCACCACCAACACACGCAACGACAACGCGCTACATTACTGAATACGTTACCGTTGGTGTGGCGGCGACCACAGGTGGCTTGGAAAAGTCGCTTGTTAGTGAAGCAGGCTGGCAAAGAAGCCAACAATTGGTATAAACTCATTCGCCCTCAGGGGAGGCCCTCATACCCTTTTCCCAACGACCACCCGGACTATCCGTTCAGGTAATTACTTAGATGAGGGTTGCTACAGTGTTATGGTTTGAACCAAACATGAAACCACGCTCTTCACTACTTGCATGCATTTATTTTTGCAACAACATATGCACTTGTGGCATTGAAGTCATATTTTGGGCTCTAAAGTAGTATTCAAAAATGCATGAAATTGCGTTAAAAAATCACTTTATTTGCATCCTTTGCTTCGCATAATTTATATGTTTACCTTTTCTCATCAGTCATCAGCGGGAGCGAATTGTGAGTGCCTCTGTGGGCACGTCTTGTTCTGCGGTGATCACTCGCCAAGGGCGCTTGTACACCTGGGGTGACAATGCAGCAGGCCAGTTAGGGCGACGAGAAGATAATGCCGCTGTTGGTACTGTTCCTGCTACTGCCAAGAGTAACCATCAGCCACCGACTCCAAAATTCCCAACGTCACCTCCAATGTCGCCACCATCTTCGCAGCGTCCCATGCAACAACAACAGCAGCAGCAGCAGTCTCGATCTGTGTCTCCGGGAGCCTTGTACGTCGATGCCCATGCACCTCGCAACTTCAGCCCATCGTCCTGTGGATCAACTCGTGGCGCTATTGGTGATGTCGACGGTGATGCCATTGGTACGAGCCGTTTTCGCACCGCAGGAGGACAAGCTTTGGCTCTATTGATCAGTCAGTCCGAATTCAACGATGACGAGGACGATATCGGCGACAACCTTGGTGCCTTATTCCATGCCAGCCCCTGGCAAGCATTAACCGAAGGAATCGGAGAAGAAGGAAAAGGAAGGGGACAGTTGTTGGCGATGCCTGCCGCTAGATTTGAAAGAAAGTACAGCTCCTTAGCCCATCGCAGCAGCGGCGGCAGTCGACCACTTTTAGAAGATGACGACGACGATGACGATGACGAAGAGGATGCGAATCCTGCTCTTGATTTCATGGGCCACGATGGTGGTGGTGCCCCTTTGAGAGCATCCTTTGGACGGGTGAGCAATTGCTCGTGCATTGAAGGACTCCAGAAGCATATTTACTAAGAATGGAATGGTATGAAATGGAAGTATTAATGCGCGAGATCTATGATATAGCCGCACGGTGCAACATTCTTTGAGCATGCACCTAAGTAGTTCCTTACTCTGCCTTACGCTGATATTTGTGTATTGGTGACTTTTCTACTTCCCAGGTGCTCTGCTCCCTAGGCCCTCATCAACGCGTAGTCATAGTAGCTTGCGGCGGCGCGCACACTCTCCTTGCGACTAGCCTTGGCCGACTCTACTCTTTCGGTACAAAATATATTGAGGCTTCATAATGAATAGGCATCAAATAATTTGAATTTAAGACCGACCCCCTTCTTGCACTCAAACACACGGCGTTTTTTCGTGGTGTTGATTATATACTTGCCTTCTTATTGAAGTATTAACATTCAAACCTCGCAGTATTAGCATTATTGTCTCATGAAAATCAAGGTTCCAACGTGCGAGGGCAGCTGGGTCTGGACGATCGTAATTTTAAGGGCAATTTCTACGAATCCAACAAGGACCGCGGCACTGCTTCCTCGCCGCAACTAGTGGTGGCTCTGCAGCACCAGTATGTGGTCTGGTGCGGCGCAGGGAGTGCGTTCAGTGCTTGCATTACGATCGAACCGGTAACGCAGGTTTAATGACGTACACAAACGCATTCTAGAACATAAAAATGGGGCTGTTCTATTTGACTACGATTTACCATAAATCCCTATTTGAAGTCATTTACTTTGCTTTTCTTTTGTCCTACGGCACTCCACATTACTCTCGAAATGTCGTTTCTTTTCTGTTGCTGTTCTTAATTTCTCTTTGCCCACTACTCTCTCCTTACAAATAGGTGGCCTCTGGCACGCCTGGCGTGGCCCTCAACACCTCGGCAGTCAGGCAGCAAATTCATACATGTGGCGCCAACGACCAAGGCCAGCTGGGGCTAGGGGGCACTTTCACCGAAGAAGTCACGCCGGCGCGGATGCTTAATAAACCTGCCACGGTGAGTAGCGACCTTGTGTTTTTGGATGCACGTTCGTGCACATTTTTATACATGCATCTGCGTTCACCCTTCGCTGTTCATGGCAATGATAGGTAGATTTTTCCCCTTTTATCCGGACCACTCTCATGAATATTTCTATTCAACTTGTATGTATTAGGGCGGCCTGGACCCCAACGGCTACGACACTACCAGGGGGAATACTTCAGTCGGTACTTTCCGACCCATCAACTTGCAACCCCCTGCCGTGGCCACCATGATGAAGGGTCTAAAACAGCGCAACGACCTCGCGAAATTGATGTCGATGCGTGCAGCGGCCGCCTCCAATGCCTCCATGTCCTCCTTTAAAGAGGGAGAAAAGAATGGCCAAGGTTCAGGCATAGATTTGCCCCCCTTTGAGGGAGGTGCAGAGCCGCGAACGATGAGCTGCGGCGCCGCTCACTGCGCGGTGAGTGTTACATGTGCAAAATTACCGAAGAAGTAGCAGTGTATGTATTCGGGGAGATGATACTTTCTTTGAATGGTTGGATAATCTGAAACCCACCTCGAGAAAGAGGAAATAACTGTGCATACTACTATACGAGATTCTCTTCTCTTCAGTTAACACTGCGGGCTCTCAGATTTCTCTTCACTCTTGCTTGCCTCCATTTCTACTACTTCAACTACATTAGGTCATCACGATGGACGGCCGCCTGATTACTTGGGGTGCCAACGAATTTGGACAGCTGGGGCGAGGCTTCTTTTCCCCCCATCACGGCACCACTCTATCCCCCACCAAGATGGCCGCGGAGCTGAAAGCAGCCGGGCGAGAGGGGCCTAGGGCCACGGCACTTGCAGCGGCGAGAGCGAACGACGATGACGGTGGCGCGCAGAGCATGGCAGCGGCACAAGTGGAGAAACGCCAATCCAAAGTACGCTGGTTTCTTTTTAAAAATCCCCCTGTATTTTTTGTATTCATTTTTTTCGCCAGCTCTCTTACCTTTTCTGTTCTTCCTCCTTTTCGTAGTCTTCTGAACCTTAAATTGTACTTCATGGCTAGAGTGCTCCGCAATTTTTGTCTGTTATTTTCCTATTGATTCTTCTTGTGCTTGCTTGCTCTCTTCGTGGCGCTTGTGCTATTCTATTTTTCCTGCAGATCGTGGCAACCCATCTCGAGAAGCAAGCAGAAGAAGCTCGACTACTGCTAGCCCAGGAAGAAGCCGAAAAAGCGAATCGGAGACGGGCCAGGGCAGCAGCTGGCGAAGGAGAAGAGGTAAATGAGAGTAAGGAAGGAAGAAGAGGCGTGGGTATTACATGTGCCTAGAGTACATACCTGCTTGTGAGTTTGTGTAGTTCCTTGTGAGTTTGTTGGACTCATCAAATCTAAAGTACACGAAGGTGAGTTAACTTCGAATCGCGTGACTTTTTACTTGATCATGAGTGACTGTTACCTTTGTGCCTTCCATACAACTGTTGGTAATGTAGATAATTTGTCTACTTTTTCATCCATTTCTCATCTATTTCTATTCTAGAGCGACGAGGACAGTGATGAAGAAGCGTTCAGGGCCAGCCTCAAGAAGAAATTGATTGGTGGAATTAAAAAGACCATGTTCGTGAGCGCATTTGGGGCGGAGGTGAGCGTGATATGAGTCTTAAAGTGCGCTACGAAGAAAAGTGTATCGAAGGTCTTTTCTTGATGTGAGTGCGAATGTCTGTGCTTCTTCTTTACTGTGATGCTCGTGATGCGTTCAGTCGTGGTCACTTTGCATACCAGTATGATAGGCACGTTGCTTCGAGAAAATCATTCAAGAATTGTCCGCAACCACTTGCATGTCACTTTACACACTAAATCCTGCTTGCGTATCATATTTTCATCGTACCACATTAGGCGAGAGCTGTCGACGCCGCCAACGCCAAAAAGTTAACGGCGTGGCAGAACACCAGCCGGCCGGCAGTGGTGGAGTTCCCTGACGTGGTAAAGAGATGAGAAGAGTTTGAAATGTTTTTGAAGGGTGGAGTCGAGATGAGAATTTCTTTCGAAATGAGAAGGGGCAGCACTCAATGACTCAATTGAAAGCAATATGAAATATTTGAACAAGAGATTGCAAACGCCATCTGCTCTTTTCCGTACACATTGAATTCTGCCTTTCTTTCGATTTTTGGCCGACACATGAAGACACCCTCTCTTGATTCGCTGTACTTGTTGTGTGTATTGTATTAGGTGCTCGCGCGCGATGGAGACTCATCTAAGGGAACGTCAGGAGGAGGCCAAGAAGCTGCGGCGAAAATGGTAAGAGAAGAAGGGGCAGTGCAGGCATTATTTATATGTGGTCCATTCTTACTCATGGGTACCCAATTCACCTATTCCCTGACAAATTTATGTGCGTGTATCAATCATCATTATATCATAATTGACTTCCTCATCACCAACACCACTACACAGGTCTGCGTATCAGTAGCGTGCGGCGGCGATCACACAATCATTGCGCGCGCCGACCGTTGTGTCTTGAGTACAGGGAGGAACCACAAAGGCCAACTGGGGCTCGGGCAGCTGTCACTAAGCGAATTGCGCGCCCTGGGAATCCCGAAAGAGCCAAAGGTCAGCATACCGAGCTAGCTATTGTAGGAAGATAATGCGAATTATCTGTGGGACGGTGAACTGATGAGGCTGTCCAATGAACAACCATATCTAGGAAGTGCGCGGCATTCTTTTTTCATCGAGGCGCCTTTCTACATCTCTTCTTTGAAACACTCAGTCTGAAACGGGTCGTGACGTGTGCGTGTGCGTGCATTTTGTGGCCCGTCTCAATAAACATGTGCTCATATCTCATACGTACGTATGCTTACATGTGCAAACACCGTACTTCCAACAGGTGGACCAAACCCACACCTTTCGCTTCGTGCCCGCTCTCAGGGGCATCGGGACGCGGCTCGTGGCGGCAGGCTTGCACCACTCCATGGCCATCACTGCCACCGAACACGTCTACGTGTGGGGGGGGTTAACCGCCAAGAAAGATCCGTTGAAAGTGTCGCACCGGCCCAGCGTAGTGCCACTCTTAAGTGGCCGACAGCCCCAGGTCTCTACTGGCAACGGCTGTGCCCATCACGCTCTTGTGACGACTTTTGACGTGCTGGGCCCTCTGTTGATTGTCTTCGACGAGCCTGCGTCAAGGGTAAGAGTGAATTATAGGATGGAAAGAAAGTGGGGCCAGTAATTTTTCACTGTCTCATTCTCTTCAACTCTCTTTGGTTAGCTTACTTATTCGGTCACTTTTGCGCACACCGCCTTCCTCATTTGTGCATTTTACACTCATTGGAACAGGAGCTGATTGTGCGCAAGAAAGTGTTCGACGCTGTTCTCAAAGAGGCTGAAAAAGCATCAACTTTGTTGGACCAAAACGACGACAGTCGCAACGACGACAAAGACAAGGATGGCAAAGACGATGGCGCTGAGAAGACGGGTGAAGAGATCAAAAA
>Ga0307979_1002333_pt1 | contig 13197 bp, 9 predicted proteins | sample OrgLakmetage1058_FD_201833 | JGI IMG/M metagenome (GOLD analysis project Ga0307979, IMG submission 201833) | Saline water microbial communities from Organic Lake, Antarctica - #1058 | ecosystem: Environmental > Aquatic > Non-marine Saline and Alkaline > Saline | place: Antarctica: Organic Lake...
AGGTTCGTCGCTGTGACGCGGAAGGGTGGGCAAGGCGGGCCGCGCAGCAGCGCTACCGAAACCCTCTCCAGGCCCAGAACGAGCCCTTCACTGCGACGCCTCGCTTAGGAGGCAGCGACGGGTGCGCTACGCCTCGACTAGGCAACAGTTCTAGTGGTAACAGTGGTAGCAGCAACGGTAGTAGTAGTAGCAACGGCGCGAGCAGATTTGGCTTTGATTTCAGTTCCACGAATGATCCTCCTTTGCGAGAATCAGCCGAGCGTGATTCATCCTCATCCTCATCATCGGTTTCCTCGCCATTGTCATCGGATTTGCCTCCGCAAGGCAGGCCGAGGCGCTCGTCTTCCGCCGACGATTTGACGTTTGCTGAGCCCAAAGTGCCGCCTTCGCACAGGCGCGGTGGGCCGGCCCACAGTGTTGCTGTTCCTTCTGCTGCTGCTCCTCTGGAACAACAGGGCAGCGCGACTTTCACTGACCCTCACAGCAACGGCAGCGGAGGAAGCAGCGTCGGCTTCGGCAGCAGCAGCAGCAGCACAACGAATGCTAGCAATGGCGTGCGCGACCCCTTCGGTCAAAGAGTTGGCAGCATGAACAATAGAAATGGCAGCAGCGGCAGGAGTAATGGAAGCCGTCCAATGGCCCTTAGTTTGGACACATCACAGCACCAGCCTAGAGCGGCAGACGCCAAGCGAGCCCGAAATGATAGCAGCAATGACGACGAGAATGGTAGTGACGATGACGCTCTCCATTGCATAGAAAGGCAAGACTACGAGGAAATGGACGATGACAGTGCACTTTTAGGGCTCGAGTTAGAGCCGTTGGATTTGTCCGATGAAAACACAGTAGCAACAACAGCAACAGCATCCAGCAGCAGGCCTGGATTAGAGATTGCCCCTCTATCTATGGCGTCACCAGTGCCTGCCCTTCAGTGGCCTCGCTCTGCTGCTGGTGGTGGTGGTAGTCATTCTAACAGCAGCGCACTATTTTACCCAGCCCATTCAGAAGCATTCGCCGAGCGCAAAAAATCAGCCAGCAGTAGCAGTGGCAGAGAGTCGCCGCCTGTACTACACGGGTGTGGGGGGCAGCCGCCGCACTTGCCTCAGCTCAGTGGACGCTCCAACGCGTCGTCGTGTTGGTCGAGCCCTCGGAGCGAGCCCGGCAGCGCGCGAGTAGGTGGGGGAGACGATGGGAGTTTACCACCTTTAGCGGGTAGTAGTGCTCACAGCAGCAACGGAAGCATCAACAGCAGCAGCAACGGTGGCAGCAGCACCAGCAGTGCTAGTGCTAGCGCGCTCGAAAAGCGGCAAGCCTCTGAAGAGAAGCGGCGGTGGTGGCTGACCCGCTTGTCGGTGCTGGAAGCGGCCGGAGCGCCCAACGGCCGTGATGACGTCATCACTGACTTCATCGACGGTAATGGTGCCAAGGCGAGCAGCAGCGCCAGCAGTAATGGCAGTTCTAGTGGCAGAGTTAGCGGTAGCAGCGTTGGTGCATACAGCTCAAGTAGGATCACTGCTGATGCCACGGGTGAAAACACTGCAGGCTCCACTGTTGGCGCCACCTCCACTGTTCGCTTTCCTAATGTGGTTTCAGGGCGTGAAGAAAAGTTTGGTGTACGGGCCGCAAAAGTCGCCGCGGCTGACGAGGAAGCACAGCGGAAACTGCACTCGCAGACTTTGCCTGCTTCCTGGGCGCCCACTTCTTCTTCGGCCGCTGCTGTTGAGGAAGCCAAAAACAGCGGGAACAGTGGCAACAGCAGCAGCGGCAGTATAAGAGGTCAACGATCGCATCAACCTTTGACCCGCGCAGATTTCAAAGCAGCAGTGGAAGCACTCGAGGACAGCACTGACGATAGTGTAATGGCTGACGACGATGACAAGGACGAAGTCCAGAGCGCAACAATCACAGGTGCAGGCAACGGTAGCAGCCACATGCGACACCACAGTAACGGCCGTGCAGCTGACGCCCACAGCGACAACAAGAATGAGATCAAAGTGGAGAAAGCATTCTTTGTGGAGCCGCTGCCTTGGATGGACCTTCTAGGGGCGGTTGCTGCGGCCCGTGCCCAAGCTCTCACTGCTCGCGCACCCAACAGCGGAGTTCTCCACAGCGAGTCCACTGGCCTTGGGCCCAGCAATGGCAGTGATGGTGGAGGTGGTATTACAGGGGAACACGGCGACGAAAGCGGTGGCGGTGGTGGCGCGCTAGCGTGCCCTGGCTGCGGCTGTGAGCTCGGGCGATGGGGCTGGGAAAAGCGCCCCACGGTGAGCTTAGGCAGCGGCAGTGGACCTCTGTCTCCCTTTTCCCCGGTATCGTCGGGCTCGGAGGAAGCCTCCTCGTCGTTGTTGTCGTCGTTCGACGGCGGCTTTGGGAACATGAGCCACGCGTTTGGCACCGCCCACGCCCATGCCCAAGCAGCTGCTGCCTCTGCAAAACCCCTGTTGCGTATTGCAGTGCTGCGGAAGCGTGTGTTTGCCAGCCCGCTGCCGAGTGAAGTGGTCACGCCTCGCGAAGAGAAAGAAGCCGAGCCTGGCCGCTCTCGAGGTGGCAGCGGCGCCGGGCTTGGCCGAGACCGGAGCGAGAGTGGGTCAGACCGGCCACCGAGGTCGCCGCCTAGGGTTTATCGCAGAAGTGAGGAGCAAGCCCTTCTTGAAAGTCACGGAAGCAGTCGTAACGAGAACGAGGCGAAAGGCAGTAAGGAAATTGACAGCCGCGCATGATAGTCATGGCCAAGCCATGACCAATATGAAGAGAGAGGCGCGTTATTCTATGGATTACAGCTTCATCTCGCACTACATAGCACAGATGCGGTTTGGTCTTGATATTTCCATACCACACACCACCTTGAATTAAAATTGCGATTGCGATTAGATTGTGACTGGACTGTATAAATTATACCGAGTATCTCGAAAATGGATGGGTTTCCTTGAAAATTCCCTTGACCCCTCTCGCTTACCCCTCTTCGTTAGCTCAGTACTCAGTACTGAGTGCTCATTAAGCAGTTAAGCATCCAAAATGGAAAAAGGGAAAATCGGGCCGTCACCAAAGTCTTCAAACCAATTATATTTATAATGAATGATAAGAAGAATCACGAAGAGCTGTGCACTAAAATAGAGTGCGCTCAATGAAGATCAACACACGTGGAAGTGAACTACTTCTTTGAGCATCCTATGACATCGATGTGAGGTTGCGTGCGCGGCTCAAGGGATAAACTTCCTAAAACGCGGCTTCACTATTTTTCAGCACAAATAAATCTATTTGATCTTCTTTTCGTCGGGCTTATGTATGACAGTTGCAACCAATACACCGCCAATTACTGAGAACAAAACAAGTCCAATTAACATGGCGACGAGCGCAGGCGTTGGGATCTCATGGAGAGCTGGCTTCCACATAATTCTGTGGATTCATCGACGCAAATCAAGTTAGATACGACACATTATGCAAGCTGAGATCTCGAGCACAGATTGGCTAGGCGGAGACCCTACACAACATATGATCACTTGGCTTCATTTAAGCGCTCACCAGAATGCGAAGTATGGGGTAGATGAAACTGAGGGCACACTGCTTGCGTGGTACAACAGCACGAGATGATGGTGCTGAGAGCACAGTCAGTCATCAAACAAAGCAAGCAAGAAGAAGGCAACAGAAGAAAAAGAGTGAAGTGAATTTGGGGAAGGATTGGGTGACGATATAGACGACGAATCCATGAAGATTGCACCAACAATGCCACCGAGATGGCCCCGCAAGATTTCTCTCTCAAGAATGCTCCGCTGGTTGAATATGATTCCGAGCATAAGCTAGGTTGAAATTATATGGTCTCGATTGATCAGAGCGAACTGGAGGCTTGACGTGGCTGTGCTCTAAGGGCTGTGAAGTGATCGATTTATTGAAAAGACTCTTAGCTCATAACCTCCGTGTACCTCAGGACCTACAAGTAGAACCGCTGTGATATCAAATGCAAACTACGACATCGACGAGAAGTTATCAAAATGAACAGTAAATAAAAACTGCGGAGGATAGTTTCTATATCACGGTCTCTTCGTGCTCCTGAATTCGCTTTGATTAAAATTAAAAGCTGGTTTCGGAGAATGTCCACCGAGGAGACTACCCAAAATTCCTCAACCAGCGTGGTTGTCGCTGACGAAGATGGAGGTAAACATAGTGTAAATTATGATAGTATGATTTATTGGGGAAAAAAAAAAAAATTCAAATTTGCTGTTTACACGCTGAACCTGAATCAGGTGTTGTCTGCGTTAAATTTGCCGACGGGTCGACTGAGTGGCGATTCCACACGATGCCACTGCCGCAACCACCACCAGTGCCTCTTCAATCGACTGTGCCTCCATGGCTTGCAGATTCCTTTCGTGCCGTAGAGCGTGCGCAATTGACCGTTCGCTCGGCACTGGACTCGGTTGAGCACCTAGCTCTGAAGCTCGACAAAATGCGAGGCCAGACCACGGAAGAAGAGCCTTGGAAGCTTGCAGAATGCCAAGCACTCCGGGACTGGCCAGCGTTGTGGCGCCGTCAAGCTACCTTTCGATCCTTGTTAGCAGAGTGCAACGAGCTCGGCGAAGGCACCCGGCTTTCGCGCCGAGCTCGCGACGATCGGACGGAGGGTGGAACTGTGGCCCTCGCTGCAGCGTCTGGCGAATCGGCCTCGCTTACATACGGCGAGGTTCGCGTTTTGCATAAGTGAAGTTCGTCATATTTCAAACATGATTGTTCAATTAAAAATAATGTGAATTATGTGCATTCACACGCAGGTCGAATCTGTCGTTCTATTTTGGGTGCTTTTACGGGATGTGCTTTTACGCATGATGCCTTCTGCTCGCATTCCCTACGACGGCACTGCTACCTTTGCAGATATCGGCTGTGGCAGTGGCCGTGCATTGGTTGCAGCAGCTCTCTTACCATTTATTTTGAGCGCCGATGATGGCAACGATGATGGCAACGATGATGAGGATAACGCTGAATCAGCGGAAGCATCTTTCTTTGCTCAATGCTACGGAGTCGAGATACTAGCGCCATTGGCAGAGGCTGCTGTTACCGCTGGAGAGAAATTAGCAGCCATGGGCGAAGTCATAGATGACGGCATGAATTATGTAGATAATGTTGCGCGAAGGGGTGGGAAGTTGTTGGTGGAGTGTGGGAAATTAGAAGAATCAATTGAATCTTGGGCGGGGTGTGACGTAGTCTATGCGGCCTCGACGTGCTTTTCCAAAGCGTTATTGGGTGCAGTGATTGAAAATGCAGCACAAAACATGCGACCGGGCGCACTGCTCATATCACTTCGCATGCCGGATCAAGACACCGAGTATGCTCGCACTCTGGCACGTGCTTTTGAACCTGAAGTCTCCCTTGGGCCGTATTTTATGTCTTGGGGCTCGTCTGTCGTGCACTGTTTCGTGAAGAAATGAGGCAGAACATGAGCTTAGATGGGAATGAATGTTCAACGCTCTATTTTTCAAGTTCAAGCTCAAGCTCAAGCGTCAAGCTACTATTCATCATCAACAAGGAAACTTTTACAAGCGTTTGCTGTCAAACGCAAATTCAAGGTCCAAGAGGCAGCATTTCAGTAGATCTTTCTTTTCCATCACAATGGAAGCCAAAATTATCCGAAACCTGGAGATTGCGTTGATCTATAGTTACGAGTAATAAAGTGAACCGACTTCTGCTTCGTACATATGAAATGGGCATTAAAATCCCGGAATTTGAGGGCCGGCATGTGGAATAGACCTACGTAGAGGATGAAATAATATAACACAGAACTAATGCACATCGCCAGCGCCAGAATCGAGAATCGAGCAACCATGATGATAGCTATAACTGCTTATCCGTGATGTGGCCGATGTGTTGTTGTGTGGTTCTGTAATTAATTCCTATTGCGATGGGTTCAAGGAGATCTAGAGGCCGAGTGTGGTGGATGTGCGGATGCGTTGCCCCTAAATTTCGCTTTATTCTTTATTTTAGTTTGATGACTTCCTAGAGCTCGAGTGAGGTCCGCCGCAATGGCGAACTCTACAGTGCGATTTCTCTAGTCACAGCTACACTGCGCGTGCTTAAAGATATAGCAATGCTTATTCATATCAATGCCATATTTAGCCAATAGGTTGTTGCGAGATCTCACTAGTCACTAGTAATTGTACCAATCTCGTCTTCGTGGGCGTCGAAGCACATTGGAAGGAATGGTAGATTTCTTAGCTCCATGCCGCTCGTACCACTGGCGCGCTAGCATCCATGCCAGCTGTGCACCACCAAAGCCCAGTACGCAAGCATTGGCACCGTGTCTTTCTACCGATAGATTAGCCGCACCAATCGCGATCAAAGCTAGCGCGATGACATCAACGCGGCCTGCAAGTACAGGTTGGTCTTTCATGGGAATGCCTCGTGTAGCCAGTAAAATACACACCATGACAATAAAAGTAAGGGCAGCCGTGTAGGAGCTGGTGTCAGCAGCCCATGCACTCAATGAAACTGGAGCCGAGTCAGCGCCGGGATCTGGAGCAGTATCAGCACCTTCACGTTTAGGGCAAAAGTGAACAAGCCTTGAATTTGGATACTTCTCTTCCAGAGCATCAACTAGTTTGTCCGGCGCTTCAGCCCACTTCGCCGCGATGCGCTTCACCGCTTCTAACTTGTCAGGATTATATTTTGTATAGTAGCCTTCAAGGACAGTCTCCAACACAGCTGGGTCATGGAAATCGCACGGTAATGCACGGCTAGTAGTACTGTCACTAGCATCCCGATGCTGCTGAAACGCTTGAAATTTCTTGAACTCATCTTCATCCATCGTCATACCACTGCCCCCGCCCTTGCCTGTCAAATCTCGAATGAGTGAGTCTTGCAGCGCTGCCTCTTCGCCGGGGCTCAGAGGCTGTGATTTGGTAGGATCAAGCTTCGAATTTAACCATTCGCGGCCTTGCGAGACAAGCCAACGCCCTATCTGCCTCGTTGCACCCCGCTTTATCCCTGATTGAGCCATATGGCTTGACCCGACTACGCAGGCCTTATTTTGCTGAATGAGCTTCAATAGAAGCCTTAAAACTGGTAACGTAGCACTAGCGGACGAGACTACTAAGGACAATTACATTATCGTGATTCAGGAGCATTTAAAAAGAGCTCGACGCATCTATATAAATTTCAAGCGGAACCCTAGCCAAGAAGAAACGACTCCTACAATGAGAACAATGAGGAGTTTGCACTCTTGGTTTACACTATTCAAGCCACTCCTTGTATGCGTCTATCTTGTCTTTGTTCTTTCACGCTTCTTCAGCTTTTAGGCGCATGGTTTCAGAAGTCGTTCATCGAAGTTCAGGTGCCCGCGTTATGCGCGGTTCAGGGGCAGTTACGTAGTTTGGTGCAGAGCGCAGAGCATCGTACCGTACCCCTTTGTTCGCGGCCTTGAGGTGCCCGTGGATGAGTGCCCCGTGTAGTGCCCGTGGCGTGTGACCCTTTTTTGTGCCCATGGTCCGCCTTTTCTAATCTTACCTACAGTAAATGTGCGACAGAACTGTACAGGAGTACAGTACGAAAGAAAGGGCGGACATGAACGAACCACGTACGAACGTACGAAACAACATTATATTATAAGTTAGAGAGGATCGACGTCAAGTTTTCAATAATTCACATTTGTATTCGCATTTTTGAGTGTGCTGTGCTCTCTCGGTGTCTCCCACTCGCTGTCTTCGCTCATATTCTGCCCTCTGTACTTACGAACGGAATATGTAATAAAGTGCTGTTCCTCTGCTGCTGTTATGTCCATAAAAAATATAGTTACTTCGTCTGTTGGTGGTTGTTGATGTCCATCTTGCTTCTTGTCTTCTTGCTTTACAGAATCCTCGGTGGCTTAAAGCAAAGAGGCATCGGTTTTCTTGTGTCAATCAACGCGAAGTCACACTGCGCACTGCGTAAAGCCGTAAAGTGCACCAATGCACCCGGAATGATATCATGTGGGACATATTCGCTATTCGCTATTCGGTATATTAGTGGAGAGGCATCTCAGTATTTATCTCGCTTGAAACCCTTAGCTACCTGCCATAAGTCTAGTTGCTAGTTGTTCGGAGGAAAGACGCAAGCTGGAGCGTTAATTAGCCTTCTAGGGGGCGGATTGACAAGAGCATGTGCAGCACAATTGTATTTACTATAATATCCTCCATTAGCACCATACAATTGTCCTTGTCTTTCCTTGTTTATTAGAAACCAGAACGAGAATATCATACAAACCAGAAATCCGCAGCGATAATTGTACCAGTGAAGCGTTCGGTTGAACCTTCGCAGTAACCTCTTAAAAGTTCGTCAGAATTCGTTCCTTGGGAACGCCAGCATCGGTCAAAAGGCCGGTGACCGCCTCTGCCATGCCCTGCCAGAATCCAAAAGAAATACTCGAATCAGGTCCAAAGCAATATGCATGGACAAGAAAGAACAATTTCAAGTCCTTTGAAGAGGGCGTATCTCAGTATCAACAAAAAGGTTGCACACAGTAGAAACACGCTGCTGTTTTTGCTTCGTTATGACGTGGGAAGCGTTACTGAGAATGAAGGCACACGAGGAAAATAAATCGAGGAAAGAGAAAATAGACATAGAAGAGGGAGAGACGGAATGAAGAAAGAGAAGAATAGGCGAGGCATACGACGCCAACAGACCCATCCTCCTTTCATCATCTTGCGATTAAAAAAAAAATACCTTCATGCCGCAGAGCAGAGCTGCGGTGGTTTCTGGGCTTTCCACGCCGTCGAATTCGAGGGCTCTTTGCACGTACCCATTGCGCACCTGGGGCCACAGAAGTTTGATTCAATGAATAAACATGAAGGAATATAAGGCGTCTGCATTACCAAAGCACCAACATTTACAAGGATTCTGAAATCCACTCCTAACCTCGTGTCTCTTCTTTACGTATCCCTGTAAGCACACCTCCACCCATAAAACTTTCTTCTATTAAAAAAAAAAAACAGGGGAAATTATCAACAGCTCGTACCTTGGTGCCGCCCTGAGAAAGCACAGGGATGACTTCTACGCCGTGCTTTTCTTCCCAGGTCTTGTAAAGCGTGTCATAGGCCATGGTCGCTGCGCGCCGACCGCCGTAGTAAAGCTTCACCTAATTGCGTAAGTAGCACAGACCGAAAAAGTTGGAAGAGAGGCGAGGTGCGTTGGGAGGTACGGTAAAAGCCTAGACAATGGAATTCCAAATGTGATTCACAGCCATCCCTCATCCAACTGTAGTTAAGCTAATGCGGCCACGCTTTTCATTCGGAATCTAGCCAGTGTATTCTATGAGTGCAGTAGACACTCACCTTTTTGCCGTCTAGCTTGCCGGACTCAATCACTGCTTTGATGGGTGAAATTCCCGTGCCCGCCGCGAACAAAAGCACCGTGTTCACGTCCTCGGCAAGCGAGTCCACGGGAAATCCCTTGCCCATGGCCGGCGACGTAGGCCAGGTGGTGCCCGCTTCGGCTTCGCACAACCACACGTTCGAGTCCGTCTTTTTCACCAGGAGCTCGCACCGGGCGCTGCCTAGCTCGGGAGGCGACGCAATCGCATAAAAACCCGCCTTCGTATCCTAATTAATGGAATAGGTTCGAAAGAATCGTAAAAAGTCGGTGTGATACCATCGAGCGTGATTATCTGAATGGTTCGAGCTGGCCAATTGTTCTACTGTAGTAGTACCTACATACTGTATTAAATATGACCCATGCTAGCTAGAATTGTTTACGGACCGGGTCTAGGTTTTCCTTAACTTGCACAAATTGTCCCGGCACAGTGTACGGTTTAAGCACGTCGCCTTCTTTCGCTTCCAGCACGATGGAGCGGATGCCGCCACCGCATGCAGGTTTGTTCTCGACCACCGTGGTTGTTCCCCACACGATGTCGTCACCCCATCCCATGCGCAGCTTCGTTGGAGCCGACCGCCATGGGCTTGGCGAAAGCCGCAACGTTGCTGGCGCAAAGGCAGTTGCTGATCCAAGCAGCAGCGCGAAAACAAGGACCATGGTAGGTACGAGCTGTACTCTGAGGAGAGTAGAGTGATGTTCAAGGATTTGAGATTTGAGGAGATGAGAGTTGATGAGTTGTTGGTTGTTGAGTTGTTGATGAGTTGATGATGTTTACGGTTGATGATTCCGATACGTACAGTACTGTACTGACTGTGTAAAATCCAGAGATCAAGACACCGTGGGCACTACAGTACTATGACACCATGCGTGACATCACGTAGCATGACACCTCTACAACGAACGGAACATACATGATAGCGCTGTCGTCAGCCTGGCCACACTTATTATAGCTCACAGGACGACGCAGAAGGTGCAGCTGACTAGGTCTACGTTGGAATACTACTGAGCTTTTAAATCAACTGAGCGAAGGAGTTTTCATTTAGCATTTCGGAGTTCGAGCTCGTCTCTCAATATTGGCAGACTATAACATCTTAATCTTATTATAGCAAACGTTTATCGAACATTCAAATTTGCACCAGTTCATTAAGATATACGGTGGATTAATTCTTGCTGAGTCAATGCGGCGGATCGTTTATTCAGCCCTACTTCTGGTCCACTTCTTCCTCGTGAAGACTAATGCCTCATCATCCATCCCGATCATCGATTTGGCGGGGTTCTTGGCCCCGAATGCTACGCAGGATTCGAAAATGAAGGTGGCAAAACAATGGGATGCAGCCCTGAAAACTTTTGGTTTTGCGGCCATTGTCAATCATGGTGTTGCTAATGAGACTCGAGCAGACATCTTCAGTGCAGCTCTAAATTTTTTTCGTCTACCGCACGATGAGAAGCTGCGTGCGCGTTTAAGCCAGGCTTACGGGGGTGGTAATGGAGGGTATATACCGATGGGGGTCGAAAGCGTGAGCCGAACCCTGGGTAAAAAAGCTCCTCCCGACCTTGTGGAGAACTTCGTGTATCTTTCGTCAACACTTGGTGCTTCTTCTGGTACTGTCGATGGGCCAGCCGCGAGTATGCACGCGCCTGCTAGGGCGTATTGGGCCTCCCTCTCAGAGTTGGTGAGTCACCTGCACGAACTCAGTGCCCTCTCTCTCGGTCTGCCCGAGACGCACTTTTTCCATAAATTCTACGAGCCTGACCCAAACTTTTTTCTTCGGTTGGCTTATTATCCACCGATTGATGACGACGGGGACTCCTCTGAGGAAGCGCAAGGCGAGTGCAATGCTAAAGCTCTTCGATACGGCGCCCACACTGACTACCAAGGTTTTACCATACTGCTACCAGACCCGCAGCGTCCGGGCCTAGAGGTGTACCCACCGCACGCAGCGAGTAGTGAAAGTTACGATGATCCAGCGGCCTGGATACCTGTGCATGAGGGACTTGCGGAGGCTGGAGCTTTGGTAGTTAATATCGGTGACCTAATGCAACAGTGGACGAACGACCGGTGGCACAGCACACTCCATCGGGTCAGTAATCCGCCCAAAGGCAGTTCGGAGAGACATTACGATCGCCTGAGTTTAGCATTTTTCACGGGACCTCGCGAGGATGCGGTCATTGAAGTACTTCCAGAGTGTGTCGCTTCGAATGAAAGGCCAAAATATGGACCCGTAAGAAGTGGAGACCACCTCAGATCTAAACTTGAAACGTCTAATGTTTGAGTGTCCGAAGAATGTCCATGTCTCAATTAACATGTGTGGCGCAATGAGGTAGTCGAAGATTTCTAACCTGAGAATAATTAAGCAATTGGATGTAAAGAGTTTTGACCTGAATAGGAAACCTACGGGCTAAAGTAGTTCTATCAGACACTTATCAGGCGCACCTAAAACGAGAACTACCAGTGCTTAAAAAAATCGGTGCTGAGTTACCTATCGGGCCCTAATACGTGAGATGCGGAATAAGGGATTTCCACATCTTCATCTCACTAGATTCCCCCCTCGAACTCGAACTCGAACTCGAACGAATACAATCCCAAATGACAAAGAAGCAAATAAAATGCTGCGGGCAGAAGTGTACGCGCGTGCGTTGTGCGCAAGTCAAAATCGTAAAGAGGATAGTGTGTAGAGGGCCCCCTCTCTTCACGGTGGTTCACGTATTTCATGTTGAGGCATTTCGGACAGTTTAAGAGATGAAGAAGCAGTTTTTAAAGTAGAAAGGAAGCGAGGGCCTTGTAAACATTTCTCGATTTTAGAACCGGCGTAAATATTGAGTACACTTTCAGTTCAAAGGACATTAAATAAGACTGAACTTTGCCAGCTGCAGCAGCACCAGAGTCGCACTAAATCCGATGTATTCATCGCCTTGAATTTCCAAGCCGCCATCAACACCACAAGTAATTGAGGTGTAATTCAAGGAAAAATAGATGTATGCAAACCCGTAACGCTGATGACAACACTGAATCTATATAGCAATAGAATTAGGATTTCAAAGGTGCCTTAGAGAGTAGTCCAAGTCATTTCAAAAGAAAACAAAGCGGTGAGCATACTTTATGTGCAAGGTTAAGCTTCGCCAACAGATTAGTGTCAAGTGCTTCTGGTGTATGTTCCAGTAGATAACCCAAGTAAGGCAACCGCAAACCGCAAACTCCATGATGCAGTCGAATCTGATATGATAATATGGAGAATGCGTCTATTATTGTTCCCCTCACCCATGCAAGACCACACTAAAGAGCAACCGGCATTTGCTGAGTCGATGCTCAATCGCAAATAGGACCAACATAGTAGTGCATCGTGAATCTATCTTTAGCCTATGTAGAATAAAATTAAAAACTACGTCTCAGACGAATGTGATGAGTTTGAATGTTCCCTCATTCGTGCAGCACCCAGGTACTGTAGTCGTTGCTTTTTGGAATTCACAACAAGTCTTGGAAAGTACGATGCGATCAAAGTGCAGAATTAAAATTTTATGCTGGGGAAATTGCCGTTTTATCAAGTGGCGTGAAGTCATTTCGTACCCATAATTGGGTAAGCACATAGTATAATTTTAGTCAGGCTGGGGTAGTCAGACTCCTCTACTTACTTCATTCAGCTGTGTTCTTGACCATCAAACACAGTGTCATTGTATAGTAGCATTCACAGTCGACATCAGGAATTAACTGATGAAGAACTAAAGCAACTAAAAAGTCTTTTGGTGCTGTGTAGAAAGCTAAAAAGAGTTGAATTTAAGAAACACTATTGATTCACTGATTATATGTACGCCCAGAGATTATATGTACGCCCAGAGAAGACGATTTGTATTTCTGTTTCTGACTGATAGAAT
>Ga0307979_1002334_pt1 | contig 13195 bp, 21 predicted proteins | sample OrgLakmetage1058_FD_201833 | JGI IMG/M metagenome (GOLD analysis project Ga0307979, IMG submission 201833) | Saline water microbial communities from Organic Lake, Antarctica - #1058 | ecosystem: Environmental > Aquatic > Non-marine Saline and Alkaline > Saline | place: Antarctica: Organic Lake...
ACGACCGGCGATACTCTAAACACCTTACCTCACTAAGTTTGAGATCCCGGTTGCACTCGAAGCGTTTATAGCTTCGAAGGAGGTGCTGGTCCGCCGCCCAGCACCTCCCGGCATTCGCCCATTTTTTGGAAATAAACGGTCAGTACAGGGTGGCAACTTCATGTGGCGGCCCTCGCATAGCCTCGCATTCGTCGAATCCTCTATACCCTCTGCACATACGCTGATGCCACGCCAAAGTAAGATGCTTGGATAAATGGATATGTAATAGGCATAATTTCTCCTTGCCATTTCGGATCTACTTGAGTTGCGGTGGCGGCAATAATAATTACAAAGCACGTATGCGGTCTACGTCCCGAACCAGCACGTTCTTCAGGATAACTCTATCAAGGATCGCGAAGAACAGAGGCACCCGTCAGAAATCATCTTAATGTTTAGAGTGCAAAATGGTAACACACCATTGCTTTGGGCTTGATAAATCGAGTAAACATTACAACCGCTGATTCTTACTGCGGTTTCGGATTTGTCAGAGTGGCCGCGGCGGCGGCATTAACCAAGATGTTCTTCAGTATAACCTAATCAACGATTATGAAGAACAGAGGCGCCTTTCCAATGCCTCGACATGCAGTACATTTCTATATCGCACCGCCGTTAGAAGCTCGGGAAACAGCAGCCGAGCAAATAAGATATGAGGTCCCTTGCCGCCATCTAGCTGTACTTAAGAGTAGAAGTGGCGGGCGGCGGCAGCATGAAGCCTACAGAAAGGCGTCCGTAATTCACCAAGTTGTCAGTGTACTGCGCACACTATGAGCAAGATCGTCGCCAGTAGGACTCCTTGGAACACGAGCCGCGTAAGACGTGTGAGAATTTGAAGTGGCAGTGCTCCAGAGCTTATATTCGGACTAAAACACTGGACGCCGCGGAGCAACTGTGGAGCAGTGCGGTGCGAGACGTGAGCCACTTGAATGGTAAAAGTAGCCTGTTCTTAGCTTAGATTCAACACTTAGGATGAGTCGAAGGACTGCGGGTACCTAATCTTTCACTCTGGGCTATTCTAGAGGTGGGTGAGCTCCAATGCACGCTATATCGTGACATTTTTGTCGCAATGTTGCAGCTGTTTCATTCAGCGTTTCAGTCGGGGATTCTGGTAGATACATCCCTGTATACCCAACGGATATGTCCTCAGAATTGGGTCATATTCAGGGATCGCTCTCCTGCTCGCCTGTTACTTTTTGTTGATACGATCTTTTCCATCTCCTCATCACTCTTTAGACTAGCTAGCTACTAGTTCTCAACTGGTTCTGCATTCATGGCGGGCATGACCGGAACGTTTGAAGCGTGATGAAAAAGCTACTATTTATAACAGCGACGAACCGATGATCTTACAAATGCGCCTAGTATTTCTTTGCGCGCTCACCCTTAGATCGTGCAGCGCCACCAACCCGATCGGCACTGACGACGACGCTCTATGGTCCTACGACGATCTGATTCCCAGAACCGGTGGTGATTTGTTGCCATTGTCAGAGGACTGCCGCCAGACCTATGAGTACTTCCCGGATCTCAAGTGCAATGCAGGCCATGACTTGTACCGCTACACGGGGTATAGCACAAAAGTCTCAGACGCTGTTTCCTGGTAGGTGCCTCTGACACACACATATCCACCTCTCCACCATCTGACTCTAGGATCGATTTACCCAACTAAAACCCTAGCGCGCATAGGATCCACATCCTTAATTGACTCTCGAGCACGCTGCAACCTTGTTTAAATTTTAGTGGGCTCTGCGATTGCAACGCCTACAACGGCACTATCCCAGAGGACTCGCCAGACAACGAGTTTTTCAACATGGGGCCCCAATGTTGCCCTGGTTGGAATGGGTCTCAATGCGACATTTGCGCGGACGTGTCCTCGTGCCCTGCTCTCAATTTTAATGGCACCTTGAAGGAAGCTACGCAGTGCACAAACGCTGAATTGGTGCCCATCAACGTAAGAGGCCATACATCCCACTTTTGGCTCTCCCCTTTCTCTTACACTACTGTAGTGTTTTCCCATCGTCTCACCCTGCACTAGCTTTTGCCCCCTCCTGGCTTTTCATTGTCCTGACTTTCAAACGTTTTACTACAGATGGAAGAAGCGGTCATGGGCAAGAAGTATTCTTGCGCTTGTGGTGGCGGTGAAGATACGCAGAGCGTGTTTGCGTGCCCTCTCCAAGGCACTTTTAAGAACAAGGACGGCTCATCGAATGGAGTCTCATCGACTCGTTTCGATTGGATCTTCACTGGCCTCGGTACAGAAGACTCCCCCGGCACCATTACCTTGACGCAAAACGCCGGAGTGCGCTCCAACTCGTGGGACAAAGTCAGCGAGCCCGGCCATTACGACTACTTTTACACAGTACCGTGGGCAGGCACCTTGAGCGATTGCGTGATTAGCGAAGGCAAATGCCTTGAAGTATCTGGTACCGATGTTGGGAACCAAGACTGCTACAATTACGACTGCGCCGCTACCAACATTCACTGCCCGCCCGAAGGTGTTCCTGTTTGCTCCCCAACCGGTACGACGGAATGCAAAATGCAGAGTTGTGACGTAGTTCCCACCAATGAATTGGGTTTTAGTGTGTCCTGCTTGAAAGCAGCCAATGCTGCAGGCCAGTTCGTGTGCTACTTCCAGCAGCCTGGTACATACGCCCCCATGAGCATGACTTGCAGCGTCGGCAATTGTTTGTACAACATCAGCAATGCGACAGGGGCCATAGATTATGGGGTCACCTCGCGCTACGTGCCGAAAGGAATCGCGTGGCAGGGTGCGACCTTGGGAGCGTGCATTTCTTTCGTGGTCTTGGCAGCGATCTTGATCGAGTCCTTGCGCCGCCGCATTGAACGGAATCGGGAAGTGGCTTTTCAAAAGACTCAACTTTCAGGGAAAGGGAACACCTCAACCTCTCCTGCCTCTCCTACTGCTGCTGCTGGCGGTGGTGGGTTCCAATTAGCTGCTGGGCTTGACATTGGGCTCACATCCTCGGAGAATGGGCATCTCGACCAGCCGTTGCTCCGAGGCGACCACGAAAAGATTATTGGTATTAACAGTGGTGGCATCAACAACAGCATCAGCAACAGTAGAGAGCACTTTCAAGGCACATCGTTAATGTGGCATAACATCTCCCTCTGGGTGCCCGCTCCGACCACTTCCTCGAACGTCAACAAGAATGAGACGACAGACAGTGATGCCGAGGCTACAGCTGGAGCTGCAACGACGACGCCGTACCGCTTAATCACTCAACGGAACAATGCGCAAGGCAGTAGCCCAAACCCTTTACTCCCCGACGTAATGAACGAAGAGGAAGGAGGTGTACCCAAAAAGACGGCTTCTTCTAGCAGTGGAGAAAAAATCATATTACGGGGGGTGAGCGGATCAGCTCAGCCTCGTGGACTCACTGCACTCATGGGTTCGTACATTACTCCTCTCCTTTTCTGTCGACACCGCCACAATCTCAAAAGCTTTCACTCTCGCTTCTTTTGTTTTTTCTTTTACTACGGATTATCGAGTGACTTCTTGAGTATTCTAGCGCGTTTAGATTCTTCTAAGTCGCTTCCCTGTTCACTAAGTTGCAATCAACCGCGTTCTATTTCCAATGTGTCGTTGTACAGGTCCTTCGGGAGCTGGCAAAACGTCACTGCTTGACTGCCTGGTACCGTGATCCTCACAGAAATCACAAAATGATATTTTTAAGAGCTTGCTGTATTGATGTCATTGAAGTTTTTCAATGTGCTCGTGTGTATACATTACTTTTTGCACCTCCTTCATGAACTTCAATGGCATCTTGTGCTTTCTCCACCCTCCCTACTACATTAGGCGGCCCGGAAGCCCATGCACCGCGTGTCGGGAATTGTGGGCGTCAATGGCGCGGTTTGCCCTCCCGGCCGCATGCAAGACGTTAGCGGGTACTACATAGACTTGGGAATGACGCATTTGCCATAGTTTGCATACATTGCGTTTATAAATCGACACACTCCTGCTTTAGAATGCACGCTATTTTGGCGTGCCTACGTCTCGTGTTTCTTCATTCTATCTTTCTCGATGAATTTCTCTCTCGTGCTCATATTCTCTCTCCTGCTGTTCTTCTCCCACTTTCTCGTTCAAGGTACGTCCCTCAACACGATGTCTTGCCCGGCACCATGACGGTGAAAGAGCATTTGCTGTTCCACGCCAAACTACGGTGCCCGCCGACCATGCATGACGTGGACCGCCGCCAGCGAGTGGACAACTTGCTCCGGGAGCTAGGGCTGCACGCTCGTGCGAACGCGCTGATTGGCGGGGAGTTCACGCGCGGCCTGTCGGGGGGTGAGAAGCGGCGAGTCTCGGTGGCCGAAGAGTTGGTGGTGGAGCCGGGGATTCTGTTCTTGGATGAGCCAACCACGGGGTGAGTGTGTAGTACTAGTGTGTGCGCAACAGGGGGAAATGAGCTTTGGTTGGGATCATATATCTACTTCTTCTTCTCCTTCTTGGCTTAGGTCGCGCAATCGTTTCTCATTAGTTGTTATTCAAGTTTTTGTTTCTCTGTTTATTCAAGTTTTCTCCTAAATGCTTCTCCTGCTGACCGTTTCTTGACCGTTTCTTCCATTCTCTTCTCACACATGCCCCCCCTTGTGCCACGGTATTCCACTAGCCTTGACTCTGCGACTGCCATGGCGCTGTGTCAATCGCTTGCGAGCATCGGGAAACGAGGCACCACCGTGCTGTTGTCGATCCATCAGCCGCGCGCCGATATTTTCAGCCTCTTTGACCGCGTTGTTGTGCTCTGTGAAGGAGGCCGCGTGGTATTTGAGGGATCCCCGAATATGGTGCCTGCTTACTTGCAGCGGGCACTCACCCTGAACCTCTGCCCAAACCTTCCTAAAGTAAGAAGAGAGAATCTAACTATATTTCGTATCTTGTCATGTGCTCTATCTCGTCATTATTTTCAGTGCTGCTCTATCTTATGATAAGATTTGGTTTGTTACATACGCTATTTGCGTTTCATTTTTGTGGTCAAATTTATCCTTTATTTTCTTCTCGTCGTCGCTGTTTGTTTTACATTTTTCATCGTTGTCTCAGGTGCCAGCCTACCTAGCTTCCCTAGGGCAAACGTTGCAGCAAGACCAACACAAGAACGGCGAGGATCACGATAACAACAGCAGCAGCCGCCGCAGCCCTAACAATGAAGGCAACGGAAGTCTGGTGGCGCGGCGTCCTAGCATTGATGGGAATTTATCTTTGGCGCTTCCTCGCATTGGAGCAACGGCTGCTACTCCTGCTTTTGCAGATGAGCACATGGCAGCAGCTTTGAAGACTACCAGCACTGCCACTCAAGCTTCTTCTTCTTCATCGTCTCGCTTGAACCCTGCGGATTTGTTGCTCGATGTGGCAAGTTCTTCAGTGTGCCAACAGCTTGCAGAGGCCGTGCACAACGGCACGTTCATGACTGGAGGTGCTGATGAAGCAGAAGGCATGGGAGCTGGCGGTGGAGGATATGTAATCGGGACCAACAACCGAAGCGAGCCAGTTCCTTGCCTCGACATTACCAGCAGCACCTTCGTTCCTGCCCCAGTGGAGGACCATGACCTTCTTGAAGAAGCGGGAAACGACGACGACGAAGAAGAAGGCGCGAGCGGGCATGGCAGCGCTTTCATTGGTCTACAGCCCTACGCTAGTAGTGGCAACGTCGGCAGCGGCGTGTACCAGAAATGCATGCAGTGGCGAGCAGCCAGGCGCCTTTCTTCGTCGTCTTCGTCGTCGTCGTTTTCCTACCAAGGAGGATTTAGGCGCTATCGAAAGCCAATGCCGTTTCCGCCCCGGCACCGAGCCTCAATGCTGCTCCAGATTCGCGCACTCAGCAGCCGGCTGGTCTTGACCGCTGCACGGCACCCCATGCTCTTGTTGCTTCAGTACGCGGGCTGCTTGTTCCTCGCCGTATGTGTGGGCTTCATCTTCTTCGACCTCGAGGCTGACCTGTGAGTGGTCGTTGGTTACATTCTTCTGTGCACACTTGCATAGCAAGAAACAAAAAGATAATGGTGCATAACCTCGAAATTTCTTATTTGGTGATTTCTTGTTTGACAAAAGAACAAAATATTTCTTATGGAACACTGACCACGCATTTTGCGCTTCGTTTGCAGGTATGGAGTGCAGGATCGGTTTGGAGTGCTCTTCTTCATTCCTTTTTGCCTCATTTTGCTGGGCCTTTCTTCGCTGCCGGTCTGGCGGGACGAGCACATTTTGTTCACCCACGAGCAAGCGAACAAGCAAATTTATGGCTACCCAGCCTATTTCTTGTCGGTGAGATTGAAGTCTAAATATCCACAGAGTGGTCATAACTTTGAGATTGAAGTCTAGATATCCACAGAGTGGTCATAACTTTGGCTCTCTTTGGAAACACTCGCAATGCACATTTGTTGACTTATGTTATCTTTTCTGCTCCCTTCTCTTTTCGCAATACACAGGTCCTGTTGTTTGACGTTCTTCTCGTGCGCACCGTGCCGCCGACCTTCTTCGCGCTCATCAGCTACCCTTTGATTGGCTTAAACGATGGCTGTGACTCGTGCCTTTTGACCTTTGCTGCCATTTTGGTGCTCATCAACATCGTCTCGTCGCTCATTGCCATGGTGGTGGGCGCGTTTCGCTTCTCCACCGCGTTCTCTAATTTAGTGGGCGCTCTTTTGGCTTTGCTCTTCGCGCTCTTCGCGGGCTTTGTGGTGTCCAAAAAGGCAATGGCGGACCAAGGCCTCCCGGTGTATTTGCTCGACCCCATGAGCTATGCTTACGAGGCGTTGATGATCAACCAGGTGTGTGCGATTGATGAGAGAATGAATTGAAGCTTTCTTGCCCGAGGCAAAGTCCGAATATACTTTTGATGGATCAAATTTGGTGTTAATCATTTCGTTTTAGATGGAAATTGCTGTCGTATATTTTCATTTCTTTTCCTACTGGGATCTGATCTATCACTAATTCAACTTCGTCTGCCATGTTCATTGCTCTTTTACCTCTCGTGGGCTCGTGACAGTTCGGCGACCAAATGACCGAAAGCGGCGCGGACTTTTACTACACGATCAACGGATCGCTGTGTGCTCCGGGGCTGCCGACAGTGGACGTCGCGGGCAACACTTTACTGACAACTTTTGGCTTTTCGTCGAAGCAAAGCGACCTTCAAGCGGACATGTAGGTGTTTGGCGTTATTTACACGCATGCGTGCGTTCAAAGAAACGCTTATGCTGTGCCTCGTGCTTTCTTTTCGTTGTAAAAGCTCAACGTGTTTTGCGTGATTCGTCTGCCTTTCACGATTTGTTGCTCGCTCATTTGCTTGAATTCCTGTATTTTCTTTCATTCTTCCTCTCAACACCAGGTTTGCTCTGTGGACGGGTGCGCTATGGTGTGCTTTACTCGCGTTTTTCGTGCTCGTTGGCTCCTCGCAAGCGCCTCTGATTCAGGCCTGGGCGCGGCGTTTTTTTGCGAATTGGTACAATCCTTGCGCTCCACTGACAGCAGCGATCAGGAGTGCCATGTCAAGTATGTTTAAAGGTCGAGATGAAAAGCTAGGGGATGAAGTCTTTGATGGAAGCTCCTCGTTTACCAAGGAGACTAACCAGCGAGGTCTGTTATTGGATGGAAGTGAGACTGGCATCAAACACTCTGAAGAAAATGAAGACGATGACGACGAAGACGATGGAGACGGCATTGACGACATCGTAAGCGAAATCGATGCCAGTGAGAAAGCAGCTGACCTTTTGAGTCAAACAGTGGCATCACAGCTGAAGTCGCCCGAGCTGAAGGTTGGCGAGCGGCCACCTCCAATGGTGTTGTCTTTCCACAATTTGCGCCTTTCAGTGCCTGTGGTGCGCGGTGGGAAACAACAAGGCTGCCAAGGAAACGGCCATTTCTTGTGCTGCGGGTGGGACGATGACAGCAACGAATCAGACAAGGAGAATGGCGCCAAAACCTATGCATACGGCAAAAAGGCTGGACCTGCTCAGGTGGGAAAATAAACAAAAACAAGATAATCAAAAGCAGAGCAAGGAGAAGCGGATGTGTGCAAATTATTACTGAACTAGTAGGTGTGGTTGCCTATCTATCCACTGGCACATCTTGTTTTGTTCAATTGCGTAATCTTATGGCGAAATCTTTGCATGTACTTGTATTTATGTGTTGTTTTTGCGGCTTAGGTGGAGACCCGGAGCTGCCTGTGGCACGGCGGTAGTCACGAAGCGCTTGGCATGCATCTCGTTCTCAGCCACTCTTCACCTTCGCCCTCTTCATCGTCGCCGTCGCCGTCCTCGTCGCAGGCACTGTTTCTGGTGCACCAAATCGCGCCGGGCTCCTGGGCCCAGAAGCAAGGAGTCAAACCCGGAGACGCGCTCTTGTCCGTTGGAGGTTCAAAATTGCAGAGCTTGGACGGCCTTCAGGTGTGCTACGTATATAAATTTAGATTTAAAAAAGAAACGAAGAAATAAAGAAAGAGATCGAATGCATTACTGCAAACAAGTCATTGTCGAGGAGTTTACGCATCTCGGCTGAAACAGTCTCATGCTGGCGCGATGATCTTATTATGCATTATTTTCTTCCAATGTTCTTTCTTTTGCGCTCATGGTCTATTGCCCTGTTTTCTTTGCTGCGCGCGTCCACAGCCGCTCTTGTCATCCTTGCCTTCACCGGTAACCATCGACTTCTTGCGCCGAGTGCCGATCTCTTCTGCTCCTTCTTCAACCACCAGCAAGAACAGCTCCAAGTTGAAGCAACCTCGCCCGTCACCTCTAACCCATGCCGAAGTAACAGAGCGCCACCGCGACCTTCAACCGGTGCTGCGGGGAGTGAGTGGCAGCACTGTTTCGTCTCTCACACCAGCCCTCGTCAGCAGCAGCGGCAGCAGCACCAGTGGCAATGTTGGCAGTGATGGTGAACACATCCGCCCACTGAAACCGATGATGTGTGGCATTATGGGGCCGTCGGGCGCAGGGAAAACGTCTCTCTTGGATTGCTTGGTACGTAGATGTAAATGCATATTTCTATACTTGTAAACACAAATCTTTTTGAGATTCTTACCCTTTGCCATGTTTGCGCGTGTACCGTACATGTGCTGTTGACGACTTTCACTACAGGCGGGCCGCAAGACGATTGGCGTTGTTACTGGCGAGGTACGAAAGCTATAAAACTCCCCCTTCAATCATCAAATTTTCGATGCATAGAATTGATCGAGAACCTAGCCACCTCTATCTTCCCCTCAGGCATTTTTTTGGCGTTATCATCGCCTGTGCGTTATCTGCACCATCACCATACCACCGTACTCTTTCGTTCTCTATTTCTCTGACTTCGCAGGTTCGTCTAAACGGTTATGCGCTCGCGCCGCTTGAACTGCGGCGCCTCAGCGGTTACGTAGTGCAAGAAGACATTTTACCAGCTATGCTCACGGTATGCATGTATGTTCATATTTTTTTAACTCTTTGGCGCGCGTGAGTGTTGTCGTCGTTCTTGAGTGCGGGCAAGCTTCTGCATTTAACTATTTTCATGCTTACACGTTGTCGTTAACTTCTTTTTTTTTTGCCCACTTCCTTTTGCGGGCATCACTGCCACTGCCGCTGCTACTACCTCAAATAAACAGGTGCGAGAGTGCCTCGATTTTCAAGCCAAGCTGCGCGTGCCATCAGCAACCAAGACGAACGTTCACCTAGGAGCCGAGGCAGGAGGAGCTGATGCAGAATCTAGTCAAGTCGAAGCGGTGTTGAAGCGCATGAAATTGGTGAAGCAACAGCACACCATTGTGGGCAATGCTTATCAGCGCGGCCTGTCAGGTATCCATACCGATTTTAAAGAAAAGTGATATACGATCAACAGCATGCATACAGAGTATATCTTTACTCTGTATTTCAATACACTCCTTACTCCATCCCTTTTTTTGACTGTCTCCATCTTATTCTTAATCTCAGGCGGCGAAAAACGGCGCGTTTCCGTAGCGATTGAACTCTTGTCGGAGCCAGCAGTGCTGTTTTTGGATGAGCCCACTACAGGACAAGACAGCACCACCGCGGTAAGAATATTGGGGCAGATGTGTAGAGCTCGCCTCTGTCAAGAAAAGGGTCTCGTTCCTGCCACTATCTTTTCCTTTTGCTACTATATTTCTTCTCATGTTCGCAAAACTTTGTCTCATCTTTGAGCACCATTCATTCTTGACGATTATTTCAGTCAATTTTTGTTTTTCTTAAATTTGATTTTTACATGTACACAACATGTATTTTTCCTTCATCCTTGCCAGGTGATGCTTTGTCGATCCCTGAAACGCATCGCAAAGGACGGCACCACCGTGGTGTTGTCGATCCATCAACCTAGGGCGGAAATCTTCGAGTTGTTCACGCAGATCGTGTTTTTGGCCAAAGATGGCCGCGTGGCCTATTGTGGCCCCCCGAGGGGGGTGCTTCCGTACTTGCAGACTGAGCTGGCCCCATCCCTCTCGGTAGCCCGACCACCACTGGGGAAGGGCAACGGCAGTACTGGCAAGGCTGCGACTGCTGTAAACCCTGCGGATGCATTGCTTGATTTAATGGCGGTGAGTGCGTGTGCCTTTCTTTTTGATAATTTTCGTGCATCTTTTCATTCTTGTCTATGTCCATGCCAATGTGATATGTTTTTTTCTGATGTTGATATCATCGCATGCTATCACGAGTAGCATTTGGTCTATTAAATTGCCTTTCTCATTCCACTGGCATAAACATCTCTTTTTTCTCTCTTTGTTCACTAACGTAAGCAATCTCTTCATTGCGTATCTCTCTCTCATAGACGGTGCCACCTCAGGACATTGTCGATGCGTATTCGACTTCTTCCATTGCCCAAACACAAGACAAGGTGCTAGCCGCACTCGTTGCTGCTTTTCCTCCTACGGGTACGGGTGGTGATCGTGATGTGGAGCTCTTGGCTCAAGGCGCTGATGATGAGGTACATAGAGAAGTCCTTAGCCTATTTACTAGTACATAAAGTCGTTTGCTGCAAATGCTTTATGGGATTCCTTGATGAAAGTTGCTTTATTCATCATTTCGTTGATGTGTACAAATGTCCGCGAGAAAAAAAAATAAACCTCATACAGACCACTTAGCATGTATGCCGTCCTCTTAGCTAAATTGCTTACTCTGAACATGCGTGTCTGTCCACAGGCAACCATGCTAGCTCGATTGTTGACTGTGCGAGGCAAGCATCAGGCGTCGTGGCTGGTTCAATTCAAGCATTTAGCCGCGCGCGCTCTCAGGAACACCCTTCGAAACCCGTTTCCGTTCCTTCTGCATGGCGTGACAGCGGTGCGTTTGTTCAAAGTCCTTTCATGATCATCATTATTAGTACTTTCATTGTTATTGTTCGATGCCTGATTTCAATGTATTCTCTCTCGCATATTCATTGTGTATAATGTCTTATGCATATATATTTGAGGTGGACGGTTGCTCTGATCTGATTTTTACGTGTTCAGTGTGTTGTCATGTAGTTCGTAGATCTTTGTTTCAAATTCCTGTGCCATATTTCACTTCCCCCCTAGGTGGTGGCTGCGGTGGCCCTCGGCTTAGTGTTTCACGACATCCATCGCTTGGACGCTTCTACCGCCGGCGTGCAAGACCGGTTCGGGATCATGTTCTTCCTCCTCTTGTACCTGAGCCTCCTGAGCTTGACCTCCTTGCCCATTTGGCGCGAAGACCAGCACTTGTTCGTGGCCGAGCGAGGCAGTGGGATCTATACTACCAGCCCGTACGTATCTTAGTTTGTGGTGTATGTTTTTGCTTCGGAAATCCCTTGGAAAAGCCTAGCTCGTATTTATTTTCATTCTCTTGATTTCGTCGTCTTAGTTTACTTCCTGTGTGCGTTTTGAATTTGACAGGTACGTGCTCTCGGCGATTTTGTTTGACGTGTTGCCCTACCGCCTCTTGCCTCCGCTGGTCTTCACCGCAATTGCGTACCCCATGGTTCAACTCAATAACTTGCCGCACAAGCGCCTCAACTTCCTCGTCACCCTGTGCTGCGGGAACCTGGCCCTCAGCGGGGTCTGCATGCTCGTGGGGGTTCTCACCCGCTCCAACGCTTCCGCCAACGCCGCCGGCTCGTTGCTGATGCTCACCTCCACCCTGTTTTGCGGTTTTTTACTGAACGTGCAGCACATGCCCCGCGCCTTTCTTGGGCTGGTGTGGTGGTCGCCTGGAAACTTCGCGTAAGTTTACGACGCACGCACACACACACTGAAACACGCACAAACCATATACCTTCCCAGAAAAATCTAATCTTTTTAAATATATTTTTCTTTTCGTGTGTGTTTCTATTCTCTCATTTTATTTTTTGGTGCACTCATTTCCTCCCCCCCGTAAATAATATCTACTCCCCTGTCGTCGCTACAGCGATCTCATACACCCATGCGTCCGTGCAAATGCTGTATGCGCGTAGGTACGAATCGCTTGTTTACAACGAAATGAACGGCCTTGAGAATCTTTACCTAACTTCCACCATCGTCGACACCGAGCTTTCTGTAGGCCCCTTTACTGGTCACGAACTCGCACATTGCTTTGGCTTTACCGATCAGGTATACATGTGGACACAACCAAGCACGTATGCATGTGTGTGAAAGGATGGGTTCATTTGCCTCATGTTGATTCGATGTTTTTCCCATTTGTAAGTCATAGCCCATAAATTCTGGCCAGGAACTCATTATAGCATCTTGCTTCAATTACTTATTGCGTTTAATTTACCTTACTATCCCATTTCGCTCTTTGTTTTCTTTTCGCCTTCACCTTCTAAAACAAAGGTCAACTTCAATCAGTTTGTGCTCGCGTGCATGGCTGCGGCGTACTTTGGCGCAGTGCTTGTCGTGATGGAAGTGTTCATCAAAGAAGAACGATGAGATCATCCACGTCTTATCTTTGCCAAATCGTTCGGTCACACTGCCCTCCAAAATCATGGACAGTGCCCAATAAAGACAAGCCATGAACACAATCACACCAACAAACACACACTCACTCACTCATCTGATGCGCTCTATGAGTGGCGCGTCAGTATTTGCCCTTGTCTTTCTGACATGTGACATGCGGCACACTTCGACATGCGGACATGGGACACTCGCAGACAAACGCACATCTGGGCATTCATTTGCCTGTGCGCTCTCCTCAGTGGGCACCCCTTTGTCAAATGCGGGGACGCATCGCCCTGCGT
>Ga0307979_1002336_pt1 | contig 13179 bp, 5 predicted proteins | sample OrgLakmetage1058_FD_201833 | JGI IMG/M metagenome (GOLD analysis project Ga0307979, IMG submission 201833) | Saline water microbial communities from Organic Lake, Antarctica - #1058 | ecosystem: Environmental > Aquatic > Non-marine Saline and Alkaline > Saline | place: Antarctica: Organic Lake...
CTTCCTGCCCTCTACACACCATCCTCTTTACGATTTTGACTTGCGCGCAACGCACGCGCGTACACTTCTGCCCGCAGCATTGGCTTCTGTGTCATCTGGGTTTGTATTAGTTCGAGTTCGAACGTGCTGTTGAGAGCTGTAGGCTGTAGGTCCGATCCTGGGACCAGAAAGCCTTTGAATTTGCGATGCGCCATTCAAATCCATGATCACGCTGCCAATATATGATTTCAAATAAAGCGGCGTGTAGCTGTAAGGCACTAAGACCACCGTTAGTAGCTTCAAAAATGCCAAGTTTTTCCGAACTCGAACTCGAACTGATACAAACCCAAATTACACAGAGGCTCAAGGAATCATAGACGTGCAGCTTCGTGTTGTTTGTTGGCGGTGAGTTTCTTTGCAATTGAGGAGAATAAACAAACCAAATCTAGTAAAATCCCTCCTCCTATTCAGAAGCAGGCGCAGGCGTAGGGCCAGTGCGTCACCTTGGCTGCTTTTTACGGCGGCCATCGAGATATATCACGTAATTTCGTTTCGATTTCGTATGATAAGGCGAAATCGGCGAAATTTAATTTACCGAAATTCACTCAGCGCTAAAGGGAGCCATATGCAGCTGAAATGGGGGGGGGGGGGGTAGCAACAGAACGAAGGCAAGGTAGCAACCGGATGCCTAGCCCCCCTGCGCCGCAGTATCTCCTCCAGGCACTTCCTTGCGACAGGCGACAGGCCCAATTACTGAATGCGCCGCTTTCGACAAGCGATTGGCTTTACATGGCCGCGCTTGGGCCTTCTTGCTCGTCGCTGGTATTGTCGCTGTCGCCGTCGCTGTTGACGTCGCCAACTGTTGACTCAACAGGTCAGAAAAAGCAAAAAGGCGAAATATGGCGAAATTGCACTGGGAACCGAGTTTCGCCCAATGCCCAATAAAAGAGCCGCAACGAAATTTCGTTAATTTCGTCTAATTTAGACGAAACGACATCCCGTAAAAAGCAGCCAAGTGCGCCACTTACGGAGTAAAACGAAAATGCAAATCAAAATCAATGATCTGAGCTACTTCGGTGCTTCAAGGGAGTTCGCACCTTCTAGTGATCCAAGCAATATATCTATTCGAAGAAAGGACTTGCTTTTAAAGAACCCGCATAAACTTATGCACGTATAGCATTACCAAGTACCAGTTACTAGTTATTACTTACCAAGAACCAGGAGGGAATTCTGCTTGGACATAGCAATCCGCGATGAAATCTCGACACTCGCCATTGGAAAAGGTTCCAAAGAGGGCCAGATTAAGAGGCTAACAGATAAGGCAGGTAATGAACAAAAACAAGTGTCAACCCCACGAGGGGTCGCGGTTCTGAAGTGGTATCCCGAGGCCAATGGCAACCAGCTCATCATGGTTCTGGCAAACTTTACTAAAGAGCACATCGAGCGTGCTATCATCATACTCACAGGGAATGCTAAGAGAAGCTTCCTTTCTTTGCGCAGAAGGGCGGGGTGGCGTATCTATACAATGGCTCGCTGACTTCTCCGAGTTTAGGTCGTTCTGGTCGGAGCGGAGACCTTCCCTCTCGTGGCCGTTATTCGGCGGCCACGTCCAGGCTGACTGGTGCGGTAATGGCTCCGTGTCGGCCCTTGGTGAAGTTGCAGGCCTTTCCTCTTTCGCTTCATTACTGGAGCTATCGACTTTCGTATTAGTGTCCTTATCAACCCAGGGCCACGATTGGGAAAATTCGGGCTGCTGTTGTTGTTCTCTTGTTGCATGAGGCACCAGAAAAGAGAAAAGAGAGCCTCCAGGCGTGGTTGTCACTCCTTCCAAAGATGCTCTCGAGAATGAAGACTTCTCTGTGTTTTTCTGAAACGCAAGCTTTCCGCCCGACGCACGAGTTGGTCGAGTTGGCGATGGCACAGCGCTCTCTGCAGCACGATACTCTGCTGCAGCTGCTTGAGCAGCTCGAGCGAATGCTGCAGACGTTTGCGCGCAATCAGCGGCACGAGCAGCGGCTGCAGCACGGGCTGCAAACTGCGATCGCATGGGAACCTCAGCATTATGATGAGCTGAATCATCCTTCGATGGCAAAAATCCCGCACCTAAATGCGACGATCGTGAGGGCCTCGGCGAACCTTCCGCACCTCGTCTGCCGTACGGTATCAACATGCGATGCTGAGTCGAAATGACACCTCGATCTGTGCTGTAGTCATGGTCGATAGTATGAACACTGCCGTCATCTGAATCGAACACAGCATCGTAAAAATCGTGCTCCACTACAGCATTGCGCTCAGGAGTATAAACAGCACTTTGAGACGATTTTTCGGGACTACGATTAGCACTTTGCGACGGCCGCTCGGGACTAAATGAAACCCAGGGGGTTGCTCGTTCAGGAGTACGAACGTTATTGTACGCCGGTCGCTCGAGTGTAAACACGGGGCTTTGTGTTGGCTGCATCCTGCCATGATGAACATTGCCACGATTATCTTCGGTGGCGATAACATCGCTGCTGCTGCTGCTACCACTCCAACTGTAATTAACTCCATTGCCGCCTCTGGTGGTGCTCCAGGAACTCTTATTATTCGAATGCAACCGTTCTCGTATGAGATTGCGCGCTTCATTTGAGCGGTCTGTGCTGTAGCCCCTTGATGAACCAGAGGAAGATGATTGCGACTCTCCATAGGAGCTCCCAGGGCTTGAGTGCAGGGCTTCCCGGACGCGATCTCGTGCTCTTGAGTAGCGAGAACGCTCGTGGGAGCTCGGAAGAGGAGGTGATAATCTATGCTGCTGCTGTGGAGGAGGAGTTGCCACTGCTTTGTACATATTATCATTAGTAAGGCCGTGAGCGCCGGTATCTGTCACCATTTCCTTTTCTATAGATTCGCATGGAGCTGTAGAACGCTGCAATTTCAATGCATCAGGACTTTCATGAGATTCGCGCACTAACTCGAGCGAGGAACCAAGGTCTGAGCGGTGTTGATGACGAGGCACTTTTTCACCAGACATAGGACTCTCTGGCCCTTCTCCGATAGGATCCATATAGCTGCTGCTGAGCTGCGCTGCCTCGTGAGATCTACTGAGATTGAGAGGAGCACCAATCTGCTCAAGTGGAGATGCTTCCCGGAGGGCTCGTCGAAGGCCTTGGGTTTTAAGCTCCTGCTCTGCGCGCGACATGAGCGCTGCTCGTGCTTCCGCTGCCTTGACTGTGCGCCAAGCTGCATTAACTTCTAAGCTCCCATTCTTTTGAGCCGACACGGGCTGACTACTCATGTCTGCAGCTTCCCACGTCACACTTCCTAGTCTTTCCTTCTCCCGTTCTCCTGGCCCTTCTGGCCGATGCACGTTTTGCACTTCGTCGTCGGCACCTTCACTTTGATTTGTGTAACCACTTTCAAGACTTCCACGGCTCAGGAGTAAAGATCCAAAGTACTCCGTGGCTAGATCAGTGGTTCGGTTGCCTGACCAGTGCTTCAAGCTATCTGCAGACGCCACCACCGAGGCTTGAGGCGCTTGCGCCAAAGGTAAAGGGGCTGATGAGGCAAGCTCGTTTTCAGGAGCTGGCTCAGACCATAAGTCTTTCCTATTTATATGAAGGCCATTTGAAAATATATTTTCTGAAAGTACTACTTGTGGCGAAAGTTGCTGCAATGTGGGCGGTGCCTGCACTAACACTGGAGACGGTTCCGTTGGAATGGCAACCGTGCCCCGTTCGTGATAGGTAGAGTCGTGATGGGCAGCACTATGCAACTCATGTGCACTCCCATTGATTACTGGCGGCGTTAGCGTAGCACTTTTAAGAACCTGCACATTGACATTGCCATTCGCGGTGGCGCCGCTGAATATATCATCCCCTGAACAGCTCCTGCTTCTGCCGTCATCATCAATGATTTCACTCGTGCCCGCGTTTCTTGCGCTAAGGTATGCTGCACTACTATCATTGCGAGCACTTTCACCGTAAGTATTTCCACCGTCAACACGATCAGATTTTTGATAGCTGGGCGCGTGACTGGCATTCGATATGCTTCCTGCTTTGCTTTCAGCACCACTTGTGAGCGAAGCCTCTTGAGACGAAGTGTTCAGAGCCAAGTCATCGAAGGTGTGTGCTTCCTCATTGGCTATTTCCGGCACTAACGTAGAGTGTGACTCCAAGCTTTGGGCCTCAGGTGGCAGCTCTGGCTGTGGTTTGGGAGGTCGTTTGTCTGGCGACAGAAATAGGTCTTGTAGGGTCGAAACGTCATAGCTCGAGAGCGTCGACGCTTTCTCGTGCTGCAACATGGCCAATCTAGAAATCCAAAAAGGGCGACCAAAGTAGGTTGAACCATTTAGTCAAAAGAATCTCAAAACGTGTGTGACATGCCCCCTAAGAACTGGCTCACAGGTATAGTCGTGTGTAGATGTCTCTTGAGAATTATTCGCACCTTCGCTTAGACTCGTCACGCATTTCCTGGAGACGTGCCCTAACACGTTCGCCCTCGGCTAGCTCGGCTGCTAGCGTGCTCAGGTACTCATTTGCACCTCCTTCGTGCGACATTTTGACGGCCCACTGTCAGTTTAGAGCCTCATAGTAAGCCCTCGTGCAGGCTTTTAAGCTCTAGCTAGGGATGACGCATTTGCTTCACTGGGAATATCTTTGAATAACTAGATGCAGCCGATAGTTGCGCACCGGTCTAGTGTTGTGGTAGATGGTAGGTTTATCCATTCGTGAGCTCGGTGTCTTGAGCTAGCTTGTTGTTGCAAATGATGGAGTGCTTGTCTAACTGTCAGAGAAGTCGTCAAGTCAGAGTGGAATACACGCACAGCCGCAAAGAGTGGACTTGGAACGTGGAGTGTAAGTAGGAAAAATGGAAATTTGGACTTGTTGACAAAAAATGCCACGATTTTTCCCATTTTCTGGGTTTATAGAGCAGGAAAACGGGTGGTTGTTGGAAGCCAGTCCACGAGTCCCTTTGGCTCGCCGTTGCCCCTTGGCACCCAGAACAAAGGTGCGCGCACACATTGCACAAAATCCTCCCACCTAATCATATTGTGCGCATTATCAAGTTTATCTTTGCCCGTGCATGCATGCGCGCCCGCGCGCATCCAAATAAGTTTTATCTTCTGGAAGGGAAACCCTTCGTATGCAGTCGCCCCTGCAACTGGGATGGTCCATTTTTTTGCCAATGAACGCTTTAAAGTCGAGTGCGCACACGTGGAGATCTCTGCGCATGTTGTGATTATACCAGCGCTATCGCCCGCTTGTTTTTGGTGCTGCCCTTGTATGCCTGTGCCTGCGAAGGGTGCCACCACAGTGGTAGCGCCATTTTTCCTCCCCTGTAACTTTGAATATGTGCCCGCATCCCTATCTTTCGCTCTAGGATAAGGATAGAAGACAAGGCGAAGCTCACGAGCCATCTCAAACAGCCCATTTGCGTTTGGAGAAAAGAAAGAAGCCTTGATTTTTCTTGAAGGCGGTTCTTCGGGCCTAAATCCGCCCTTTCGGCTAAAAATGGCGGACTCCATGGAGGTGGACGGGCAACAACCACCACCACCTGTCGATGCACCAACCACCGCCGAGCCCACGGTAAGTTTGTTTGTTTTTATTCAAAATTTTGATAGTTGACTGCATGATCGTATTTTATTTGGGATGGTCCTATGCTAGCCTTTTTCTTCGATCATTGTTGTACACGTAAGATTGATTGCAGAGCTACATTTTCAAACTGAAACTTGGCCGTGGGTGCGAGTACGTGTTTTCTTTGATCAATTCAATGCGTTTTCTATCCAATCGTGCCCGAAATTAACTGCTTCCATAATTTGCGTTTTCATCCCCCAAGCTCCCCACTCTCGTGTTCTCCTCACCTTTTCATCCTTCGCTTTTGGGGTTTGTTTGTCATCCGTTTGATTTTTATTAAATATTTACTAGGCTACGGCAACTCCAGCTGCTGTTCCCGAGCCTCAGCCCAGTGCCACTGATGCTGCGCCTGCCGCTGCTCCTGTTGCCGCTCCTGTCGTAGCAGAAGCGGCGCCTGTGCCCGCGCCTACACCTGCGCCGGAGGCACAGCAACCACCACCACAACCGCCGCAACCGCCACCATCAACAGATGCCACCGCGGCAGCAACAACCACCACGGCTGCCCCCATGGACACTACCAGCGCCGCCCCGAGTGCAACGCCCAGCCAAGAGACCGCGCCGCCGCCCCCCACTGAAAGCAGCAGCGCTGCGCCTCCTCCGGAAGGCTCCGGGGCTGCGCCAGCGGCTCCGACCTCGGGTGGAGCCACCAACGCAGCAGCAGCTGCCGCCGCCGCGCAGCGACCCCCGCCGCCGGCGTGGTACGACCAAACCGAGCACATCAACGAGCGGCGCAAGATGGTGACCTCCATCGCGAAGTTGCTGCAAGCGCGGAAGCCCAACGCCCCCACGGAATGGATGAAGAAGCTGCCGCAGATGGCGCGGCGCCTCGAGGAGAGCCTCTTCAAGGGCGCCCCTTCCTTCGACGAGTACCGCGACCAGGACACCCTGAAAAAGCGCCTGCAGAAGCTGGCCCTCGACATGGGCATTCGCGCCCGCGAGCAAACCCAGAGTGGCGGCGGCGCTGCCCCAACCACCAGTAGCAACGCGGGCGCGGGCGGCAACGGCGACGGTGGGAACAACAGCGGCAACTACAGCAACGGCGACGAGAGCCAAAACAGCAACAGCCAAGGCGGGCAGCCGAATGGGCAGCCGCAGACGGCGCAAGCCGCGCAGCCGAGCCAGCAGACGCAGGAGCAGCGGCAGCAGGTGCTTCGGCAGCAACAGCAACGGCTCCTGCTCTTGCGGCACGCCTCGAAATGCCCTCACGGCGAAGCGAACGAGGCGGTGAACGCGGACAACCACTCAGAAGGGGCTAGGGTGAAGCGGGGACCTGGCTGGAAGTGGGGCGACCAAGACGGCGGCGCGGGCAACAGTGGCGTGCTGGGCAAGAAGAAAACCAACGGCTGGACCTTGGTGACCTGGGAAAAGACCATGGAAGAGCGCGAGTACCGCATCGGCGGCGAGGGGGCTTTCGATTTGGAGTTTGGGGGGTGCCCAGTCACTCAGCACTGCGCGGGGATGCGGAAACTGTGGAAGCACATCGCAGAATGCAAGGACCAGCAGTGCCAAACCCCGCACTGCGTCTCGAGCCGCTACGTGCTGTCGCACTACCACCGTTGCCGCGAGCGCGGGTGCGCGGTGTGCCAGCCGGTGCGCGAGGCCATCCAACGGAACCACGAGAAGGCCCGGGAGCTGGAGGCCGCGCGGCAGAAGCAAATCAGCGGACGTGCACAGGGTGGGGCTGGAGGGCAGGGAGGCGCCAAGAAGTCCAAGAAGGGTGAGCACGGCGGCGGGGCCGGGAAGCGTCCCAACGGACAAGCCAACGGTCAGGCCAAGGGTGGGGCACAGGGCGCAGCAGCGGGCGGCGGTGGGGGGGGCGCAGCCCGGCTGCCGGCGCCTCCTCCGATGGGCTACGACGCGAACGCGGAGCTGCAACGCAAGCAGCCGCAGCAAAAGAAGTCGCCGGACCCCAACACGTCGATGATTTACACTTTTACCACCGCCCAAATTCAGGCCCATATCGAATCTCTGGCCAAGCCCATGAACCTCAAGCCATCGGTAAGCTCTACTGGGGATTGGATATTACGGAATGAAAAACTGCACTCGTTGGAGTTTTTGTTTTGTTTCAACACTATTCTTGTATTCATTTGCCCGTTGTTCGTCGCCCCTCCTTTAACTTCTGGCTGTGCTTTTTATACACCACCGCCACCATACCAGGCGATTCGCACCCGTTGCACCCCCGTGCTCAAGAAGTTGATGGACGCGGAGTACGGGTGGATCTTCAAGCAGCCGGTGGATCCCGTGGATCTGAACCTGCCCGACTACTTTGACGTGGTCAAGAAGCCCATGGATTTGGGCACCGTCAAGAAGAAGCTCGACAACTCGGTGTACAGGGACATTGATGAGTTCATTGGCGACGTGCGCCTCGTGTTTGACAACGCCATCCTCTACAACGGTAATGGATTACGGTGTTTGCAGTTGTTGCATCGAGGTGTAACATATATAGGCTCCTTCGAGTAACTTATCGCAAGTTCGTTTCCTCCTCTTCTCACATGTAAACTCTTCTTATCACAATTTTCTTGCACAGGCCCTCACAGCGACGTCACTGAAGTTGCCAAGAAGATGAAGAAGGTGTTTGACACCGATTGGAAGCGCGTCCAGGCGGAGATGTCCAAAGAAGAAGAGCACCGCAAGAACCAGGGCGAAACCTGCGCCCTCTGCTCCAACGGCGTCCTGCTCTTCGAGCCCACCTCGTACTATTGCAACGGCGCCGCCTGCAACGGCCAGCGCATTCGTCGCAACTCGTTTTACTACTGCGACGCGCGGAACAAGTACCACTGGTGCCACGTGTGCTACGGGGACCTCAAAGACGGGGAGCCTCTGGAGATGGCGGACTGCACCCTGCAAAAGACGGACCTGGTGCGCAAGAAGAACGACGAACAGCACGACGAACCCTGGGTGGGCTGCGACGAGTGCCCTCGCTGGGTGCACCAAATCTGCGCCCTGTTCAACGGCCGCAAGAACCAGGGCGAAACCACAGTGTACCACTGCCCTTTCTGCGTGCTCGCCAGCCGCCAAAAACTCAAGCAAGAAGACTCCACCGCCAAGATCCGCGGCGCCAAGCAGATTCCGCACACCCGCGCCTCTACCTTCATCGAGAAGCGGGTCCGCGAAAAGCTGCGGGTCGAGCAGGAGCGGCTGGCGGTGGAGAAAGGGTGCAGCGTGGCCGAAGTGCCGCAAACCGGCAAGCTTTACGTGCGGCAGCTGAGCAACCTCAAGGACAAGACCCACCAAGTGCGGCCCCGCATTTACGAGCGGTACAAAGACGACAACTTCCCCGAGTCGTTTCCGGTCACCTCCAAGTGCCTGGTCTTGTTCGAAGAGATCGAGGGGGTGGACGTGATTTTGTTCGGGATGTATTTGTACGAGTACGGCCACCGCGCTCCGCAGCCCAACCACCGCCGCATTTACGTGTCGTACCTCGACAGCGTCCAGTACTTCCGCCCGCGGCAGTACCGCACCATCGTGTACATGGAGCTGCTGGTGTCGTACCTGGCCTACGCCAAGCTCCGCGGCTTCCACACCGTGCACATCTGGGCCTGCCCCCCTCTCAAGGGGGACGACTACATTTTCTTCTGCCACCCCGAGGAGCAGAAAACCCCGAAGGAAGACCGCCTCCGGAACTGGTACGTGACCATGCTCGAGAAGTGCAAGGAAGAGGGCACCGTGGTGCACATGACCAACTTGTTCGACGAGCACTTCAAGGCCCCTGACAGCAAGGCCTCGGACGTGCCGTACTTCGAGGGCGATCACTGGATTTTGGAGGCGGAGGCGACCTTGAAGGCGATTGAGGACGAGAAGGAAGCCCGTCGCACGGGGGGCAAGGGGGCTCTGGAGGCCTCGAAGCAAAAGAAAGCCAAGGACAAAAAGGCAGACAAGACCAAGGGGAACCGCACCACGAGGTCCGACGGCGACGTGGAAGAGCTCAACGGCCGCGATCCCCTCGTGACGCGCTTTTGCAAGGTAAAAGCTAGATCATAGGGGCCTTGCTTGTTAGGAGAGAGCGAGGTAAGTGATGTTTGAATGAGCGGGCGTTAGGTGTTCTTGTGACATGGCGCTTGGTTTGCTTTAGAGGCCTTGGTTGCATGTGAAGTCAACTATTCTGATGACTTCTCTGTGTGTCTTTGGCATCCCTCACCGCATCACATTTATTCATGACTTCAGGTGCTGGAGCCAATGAAGGAAGCGTTCCTCGTGGCTTACCTCTACGACCGCCAATTCGCGGAAGAGAAGTGGCAGGTGCGCCTCAAGGAGATCGAAGAGGAGGCAGCTGAAGACGCCCGCGCTGCAGCTGGCGGTGGTGAGACTTCCGACTTGCTTTCCACTTCGGACGCTGCGGTGCCGCCTCCCGCTGAGGGCGCCGCGAGCTCCTCGAGCACCGAGGGCGCTACTGCGAAAGATGGAAGCGCTGGAAAAGCGGAGCCTGCACCGCCAGCGGTGCCATCTTCTGGAGACGCTGCTGCTGCTGCTGCTGCTGCGGCACCAGCGCCTGCTGCGAAAGGATCTGCCCCAGCAGCAGGTGCTGCGGCGCCTGCTGAGGCTGTCACATCGACCACATCAGCTGGAGAGACAGCAGCGCCGGCTGCCACCACCTCCACTTCCGCTGCTGGTGCTGAGGCTACTGCCGCTACTGCTTCAGAGGCCGCATCAGCCTCTCAACCACCACCACCGGAGCCCTCTTCGTCTGCTCCAGAGGCAGCGCCAGCGACTTCGGAAGCTCCTCCCTCAGAGCCCACTTCTTCATCGACAGCAGCTCCGGCAGAGGTAGCAGAGGTGCCTAAAACGGCGGAGAGTTCAGCGGATGCTCCGGCAGTGGCAGTGGCAGCAGTGGAGGCGAAACCTGCCACGGGCGAGGACGCAGCTGCTGGTGCAACGGCCATGGAAGAGGACACAACAGCTGGAGCACCGAAGGCGGTGGAGAGCAGCACTGCGAAAGAAGGCGAAGCCAGCGGCAGTGATAAAGCGCCCGCTGCTGCTGCTGCTGAAGGAGGAGCCAGCGAAGGAGGAGATGGAGCCAAAGCAGCAGCAACAGCTGCGGGCGAGAAAAGCAGCGAGGGCGCAGCAGACACAAAGATGGCTACCACGGGCGAAAGCGAGGGCAACGGCACCACCACTGCCAAGACCGGTGAAAAAGAAGACGACGATGACACCAAAAAGAAGGCTGACGCCATTGCTGCGGAGACGGCTGCCGTCAAAGCCGCAGAGGAAGAAGCCGAATACCCCGAATTCCCACCGGCGTCGGACGAAAAAGACGACTTGGATGACCAGATCGAGTCGGACTTCTTCGACACACGGCAACAGTTCCTCAACTTGTGCCAGGGCAACCATTACCAGTTTGACTTGTTGCGCCGGGCCAAGCACACCTCGATGATGGTGCTGTACCACGTGCACAACCCTGACATCCCCAAGTTCTTGACCTCGTGCAGCATGTGCGGCCTGGACATCAACGCGGGCTACCGCTACGACTGCCCCGACTGCCCGGAGTTCCATCTGTGCCACAAGTGCTTCGTGCACTGCCAGGTGACCCGGCAAAACCCGCACGACCACCGTCTCAAAAAGGTGCTGGTGCAGTCGGAGAACGGCGGCCAACTCACCGAGGAGCAGCGGCGGCAACGGCAGCGCAGCATCCAACTGCACATGCAGCTTTTGGCCCACGCCGCCACCTGCCGCAACCCTGCCTGCCCCAGCGCCAACTGCCAGAAAATGAAAAACCTTCTGCAGCACGGCACCAAGTGCGCGGTGAAAGTACAGGGCGGGTGCAACGTGTGCCGCCGCATTTGGGCGCTGCTGCAGATCCACGCGAGGCAGTGCCGACGGCCGAATTGTCTGGTGCCGAAGTGCCGCCAGCTCAAGGAGCAGCTGCGGAACATCGAGCTGCAACAAGCAGCCATGGACGAGCGCCGCCGTCTTGCCATGAACGAACAGTACGCCAGGCCAGCTGCCTCGGAGTAAAGGGAGACAAACGAAACTCACACTGAACGCCGAATGCGGCGTATTCTTATTATGCTATTAATGCGCTATTTTGATGCGCAATCGGGAAGGAAACCACAAAATACTCCGCATCCTTTTAACTCTCAACCCTACCTCGGTACCTTGTAAAATCCAGGGCCTTATCTTGGTATCTTCACGGTTTCATATGTTATTTAATATAACATGGGACTTTATAGTTTGCGAAGATAATACGAATATCCAAACGGCATAACGATGATCCTGGCCATATGTCTACACGCCGATATTATTTTTGTGAGCCCCCCCGAGGGGGGACTATTATTTTTCTGGCGTCTATAGTCCATAGAGTATCCCAGTGTATTATCGCGAGCGGCCCTTGGCTGAGAATTACGCCCGTTTTTCGTAAACGATACGAGATTTTGTTTCGATTTCGTCAAAAGAGAGCACATAATAACGCCGAAATAACGCGAAATCGGGCGTTATTCAGCGAAATAAAGAAAAAGTACGGCAAATTTTGACGATACGATTTATTGTAATACCCAGCCAAGAAGCGGCCTATCTTTTTGTTGGTTTTCGATCGCTCCGACCCTAAGTCCTCGGCCCTCCCTTAAGCCGTATTTCGATTTTGGCCCTATTGAGGGGCGCCCTCCCGGAGAACGAAGCGCAACAATGTTTCGTCGTTGGTCATGAGTTGCTGAGTTCCCTCAATGGAAATCGAACGCAGGGCTAACTGGTATCGTCCAATCGCAATTGGCTTTATCAGCAGGCCAGAACTACCAACCAACTCAGAGCCAAGTACGCACTTAGCTCAGTTGATTGGTAATTGGTTGCTGAAATAATTTAGGAATTGAAGTCTGGACAAATCAGATGTTAGCATAATGTCGATACTTCAGGAAAGACTCGGATCCTTTGGTCCTAATTCCCTGTAGCCATTTTAACGACGCCCATGTCGGCAGAGAGTACCAATGCCCTTTAAAAAAAGGAACTACGGCCATTATGAAGGCACTAATTATCGAAGGGAAATTTCCTTAACTAAGTTAGGCGCACGCGCAAAGAGACACACCCAAGAAACCTATATCCCGTGTATTTGTAGGCAGAGCACCATCTAGTCGGCGTCGGCTGTAGGGTCTCTCGGGTCGGTCTGAAAAAAAACTCTCCTCTTGAGCTGTACTACCAGTCTATCAGAAGTTGGAGGAACAAGCCACTTTACTACGCTATCAGCACTTCCATAGCCATACGGGAGTGCGTACCTGATTCGCTACCTAGTTATAGCTGCTTTGCTTTTTACCCCAGCCTGTAGGCCTTCTAATTCCGGCCTATCGGAGCCTCCGTGACAAAACAACCTATTTGAGACAGGCCCCGAAGGGCCAGAATTAAAAGACTAACAGCTAGAGAAGTAAAGCAATGCCGCGCAAATTAGACCTAAGAAGCTAATCAGGCGCACATGCCTTTTTCCCTCAGGATTCCCGTGCTTCCTTCTTTCTTTTTGTACTATATTAGTGTTTTTTCACAAGGCAAGGCCTCTCTCGTTAGGGTCGAAGTCGAAACACAGGGAAATGGAAACATATGAAACAAACCCGGATTTTGCGCGTGTTTCGTTTCTAAGAAACACAAAAAGCGCCGCCCTGGGCGTTTCTGATTT
>Ga0307979_1002349_pt1 | contig 13146 bp, 8 predicted proteins | sample OrgLakmetage1058_FD_201833 | JGI IMG/M metagenome (GOLD analysis project Ga0307979, IMG submission 201833) | Saline water microbial communities from Organic Lake, Antarctica - #1058 | ecosystem: Environmental > Aquatic > Non-marine Saline and Alkaline > Saline | place: Antarctica: Organic Lake...
GCCCCTCTCCCTCCTGAATCATTCCGCACTTGCTTTGTTTGCGCAACGCACGCGCATTCCCACTTCTGCCCGCAGCATTGGCTTCTGTGCCATTTGGGTTTGTATTAGTTCGAGTTCGAGTTCGATTGTGTTCAGGCTCAGACTCACTTGCTATCTGAGTTTGGTGGGGGGTTCTCACCGCTCATCCTGCACCGCATTCCTCTCCTCCAAGTCCGAGGTCAAACCCACTCCACCGATAGGATGCTTTCACCCATCGAGAAGCTGCGAGCCTAGGTCCACTAGGATGAACAGAGACAAGGAAAAAGCCACAAAGCAGGGGAAAAACGAAGTGGATAGTTTCTTCGCAAGCATGCATAAGTTCAGTGGCTGCGCGGGTGACGAAAAACTCACCATCAGCACCCGCGAGCCCTACTGAGGTAAAGTCGTAGACGATTATAATGCACTGCCTCCTCTCTTCCACGGTAGAAACTGAACCCCGACCGGGCATGCTGTTGAAGAAGGGGTAAACGAAGATATGGCGATAATGTAGGCATTAGAGTGCGAAAAACGATAGCCGTAGGCCATTTGGTACATAAATATGATGAAATTGTATGCTCCGTTCATCAGAGGGCCACTCAGCGAGTAACCATGGCCCTCCGACCGGAGGGCTATGGCGGGGATCCTTCGCCAAAACTACAGGGGTTGCGGAATGGATAATACCTCGCGACGGTGTCAGGTGTCAGTGGAATGGCCTCAGACTTTCACATCGCCATGGAAACGCCTTTATCATGCTGGATATCTTTTATGGCTGTATCTGAGTTGTTTCTTCAATCTCTACGGCTAGTCTAGCTTCTAGCTTTACTAGTGTAAACTGGGTCCGATCTCAGCATGTTCTACATCGTCATCACCACGTTTATCATCATTGCGCGCCCCTCGAGGAGCTCTGAGGTGAATAGCGTCGCGTTTAAAAGTATTTTTATCAATTGAAAATATGCTACGATTCTTATTTTCACGCGCATCGTTGTACTCTCACTTAATCAGTAGTTGTGACTCCAGGGAGCCGCGATTTCAGCTCACATTTGTGTCGCTACGCACATCGGCGCTATCTCGCGACGGTGTCAGTGAATTGGTCTCAGATTTTCACATCGCCATGGAAACGCCTTTATCATGCTTGATATTCATTATGGCTTTATCTGAGTTGGTTTAATGCACCTTGCGCCAGAACCAGAACACGACGACAGTGTGCTCAAAAATAGTGTACTGTATTGTGTATTGTTGTATTGTTCAGTATCTGAACATCCCCCCTGTACTTAACAACTTCAGAAGAACGACTGACTACTACTACAGAATTACCGAGAGCCCGAGCAGCAACTGAACTCGAGTAGTACCACTCAAGTAGGGTCTCCTCTTCATACGCCTCAAGCTTCTGCTCTTGAAGCGCAGTATACCTTTCTCCAGTTTGATTTAAAATATGCGGGCAGCATGGTGTATGCTTGCTTTACCCAGTGCGATCGAAGCAGGAGCAGTATTCTGGTCACCTCAAGGAGATGTGTTTGGCGCCGGGAAGCAGTACCTGCAGGACAAAACTGTTGCGACTTGGCTTGGGGAGCACATTGGAGCCAAAGTTCCCACCGCACCGGAGCTACTTGTCGTAATGAATAATGGAGCAAGCTCAAAAATTTCGACCAAGCTACGCAATGTTATCGCGGCCTCACCTTCGTCGGCTGTAGCACCATTTGCAGACGACTTGTCAGACATTGGTGCACCTGGAGAGCGTCTTGACGCGACGTCCTGGGTAGATGCCCATTCTCTTCTCGCAAGCAGGATTGCCCTGGCATCGAACGGTGTCTGTGACGTTCTTGTTGTCGCAGCTGCTGTAGACGAGGACGACGCTACCTTTGCGGCATTCCGCTCCAAGGTAGAGGACTCGACAGGAGGTGCAGCGGCTTTCGCATTGGCTGTGGCCCAGCCATCAGCCGAATCCGAGTTCACTTCGAAGTACGTTGAAATCATGACAGCAACTTTCAATTCAAATTCCCGGCGGCTTTCTACTTCAAGCTACGAATCTCCCAAGAAATACGTCCGCATGACTCCGGACCTTCTCGCCGGAATCCTCACAGGCATCCTGCTGGTCGTAATCGCGCTCATCGGCTTAACCTGTTTAAACAGTATCCAGACGCCTTCGATGTACACAAGCAAAAATTTTCCGAGCTCTCGCGAATACTAGAAGTCTGCCCTTGGTGCCTAGTCTCTCGTAGAAGGGCCTAATATCAATATCAGTTCCCGTTTCCCGCAACGAACCACCAAAGCGCGTTTTGCTTGTTCTCTACAAAGAAGTCCGGTTCGCGGTTTGCGAATTCCAATGTGCTGGGTGTATACTTATAGGATTAGTCTGTTATAGACCTGAGACCTGGTACTTCTGAAATGGGAATCAAGTATTGGAGTATGGGTTTTGGACTAATGGTCCGAATATCGAATATCCGGATTTCGGATTTGAATTTGAATTTCAGAACGACTATCGACTATTCGCTATACGCTATTCGTATTCGACTAACCGACAGCTAAAGGGGGGTTTCATTTCCTTTAGTTATCAGTTGGTCGGGAGTTGAAATGACCATGCCATTCCGTTACCACTACCACGCTAGACAAGTGGCTATTTTGAAATCCGTGTGTCGTGAGTGTCGTGTGTTGTGTGTTGATGAGCTATTTTGGCTCTTGCAGTAATGATGAGCCGTTAAAGCTGCTGGAGAGGCCCCTCCCTGGGCCTATTCGGTTAAAATCTATGCATATCCTTACCTTCGGAGGAGTTATAATAAGGTTACCATATATGAACCTGCGGTAGGACCATTCTTGAGAATGCTCGTGAAGTGCATTGCCTTTACAGGGAGAAATATAGATACGATTTATCTTGGGAGAAACTATATGACTTCTTGCACCATACAGGCAAACTTGCTGCCCCGAAGTAGTGCAAATAGCTAGGGCTTAGCTCGAACGGCAGTGAAGCCGTTGTTGCTTGGGAAAAGAAGAAACAACAATTCTATACATCAAAACAAACCAAAAATATGGTGGTGTTCGGTATAACAATTGACGCTGTAAGCCTAAGTAATTATTGTGGGGTTCAACAACTATTACGTATAATCGTGCTCATCATGGCGTGAGAAGACCAACCCCGAACCCCCTTGTGGTTTGTGGCTGCGTCATCACAGCAGCTTCGAATCTGCCTCCAGGGCGAGACTTAGAAACCTAGAGCCGCGTATAGCGCGGTTTGAGTGAGAGCTCTCTAGAAAGACTCCACCCAAACTGTCGCCGCTGACGCACGGAAATGAAATGCAACTTTCGCTGCCGGGTATCTTGGCTTCTACATCGATGAAGAATACAGCGAAATGCACGCCCTTCCGATTGTCCGGGAAGATCGTATCGCCCGCCCTTTTTATCTCGCAGACAATTAACTTACTTACTTGTCTTGTGCTACTTGTTCCCGTGCCTGCCTAGTGTTAGGTGTACAGCCACGCTGGTTCTTCCTTTTGAATGCGCTGCTTAGGAGTACAATTATCGCGCAGGCTGATTGCTAGTGGTTATTGGCCTAGCCAGAGATGTGGTCAAAGAGTGTGGCAATCAAGCTTGCTTTACATGTTGGAGGAGATTTCGTAGTTCAGTAGACGCCGATGAAGTACTAAAACCTAAAAGGGACTATAGTATATGTTTTCACTTTCAGACAACTGCGTAAGCATCTGAATCTGAAACCTAAATTACGCACATCTGTTGGCCTTGAAGTCCCTAAAGTCCGCCCCCACTGTAGAAACTGATCCTCCATGTGGGGATTGAATTGTCGACGTGCTGATGTGCGCTCTCCTTGACCTTCGTAACCTTTCTATTTATCTATACGGTAGGAGCCTAAAAAATGGAAAAATATGCGATGGGCGCATGGATCAAGAGATTTTTTTACTGGAAACTATTCGAATAGCTGATTGAGGCGTGAAATCATTTGTTTTGACACAGGCCCCGAGGGGCCGGAATTAGAAGGCTAAGAGGCAGGCCAATAGGCAGAAAAACAAAGCAAAGCTTCCCATATTAGGAAGAGGAGCTCATCAGCAATTAGGAACACATGCCCTCTCGTTTGTTTTTCTGAGACTCCCTCGAGGGGGAATGGAACTGCATTTAGTAACTGTTTTGTATTGTAGGCCAAATGCAGGCCCCGAAGGACCGGAATGAAAAGGCTAGCCATCGACACAGGCCCAATTTTCATTGCCAGCCCAATCACAGAAAGAAGCGAGCAGCAACCAAAGCTATGAGATGGAGGAATTCATGTGCCCAACGAATACTGAACGCATTATGCTGATTTGCGTGCACGCTTCTTAATTACACCCTCGCGTATTTACCGCGTTTAATTCGGTCTCGATTTTGAAGAGCCAAAATTCGGCGAAGGATTGGCCAATTTCTTTCTTGGCCGCCGCCGCTAGAGTGCTGTCGCCTCCCTTGGCCTTGACCACTTTCGCGTACCTGTGAACGATGCCGTTGTTGTAGCAACAGTGGCGGTGGATAAACACACCTGAAAGCTCTTGACTCGGTTCCGCGGGAGGAACTTTTTGCTGTTTTACGCCGGTATGGCATGCTTGATCATTTCATCAAAGTTCTTATTCGACTTCACTTAGGTGAAGTGGACTCCGAGATCGATAGCACCATAGGTATGCGGCAAGGCTCATGTGAAAGCCCTCTTTCTCTTCATTACGCAGGCGGCAATGGAAACGTTGGAGTGGCCGGAATGTGTATTAAAGCCGGAGTTTATGACGCGTGAGTCGGGAAGACAACGGGTGAGAGTGCCTCCCGTGTGCGCGGTGCCTATTCTATTGAACTTAGGACTTCCCTTTTCGCAGTCGACTGTATTCTTCTCTTCCTGTTGCGTGGCGATCTTATTAGGAGGTCCAGTCACATCTTTGCTCATCTTCGGAAATTTGGGCTTTGCATGCATGTTGGTCGCGGTAATGCAGCGCCCAAGACTGAGGCAAAGTACTTTCCACCGCCCCGAATGGCGTACGAGGCTGCGGACACATCCCGCTTTTAAATTGATGGCACTGATTTCATTGATTTTTGTGAGAAGTTTAAGTACCTGGGCTTAATGCTCCACTACTCGCTTACCTCTTATGCAGATGTTAACAAACGTATGACATCAGCGACAGGTGTGCTCGTAGCATGTGCCGTGTGAACCTCCATCATACCTTCCGCCACCATATCACTTCCGCGAGTCCCTTCCGTCGCTTGGGCATTCTTGACATCGGCATTTACTTTCATAATTGGATTCTTCGTTGGGCTGGCCACGTCGCACGTATGCCCATGAGCCGGGCGCCACGGCAGTTACTGACCGGTTGGGCATCGCATTCTCGACCGACAACTGGCTGTCCACAGATGACTTGGGGCAGGATCTCGGAGAACGCGCTCAATTGCAAGGGCATTTTGAAGGAATTCGATGAGTGGATCGCCATTGCCAAAGACAGGTCGAAGTGGAGACAGCTGACTCACTCCATTCCCAAACCTCCTGATGCCTGATGGCTGAAGCACACCTCGAGAGAAAATGATTACAATTGCATTACGCAAAAGGGCACTCAGCCTAGTCAGACTTGTCCTGAAGGTTACATTTTTCTGTTGCTACATGCCACAGTGGTGTTTCTTTGTATTTTTGGGGAGTATTAACTAGACTAGACTAGACGGCTGCTTTTGGCGCCCTAAAATTATTTTTGCTGACATGTGTCTTTCGGAGGATCTTAAGGGTAAAGTATACTAGGTTCTTATCTTGCCTACTTCACTTTGCGGCTGCGAAGCTTGGTCCTTGCGTGGAGATTTATTCAAGCGCCTTCGAGGTTTCCATAACAGGTGTGCTCGTAGCATGTGTCGTGTGAACCTCCATCATACCTTCCGCCACCACATCACTTTCGCGAGTCCCTTCCGTCGCTTGGGCATTCTTGACATCGGCATTTACTTTCATAATTGGATTCTTCGTTGGTCTGGCCACGTCGCACGTATGCCCATGAGCCGGGCGCCACGGCAGTTACTGACCGGTTGGGCATCGCATTCTCGACCGACAACTGGCTGTCCACAGATGACTTGGGGCAGGATCTCGGAGAACGCGCTCAATTGCAAGGGCATTTTGAAGGAATTCGGTGAGTGGATCGCCGTTGCCAAAGACAGGTCGAAGTGGAGACAGCTGACTCACTCCATTCCCAAACCTCCTGATGCCTGATGGCTGAAGGACACCCCGAGAGTAAATGATTACAATTGCATTACGCAAAAGGGCACTCAGCCTAGTCAGACTTGTTCTGAGAATTTGCATTCCTGTTGTTATATGCCAAGGTGGTGTTTCATTAATTACAGCCAGTTACGGGCGAGAAGAAACACTCATGATAAGATTTAAGGGGTCAATTTTAGTGATTTTTAAAAGAAACTGAGGGATGTTGGCTCCGGTTTCTAGAAGCGAGGGCTTTTCTGCCTTGCCTGTCTGCCGGTCGCCTAGGAAACTGAGGGGGGCTTTCGAAGGATTCAAAGGAGCTGCCTAAGAAACGAGGGGGCTGGCCGTTTTTTCCTGCTTTCTTATCACCCGCAACTGGCTGTAGGCGGACTAGCTAGACTACGTAGCTAGCTACTACGTACAGTAGCTACCTACAGATAGTACGAGAGTACGAGTAGCCCTCGCCCTCGCATGGACACTAGGGCCCTGGAATTCCCACCTTCAGAAAGTCGCCTTGGGAATTCCCAAGTTTCCCGGGAATTCCAATAAATTCCCTGGGAATTCCCGGAATCCAGGACACGGGGACTTCGTGGTTTCTGGCACTAGTCACCTGAGAGATCAAGAGAAAAGCAACCCCGGCGGCTCACCGAAACGAATACGCCGATGGTTCTCTTTGCAAGCCCCTTTCATTCAACACCGGTTTGCTGATAGCCAGCTGCATGTCCACATCGGGAATCGGGAGTGCCATTAGGCCAGGGCTCAGCACTGCGCTGCACGACGCAAAAAAAATACGAACGATTTTCGTAGCGACGCCACCCGAAAGACCTCCCCTGTAATTGCGATGACCTCCCCTGTATGGGAATTCCAGGGAATTCCCACGAAACGGCCATTTTTGAGCTGGGAATTCCAATTGGAATTCCACAGATTTCAACGCCGGGAATTCCCGCCTCGGGAATTCCAGGGCCCTAATGGACACTGACTCATACGAATAGAATTTCGTAAGTTTACGCAAAAAGTGGCGCCAACGCACCCGAAATCCTGCAGCGAGTGGTTGGTGGGAGAGTGCGAGAGGCGTGTGGTTGTAGAGCAAGAGCGAGAAGGCCAAGAGGTCAGCGAAGGACTCTCACTAGAGAGCAGTTCAAAAGCCAAGAAAGAAGTCGCTCTCTTCGGCTTGAGAGTGACTGACAGTCCCATGCGGGCCACGGCTGCCCTGTGGGCAGTCGTGAATGGTGGCTTCTTTGCCCGGGCAGAGGACTATTCGACTGGGCTCATCAAAGATGATGATCTTTGTGCGGCAATTGCCACGCCCTCCGATACATCATACTGGGACGCGATTACAAGTTGTGGCCCGTGTGTTCGTAAAGGCTGTGGCTACTGTCTGAGTACACTTCAGTGTATGGGCGGAGATCAGCACGGCCCGAGAGCTGGCTCAATGCCTTGTCCGGAGTGGGTTTGGAACGAGGAAGCAAGCTGCCCTCCAGTGCCAGAGTGCAGCACGCTTCTTTCATGCGGAGAATGCGCAACGCACGAAAACTGCGCGTGGTGCGCCAACAGTCAGGAATGTATGACTGTCGAGGACACGTTCGACAAGGACTGCCGTGGCGCAGTCTTCGATGCTCCGTGCCCGGCCTCGTTCACTCCTGGTTTGGGCACTCGCCATTTGAATTTATTCTTATGTGTGCACATGTATGCTTGTGCATTCTTTTCCTTTGTCTTTGTTTTTTTCGCCTTTTTTTCCACTATACCTTTGTCTGGGTCAGCTTGAAACCCCACGCACCTTCTCAGTGCTTGGTTCTCTCCTGCGCTTCCTTCCTAACCTAGTACTGCTTTTGATTTCGGCAGAAAATCCTGTGGTTGGCAACCTGGCCGTTTTACCTGACCCTGATTTTGGTGGAGGCGAAATTCGGGCCGGGACGCCCACGTGGAACTTCACATTGGCCCTTGAATTGTTTGAGGTGAACTCCGGCGGAGACGTAAACCTGCATGCTGCTTCAGTTCAAGGCGCCAATGAGGCCGGTGGAGATGTTGCACTCACAGCTGGCGACGGGCAAGGTTTGGACCGTGGCAGTGGAGGCGATGTCGCTATTTCAGCCGGCGATGGTTCGGGTTCTGAAGCCCACGGTGGTGTTGGTCGCGGCGGAAACGTGGCGCTCAAAAGTGGCGATGCACTCGACGGCGACGGCGGCACAATCAAGATTGCGGCGGGGAACTCAGAGAACGGCCGCGGCGGTCATTTAGAGCTTTCGTCGGGCTTGGGACCAAGCCCTCACGGGACTCCTGGCTCCATTGCAATCTTTACTCCTGGCTCTGAGGTGGGCGAGACGGGAGGTGTTGCGATTAAGACGGGTTCTTCCGTGGATGCCCCAAGCGGAACCATCGAGTTGTCCACTGGATCTGCGGAGCTCACCGAGAGTGGCGACTTGATCTTGACTACGGGTAAAGCTCGCGAGGTGGGTTTGATTCGCATTCAAGCAGGCGACAGCTCGCTTGCCGCGGGTGGCGATATCGTGTTGTCAAGCGGCGACGGTGCCACTCATGGAAGCGGTCGCTTATCCCTCAACTCGGCTGACTCCTCGGCGGCATCTAGCGGCGATTTGCGCCTCGGGTCAGGCAGTGCTCAAACGAAAACTGGCGTTGTAACTTTGCAAACGGGTGACTCGTCGGCTGGTGTCGGAGGCGCTGTTAGCCTCAGCGTTGGTCGCAGCGGCAGCGGCGTTGGCGGTGACATGCGGCTTGCAGCCGGTGCCACGGACGACGCCACGGCGGCGCGAGCAGGCACTGTCTTCGTTACCGGCGGTGCATTCAACAACGGTGAGTCCAGGACTTCTAGCGGTGGCGACATCGACATTCGAGGCGGAGACAATCTGGCTGCATCGTCTGAAGCTGTGGGCGGCGACCTCGCGCTTCGGTCGGGTGCGTCCGCATCGGGTGTTGGTGGCGACGTCTCCATTTCGTCGAGTGCCGGCCCGAAGGCCTCATCGGGCAGAATCACGATTTTGTCGACCTTTTCTAAGTTTGGCAGCAGCGGTGCGGTCACGGTGGGCTCAGGCTCGTCGGAGACCATGGATTCGGCTGCTACCAGTGTGGGGTCTGGCGACGCCGCTGAAGGCACAGCGGGAAACTTGAACTTTCTCGCTGGGTCTGGAGCAACTGGTGGGGACGCTATCCTCTCAGCTGGTGCTTCTACAGGCTTTGGCAGCCCTGGCGGTAAAGTCAGCGTCACAAGCGGAAGGACGTCAGACTCTCCGAGCGGTGAGGTTAGCTTGCGCTCCGCCCAAGCCGTGGCCAGTGGCGAGGTTCGCCTTGTGACGGGTACAGGGATGGCGGGCCCTTCCGGCGCTGCACAAGTGCGCACAGGCGACAGCACCGGCGGTAAGCTCGCATGCTCTGTGTTGTGTTCCGTGTTCATTTCTCGTCATCGTGCGTCCCAACAGATTCCCGCAGGACCTTTCTATACTTTTCTGCACTACTTGAGTATTTGATATTGTGTTTGCAATTTTAATTGAGGCAATTTTAAAAATGGTTTGAATGCCTTTGAATGGGTACCTACTCCAGATGTATAACTTGTAGGTCGAAAATGTGTGTTCTTAATTTTGGATGCATGTATTGAATATCTTTGATTAGGCCGCGCTGGTCAAATTGAGCTCACCGTTGGGTCCAGCGATTCGGGCAACGGCGCCAACGTGCAGCTGATGGCAGGCAACTCGTCAGCTGAAGGCGCCTCTGCTGGTCGCATCGATCTCATTGCAGGCACCGTGGCAGGCACCTCAGGCGCTGGCGGCTCCCTTGCTTTGAGCGCTGGCGGCGCTACGGATGGAAACCAATTCGGTGCCACAATTGACATCCAAGGCGGCGACCTGAGCTCGGGCGGAGGCGATTTGGTGCTGGGAGCTGGCCGAAGTGTAACTTTGGACGGCGGCGATCTCATCATGTCGTCTGGCCAGTCGAAGGACAGGAGCTCCGGCGGTATTCGGCTCATGACGCCCAACGCAGGGTCCGACGGCAAGAGCGGACGAATGACAATTTTGTCTGGCACGAGCAGCCGAGGCAACTCTGGTGCGCTGAACTTCAAGTCTGGTAACGCCAACTACGGCCGCGGAGGCGAGGTCAATCTCGCAGTTGGCCGCGGCGATGTGGGCGACGGCGGTGACGTGGTGATCAACGCTGGTGCTACTTCGGATGCGGGTTCAAGTGGCGGCGCATTGCGCTTCTCCGGCGGAGAGGGCACCAATCCCAACACCGACAACGGAGGTGACGGCGGCGCGGTCTACGTCACTGGCGGAGCAAGCCTGGGCAACTCCCACCGCGATTCCGGAGGAGACGTTGACATCCGCAGTGGTGACGCCGATGGTGGCACCGGCGGGAACGTTGTCGTCAGCTCTGGTCGCAGCGTGGACATGAGCAGCGGATCCGTGGCCATCAGCAGTCCAGCATCAGGAGTAGCCGGCGTCAGTGGCTCAGTTGCTCTCGCAACGGGAGACTCAGCGGCCGGTACAAGCGGTGACCTCACGATGGGCACAGGCCATGCGACAGTGGGCCGTGGCGGCTCCGCGCTCCTCAAAGTGGGCGACGGGGACCTTGGTGACGGCGGAAACATCGAGTTTCAGGCTGGCACCACCACTGCCAAGGCAAGCGTCGGCGGGCGCCTCGAGTTCCGAGGCGGCTATGGGGCAAGCTCGCACGCTGCAGACGGTGGCGACGGTGGCTCAGTGGTGTTCCGCGGCGGCGAGTCGGCTGGGGCCTCAATGCAGGACCGCGGTGGGAACGTTGAGCTCGCAGGCGGCGTCGCAGCAACCGGCTTCGGCGGCAATATCGCACTTCGCTCTGGAGGCTCATCCGAGACGTCGAGTGGCGACCTCGTCATGAAGAGTGCCAACGCTGGTGCGGCAGGTGTTTCTGGGATGCTGGCCGTTGGCACAGGCACGAGCAGTACTGGTGGCTCCGGCTCAGTGGGCGTTACAACGGGTTCATCCAAGTTCGGTGCTGGTGGCGACATCAGTCTTCGCGTCGGCAACGGCGAGTCGGGCGAAGGAGGTCGCTTGAGCATGCAGGCTGGAAACTCGGGAGATTTGTCTACCGGTGGATCAGTCCGCCTCTCCGCAGGCGCTAGCGTTGAGACGTCGAGCGGCGAAATCGAGCTCGTGACCCCAAATGCTGGCGCCGTTGGCATGTCGGGGGAAATTCGTCTCTCGTCCGGAACTTCGTCCGGCGGCAACTCGGGCATGCTGTCTCTTTCATCGGGCGAGGCGCCAATGGGAGCTGGCGGCCAAGTTTTCATAGCCGTTGGCTCTGGAGGCGGCGGCGACGGTGGCAGTGTTCGCATCACTTCTGGCGAGACGACGGACGAGTCGTCCACGGGTGGCGATATCCTGCTGCTGGCGGGCGAGGGGTCCAACCCTTACAGCGTAGACGGAGGAGACGGCGGCTCGCTGAACTTGTTGGCTGGCGCGTCCCAGGGTGGCAGCACCTTTGATATGGGCGGCGACGTTAACATCGAAGCAGGCTTCGCGCGGCGCGGCGTTGGAGGCTCAGTCGACATCTCTTCTGGCTATAGTGAGGGCGGCTCAAGCGGCCCCGTCTTCATTCAGACCGCCAACGCTGGCGAGCAAGGCGCGAGTGGCGCAGCAACTCTGAGGACTGGTACCTCGAGCTCTGGGAGCAGCGGCGCACTGGACCTCATCACCGGTGATTCGGTCGCAGGGCAGGCTGGCGCCATCAACTTAGTCTTGGGCAAGGGAGGATCTGGTCAAGGCACCGACCTCCTCTTGGCCGCCGGTGACACCACAGACTCAGCGAGGGGCGGCTCGGCGACCTTGCGGAGTGGTTCATCGTCGTTGTCGAGCAGCGGCAACCTCGAATTGAACACGGCGAATGCTGGGCGCTCTGGCAACAGTGGCTTCGTGTACATGCGCAGTGGACAAGTTGACGCAGGAGCTAGCGGAAGCGTGATCATCGCGACGGGCGAGTCTTCTGCTGGCCGCGCCGGCAAGATAACCCTCACGGTTGGCGAGAGCCATGGCCCAACGGGCGGGAACGCGGAGTTTCTTGCAGGCAGCTCGGCAGTGCGCGGCGGTATCGGTGGCGATGCTGTCATCGCCGCGGGTACTGGAAAGAGCACCGATATCAAAGACGGTGGCGACGGCGGCAACTTGGTGATGACTGGCGGCTTGAGTTACGGGCGCAATAAGGCCGATGCAGGGGGCAGTGCCACCTTGATGGGTGGGCAAGCTCAGGGAGGCGAAGGCGGCTCGGTGGCCGTCAAGTCAGGCTACAGCAAAAGCGCAAGCAGCGGCGAGCTGTCCCTTTCATCCACAGATGCTGGCGCCACTGGCCAGAGTGGAAGTGTCAAATTACTGTCTGGCTCGAGCAACCATGGTGCAACTGGCGCGATTTCGATCGTGACGGGAGCTTCGTGGTGTGGCCAAGCAGGAGACGTCCTAGTCGCCTCCGGAAACGGCTATTCTGGCGTCGGAGGCCGAGTGCATATTCTCGGAGGTTGGACTAGCGCTTCCGAAGGATCTGGCGGAGACGTTAACATGCAAGGAGGTGCTGGCATGAGTAACGATTTCTCTGACGGAGCGACAGGAGGCGACATCTCAATGCGAGGAGGTCATTCGACGACTAGCACCGGAGGCTCAAGCACCTTGAGTGGTGGGTCATCAGGAAATTCTTTTGGTGGCAACGTTTCAGTCTTGACAGGCGAAAGCGAACGATCTGCGAGTGGAAATTTGCTTGTTTCATCAGCACCTGGGATATCTGGTTCAAGTGGGAACGTGATGCTGGGCAGTGGATCAGTGAAAGATCAATCATCTGGAAGCCTCGATATCATGACCGGATCTTCAAATAATGGAAACGCTGGTGCGCTCTCAATAATTGGAGGGAGCTCAATTTCCGCTGATGGCTCTTCTGTGGGAATAAAAGCAGGTGCGGGCAACTCGAAGGATGCG
>Ga0307979_1002358_pt1 | contig 13115 bp, 11 predicted proteins | sample OrgLakmetage1058_FD_201833 | JGI IMG/M metagenome (GOLD analysis project Ga0307979, IMG submission 201833) | Saline water microbial communities from Organic Lake, Antarctica - #1058 | ecosystem: Environmental > Aquatic > Non-marine Saline and Alkaline > Saline | place: Antarctica: Organic Lake...
CGAGTCGACACTATCGAAGTTGCGATAAGTTTTCGTATCTGTGTTTTCAACTCGGCGAGTTACGTCCATTTCCGCGTTTTTTTATGTTTTTGGCGTCGATTTTCACTCGACCTTCGTGAATTCGATTGTGCAGTTAAACTGATTTGACGAAAGCCAAGTGGCCAAAATAAAATATCCACTGGCGAGAGAAGTTCCGCCTCTTCATTGCGCATTGAGTGGTACTCTTACTTGCCCCTAATGTTTCGATGGTCAAAAGTAGTTCAATTTTCCGTTTGGCCGTTCGATTTCCCCGATTTCGTTGGTCGTGCCTTATATTACAGTATTACAGTATTACAGTATTACAGTACTTCTCCCCTGTAGCCTACAAGTCTTGAGATGGACTTCCCATTTTTCGAACCTGGATTAAACTCTTCGCAATCGTTTGGGATTTTGGATTAAATCCCTTTGAATCGAGTGAAGCACAGCAAAAACAGATACACGCAACAAATGCTACCTATGAGCGTATCGACCCGCCCTTATCCTTTCTCTCATTTGTCGTTATTTCGTTTTTGATTCTGCCGTGGTCCTTGACCTCGACTTGCCTGAGGGCGAAGGGCGCAAAACCGCGTTAGGCGAAGCACTCAGATATTTCTGCCGACTGGCCTCAGCTCTTTGCCCTGATTTAGCACGTGGAGAAAACCATTTGTCCACTTCAACGGACAACAACGCGCACAGCAGCGCTGTACTTACAAAGAAAGTCCGAAGGCAGGCCGAATAGCAGCCGCGTTGGTCGGCTAATAAGGATAATATCCGGGCTCAATTTTTTAAAAAAATGGAAGCTATGGCAAGACTAACAACGAGCATTATGAGACGGCCGAAAAGGGCGGTCTGACGAACATAAGATTATATTATATTCGAACCGTAGGAATTCAAGAAAAAGCCCGCCCAAAGACACCAGAGAATCCCTGCGGTCTTTATTTTCAAAACACATTCGGCTCAGCCCCCGAAAGACTAAGCAAGAGTTGTTCTGTTGCAGGCCCAGCTCTTTTTAGTGCGCGGGAAGCTGATAAAGCATTAAATTTTAGGCCACAGCGAATTGTAAATTAACAACAAAGTTCCCGCTTCCGTCGAGATGCCTAGAACTCCATGCTTTTAGCTCCCTAATCCCTGTGCTCTATGTGAGGTGAATGTCCGGGAGTTACCATACTGGTAGGGGCGGGGAGGGGAGCTCTGAACTAAATTGGAAGATAAGGAAATCTTTCGTCCTTCATTTTGATATATTTATAATTTGTTGACTATACCCATCGTTATGGTCAATTAATATCAAATTCACTCTCGCCCAAGGCCATAGAATCACGCAGCAGTGATTCGTAGTGCACGCATAATTCAACATCTATAGTGCTTTGCTTTAAGCGAGTGCTTTCGAAAGCTGCTTGGTTTGTTGACTTCTAAGGAAGTGCTCTCTTGAATGCTGCTTGAATGCTGCTTGATTTGTTGCTTGTCCCCAAAATTAGCTTGTAGTAAGTATTATTAGACACATCGATTTTGAGAAGAAATTTCGAAGTCTTGCTCAGTTGGATTGATAGCAGACTTCTCAGACAGAAGGCTTCCTCTAGTCTTCTGAATGTACGCTTGCTTGATCTGCTTGGCAACAACATCCTGGCTATCTGATTTGCCGACACAAATATCAACATCTCCTTCGTTCAGATAATCGTCTACTTCATCCACAGAATTATTAGCTGTCCGCAACACAATAAGCCCAGCAAATGATCGACGGCGAATATCTTTAGCTATTTCCGTTCCATAGGCGGTAGTAGATGTTTCAGCTAAATCTATATTTTGATCAATGATGAGAATGTCGCTCGCGTAACCAGTTGCACCACAAACGAGATCGACGTAAGTTCGAAGTGCGTTCAGCGATAAAGGACAACATACCATTGAGGAATGAGTGTCAGCTTTGAGTTTTTTTAAAAAGAACACGCTCGTATCCTTTGCAGATTAGCTTGGAGTCGTCAATTGCCGATACGGTTAAAGAATCCGGAAAATATGCATCTCCTTCACTGTTACTCGATTTTTCTTCTGGCACTCTTTTTTCTGAAAGATTGCGGCCATCGCCATCCTTACAGCACGGGAAAGATAATTCCATGACGACACTTTTAAGAGGGCTTTCATTAATCGTAAAGAGGTCAAAGCTAGCACCAATGCCATTGCAGACAAGCGCAATATGACGCAATCCTGAACGAGTGCTGCGTAAATTTGCCGAGCCTTGCAAATTTTGTGTGTCATCTTGCGGATTAGTGCCGTTGATTGAAGCCTTGATCGCCATTTTCAGAGATGCATCAGTAACTGTAGTTCCTTCAGGAATTTTATTCTCTACTGACAGAATAACGAATTGGTCTGTATAAGAAACTCGAAGATTAATGGTTCCTCCATCACCATGGGCAATGGCATTGCTGACGGCGTTCATGAGGGCTAATTTCGCCATTTGAACATCGAATGAACCTTCACATAATGCGTCTGTAAGTTCGCCCTTTCCTTGGTAAAACTTGAAACGATTATTGCCTTGTATCGTGACCGCGGAGAATAAATCCCGAATGACGCATTTCGAATACGTCGACACATACTTTTTTTCAGCGAGGTCCAGCATCAGGCTCCTTTCAGTACACCATTCCATGGTCTGATAAAGATGTGCCAGCGCTTGTGAACATAACTCAAGTGCACCTTCACTTCTGAATGCAGAAATAGATCCTGCATCTTCCTGTAAAACCTCAATTATACTCGCTGCACCAGCAATTGAATTCTGAATTTAAAGACATCGAAAGGAGTACAAAAGTAAATAAATCATTATTTGAGTAAGAAGGTCAAATAATATGAAGGAGAGTGTCGTGTATGCTTGCCTTAAGAATATGATTGAGTATCGAGTCAGCAAGCGAATTTGCCCGCAATCGCGCAATATACGATTCAGAAATGTCCCTTCCTCGATGATTTGCAATGATAGCAATCCCAATGAAGCCAACGTAGCAAAGAAAGTCAAGCACGAAAGATGTACCACGCATTGTACATGCTCCTTCTTTGTTACCGTCTAGAGGGCGTAAGTAAATATTTGTGGAAATTAATCCAAAAAGAGCAATACAACACACTTCTGATAGATTGGCCCACCACATGCTCATTCCTACATGAGTAGCCATTATCGGCAGTAGCATCACCATCAAAACTGAGCACGGAATCTCTCCTTTGTCCATTCGAGCAATCAATATAATTTCTACATTTGAGCTAGTGATGTAACCTGGGCGAGCAATCTGCAGTGAGCCGTAAAGTGCACTTACTACAAAGCATGAAATGAAGATGCTAAAAGCCCGGGTACTCTTGCTAAATTTAAGAATGTTTTTCGTCCCTTTTAGCACAACCATTAAGCTCAGATAGAGCAAACAAATTATCAAGAACAGTGTAATTGGCATAACTGCCGTTGCACCAGTGATAAGTTGAACGGAAAAGACCGTTAAATAAATGCATGCCGCTATCAGAAGGCGGGCGTTCTCTCGGTCCTCTTCGAGACGGAGAGGCATCTTTTAAATGACTTACGTGTTTCTTTTAGTCACATAAGATTCGGTGGAATGGGCACAGAATCGAAATGTGATTAGTTATTCTCAATGTTGGTCAAGTGCAGAACATTTAGTCAAATCTTGTTGTACAACCTATCAGTTCTGTTTCTTCTTGTGAAACCGAATACCAAACAAAACGAGTCCAAATCTCCCCCGCCTTTAAACCTTAACTCTATGCCACCCTCAAGTATTCTTAAAACAATCCATCATCCAGCATCTCGATAGAATACCTTCTTGCCGGAGTGAGTACAACTTCATATTACAGTACAGCATCGTAGTCCATTTGTTTTGTATGTGTTTTGTATATCATAATTAAATTAAGGCAACTTCCAGTGTTATAAATTCGACCATGGACTATACCAAAACTGTTATTAAAAGATTAAATCACAAGAGGACAGTGCAAGGGAGGTCAAAACTTTAAAAACTGATTTGGTTATTCACTCATAAATAACAGCGATAGATGTGGCACTCTACAAGCCCAGTGCGGCTACAGTAAGTGAGTAATCAGTCTAAAGTCTAATAATAAATACACAGAAATCCCTGTTGAATACAACGCGAGATCTTCGGCACAAGCCAATTCTAAATAGTGTTTACTATTCTCTTACGTCGTCGAGAAGCCCCTAAATGTTTACTTCGGCCTTTCAGAAGGCATTCTTCAATCACAGGAGATGCACTACCCAGCCCCCCCTCGCCAACAATGCCATACTGACAAGAACAATCGCAAGTCCCCAGCTGAATTCGCCATTAGTTCCTGTTTGCGTATATCTCGCACACCCACTCCACTATAATCTCTGCGAATTGATCGTTACGGCTTTTGCCGACTATAACTACAGTGAAATCCACCTATATCCTATACTCATAGGAATTAGAGCCCCAGAAAATAAAGTTTGAGTTATTTTGATTTATTTTGAGTTCTCCGTAGGACATACTTGCTTGGGCAGGGCCTATATAGCTCTAATGGATCCTGAGTCATGAAGAGGTTTAACTACGAGTACACGCTTCAGCTTCAGACTTCAGACGTCCGTTCCTTCCCCACGGTGGCGATTTAAATACTGAGCTGTCATCGAAATGGCAGGCAGATTCTTAGTGTGAAGAGTTGACCCGACATCATTGGTGTTCGACCGCATGTGAGCGACGACTTCACAATTACGCTTGAGCACTATAATTGGTTGTTGTTGCCGCTGGGCGAGCACCTTTCTCAGCGCTTGCCCAACAGTTGCGCAAATTATTAGAAGAGATCCGAATATGCTGAGCGTAGTTATATCTTGCTTAAAGAGGGCGACCTGCCATACATAACACGCGAGTATATCGATGTTTCGCATCATCGAACCAAGGCCAGAGGGCACGCGCATCATTCCTGTATTGAACATGACCTGATTTACCGAGGCTAAGACTCCAGCTAAGATGGCAAGCCATGTAGACTCTGATTTGAAGTCGAAATGAGGTGATTGCCCAGGAATCAAAAATCCAACTGGGCTCAAGAGAACTAAGAAAAAGCTATAGGCGTGTGCCAGAACCACTGGTTTCAGTCCACCTTGAGTTCCTAAGTGCCTAACACATACCGCAGAGCCCCCTGCACCCATCGATCCAAGCATAGCAATCATTGGTGCAAAAGTACGCTCAGTATCTGTCACAACGGAGGAAGCATCCTTTACATCAGTGCTGCTACTATCTCCAAATATCACCTCTGGTCGCGTCAACATCACGACTCCACTTAATCCGATCGCCACGGCTCCAATATCTATCCAGGTAAGGTCTTCCTTGATGAAAACTCTACCGAAAATACTTGCCCATGCTGGCGCCGAGAATATAATTGCAGATGCATCCCCTATTGTCATTTTCGTGAACGCAAACGACGCGCTGGTATAACCAAGCGAGCCGCAGAAACAACGGAGCAAAATGATAGACCGCTGATGCTTTTGTCCCAAAGGTGACTCGCCAGATTGGTGCACTCCCCAAGCAAGAATTGTCCATCGAGTGATAGAAGAAATAAATACGAACTCAAAGCTAGGCATATGTCGCCCAGCTATTGCAGTTAATACTGTTACAATAGAAAATATAAGACCAGCTCCAGCTATGAGTAATAAACCCCAGATGAAGTATTTCTCAGCTTCTTGCTTCTCACTCAATTCAAACGCATTGGCACTAAAATGATCGTCAACGATTTCTTTATCGGCTCCACCAATTTGGACCGCGCCAATGCTTTCACTCTTAGCTCCAACAAAAATAGGAACGCTGCCTTCACAATCTTCGCCGTGCAATTCTACTTCCTGAATGTCATCTTCTTGATTGGTTAAGTTGTATTCATTGAGTCGTGTCATTCGACGATTGCTTGTTTTAGCGAGCATATTATAAAAATATAGTTTAGGTAATGACACACAGTCACCTCCCAGTACCTGCCTTGTGTTCGATTACACTAATAGTATTACCTTTCGTGGTGTCTTTGCACACTTCCACTGCAAGTGCAGATGGCGTAGGACAGTATATTCGTGCCAACGAGTGTGATCCCATTGCGCGGTGGAAATATCTCTAGCAATTGAAAGTGAGTTCAACGGTAGGTCATCGGTCACCAGTCCAGCTAATTTAAGTATGAGTGTTGCTATTGCTGTTGCTGTCGATAAACTACACTCACCTCGTGAGCCTTCTCTGCAATCTACTACTGTAGTACAGGTACGCAAGCTCGTCCTCGTCATTTTTTCAAGAAAGTAAGCTCAAATAGCTCAAAGCTCACACGCCCAAGAGACACGAATATAGTACGGTTGGCATAATATTGTGGGTTCGTTGTTTCTCGCTTGCTTGTTCCTTTTTCTTTTTTTGTGTTCGTTGCTTGCGTTGTTGCGTTGTTTGTTGTCGCGTTGACGCGTTGGCTCGTGGCTCGTCGGAGCGGAGCGTTGGGTGTTGAACGATGGCGCAGAAAGTGGTCCCTCCACGCGTTGCTTTGCGTCGAGCAACAGTAGACGACCAGAAGGCGGTGACTGCCCTTATTTCAAGAGCAGGTGGCAGCTCCAAGTACCGCAAGAGGTATGGCGCTTTCAGCGCTGCATTTCTTGAGTTCTCGCTCCTCGCCATCATTGCCTACGATGCTGACGACGAAACGGCTCCACTGCTCGGGTTTGCATCCTTTTCCGACGGCCCGCGCGATCAGACCACGCTAGAAGAATGGCTAATAAAAGCAAACGATGCGTTGGGGCAGGCCTGGCGTCCTGGCCAAACGCTCTTTGTGTCCTTTTTGGTAGCAGACCCTTCACCATTGTCAGAGCAGCTTGCAGTGGAAAAGCTGCTCTCTGCGGCATTTTCTATTCAACCACTAGCGCAGTACGCTATCGTGTCACTACCTGTGAAGGAGTCCCAACCAGCCGAGTGTGACCGGCATTTTCGCAGCCTTACCAGCGAGCTCTACGAGGAAGTCGGCATAGAGTTGCCTGGTGGCGCTGTGGGTGGCGGCAAAGGCGGCGAACAGGTGCGCGTATGGTTCTTGCACTTTATTTGATCTCGCTTTACTTTTCTTGAGGCTTGAAATGTAGCTGCGATGGAGCTAGTATTGATACGACCGCCACCTTATTTTCTAGTACCCTATGTTGTTTAGGTGCTCGTCTGCGAGCGGGAAGCAATTTTGCCGACGCTAGCAGTGCGCAAAGCTTGCGTGGAAGATCACGACGACTTAGCACCGTTAATGGCCGCACAAGCGTCAAGCTTAGAGCGCACGTACGGGGCTTTCTATTTGGCGGAGCTCATCGAGGGCGCGGACGGCGTGGACACCCACGTGTTGGTGGCTGAAGTAGCTGGCAAAGTGGTGAGTGGCGGGTTTCAAGTCGACTATAGTAGGGAGTTTGTTCGTATTGAGTTCTGGGATACATGGGAAAACATCGCAAACGTCTGTAGATTATTGCCAAGGAATGAAGCTTCTTTTTGGGTAGAAAAGTCTAGACTCATTGAATACTTGATGTCAATGCTTGTGAACGTATTCTAACCTAGGTGGGTTTGCTGGCGGTGAGTGCGGACGTCGATGCCGAAGGCTTGGGCGAGTGCTTCAACCTCAAGCCATACCGCAACCTAGTCAAAGCGTCCTGGGCGCCGCCTCCTCCAACGCCACAAAAAGAATCATTTGCCGCGCCTGCTGCTACTGAAGCTCCTGCTGAGGAGGCCGAGGCTCCTGTTGAGGACGCTGCTGCTGCTCCGGTAGAAGGTGAGGGTGAGCCTGCTGAGTCCATCCCCACCGCTGCTGCTGCCGACAGTGATCAGCCTCCTGTAGCTGAACCGGCAGAGCCGACTGATGCCACGGCAGCCACTGCAGATCCCGCTGCCGCCAGCGAAGGAGAAGTCGCTGCTGCCGCTGCGGTGACTGCTGCTGAACCCGTAGGAGGCGACGAAGCTCCCGTGGGCGATGCTCCTATCGACGGCGACGGAGCTTCTCCTCCGTCGTCATCGCCGCCGCCGGTCGCAGACTACGAAGAGGGCGCGCCAAACGCGTTCCGCATCACGCTCTTTTGCTTGGCGGCGCAGTACGACGCGTGCGCCCAGGACTTTTGGCTCCACGCATTTTCGTGCTTTCCTCAGCGCGAGTACGGCTGCTTGACGGTGCCGTCGGCAGTGCTGGCGGAGCCCACCCTGGTGAAAGGGCTCACGGCAGCCGCTACCTGGCCCGGAGTGTCCTTCAGCCACACCCTGTACGTGGTGCACCGCGACGTGCTTTTGGCGCCTCGGCATTTGACGGTGCAAAGGTGGCTGCCTTCACAAGCTCAGGTATGGTGTGACAACATTCTACTTCAATTGCCCTCTTTTGGTGTCCCTTGCCACGCGCAAACACTGGCATCATTATATGGCTCTTCTCTGCGCACCCATAGTAAGTGCTTTGGAGCACACTAGCTGCCACCTATTTTTTCTCTCAAACACAGGCGAAGATGGCAGGTGGCGGCCATGGCAGGCAGCTCGCGATATCAGTGAGTCAGCTGATCAATGGGTTAGACTACGGGGCGCCTCCAATTTCCGCGAATGCGCCCGAGGAGTCCACGGAAACCAGCCGCAGCAACCACACCCGAGCGCTCTTGGCCGAGTGCGGCGAAGAAGACGGCGTCGCGCTGCAGGACAACCCCAACTCGTGCTGTTTCGTAGTCACCCTGGGCCCGGCCGCCTGCGTGGGGCTCGTGGTGCTCAGCCGGGCGCCTCTGTCTGCGGACCGGGTCACTTTCTTGCGCGCCAACTTCGACCTCGACGCAACGCTGCCCATGGACCGGATTCGGCTCAAAACCCAGGCGTGCTTGGCGTGCTTCCACCTGGACCCCGTCTTCCACTCGTCGGCGCGGTTTGCCCTCTCGGAAGCCATGCGCCAGTACAGCGAAAAGCTGCTGGTGTACCACGAAACAAACCCTCACGACGGCATGGGCGCCTGGGCGCAGTCCACGCCGAGGCTCGTGCTTCAGCATTTCACGGCGTCCTTGCCGCGGCGCCGGGCGCAAATGCCGCCGGATCCGCTGGACGCGGACTCGGCTGCGGCGCTGGCCGCGCACGTGCCCGGAATGCCCTTGCCACCACCTAAGCCCCCACCACACGCCATGTCCCGGAGCCCCACGCCCGGCGGCCTTGGCTTGCACTACTTGAGCCGCAGCGGGTGTTCAGCCCCCAAGCATGTGGTGCGAGCGCGGGTGGTGGTAGTAGGCAGCAGCTCGTCGTGCGGCGTGGCGTGCCTCGAGAAGCTCTTGCTCGGCGCGCCCCACTTGTTCTTTACTAATGTGACCCTTCTGTTGCCGGACGGCTTACCCAAGCCTCTGCCACGGGACGTTGACACTCCTACGGTAAGCAACAACGAATATACAAGAACTACAACTAGAGCAAACTTTGGTGTGCTTTGAACTGGCGCAACTTCCCTTTTTACTTTACTCCGAGGGCTCTCCTATGCAGCTCACCGTCAAGAGTTTGCGTTTTCAACGAAATTACATGCACATGTGTTCACACACACATGAACATTCACCCACACGCGCTCCTATCCCATCAACCCAGGTCCGAGTGGTGGACGAAGACATGCCGTGGCCTGCGGAGCTTGCGTCCATGGGCCTTGCCTCGAGGGCGCGCCTTTTGAGAGGCAGCGTGCAAAGCATCGACCGCTTGAACCAATGCCTTACGTTGAGCCCAAGTGGAGGCATTTTGCCGTACGATTTGCTGGTGAGATGATGAAAGGATTGGTCATTCAAGGTTCGAAAAGATATGCAGGAATGATTCATGATTAGTCTTCAGGCTATGTCTAGGTTTCAGGCAACCGCTATCATTTTCGTTCTAATGAAGCATGCACTGGAATTTAATCCTTAACATGTGCTTCTTGTTCAAGTTTTGTGTTCACATGGTTGTTTTCTTCTATTCACACCGCTATTTTTCGTTTCATTTTAAACACAGGTGGTAGCGGACGAGCTCGTGGACTCCACGCCGCTGGTCTTGGCGGGGCGAACTGTTCCCCCTTCCATCGATGACGCCGACACCCTCGTCCGCCGTGGCATTGGCGTGGGTCTGGACGATGAGCTCTGCACCAATTGCGTGAGCCTCACTACTCCCAATGCTGATGAGCTACTGGATGCGGCCCTACAACAGTAAGCACAAGAAAAGTGAAATTAATTAGCGCGTGCTTCAAATGTACTTGAGCTGCTTGAACCTATCCAGATCTACGGAAATACGTAGTTTTGTACGAGTCTCGAAAACAATAATTACTGCTGCAGTTCCTTTTTATCTCATGCCCCGTTCAATTCCCCCCCTCTTTCTTGCATGACTCTTTTTCGAATCGTTCTTCTTGCGCGTCCCACTAGGCCTCGGTCCAGCGAAGAAGTAGTGGTCTACGGCTCCTCGCTGCAAGCGTTGGCAGCCGTGCAAGGGTTGCTCGCGCGAGGGGTCGCCGCTAACGCCATCACATTAGTGCGCCCAAACTGGGGCCCCGACGTTCAGGTACCGTTCGAAGAAATGCCAATGCTCGACGCCGATTTATCTCCTTCAGCAGACCCTGCTGCCCTAGCAGCTACCACGGCCGTTGCAGGAGCCGACCCTAGCCCGGTGCGCCCTGAGAGTGGCAATGGAAGCCGGCCCAGCAGCCCTGGCGGCAGTGGCGGCGGCCTGCGAGACCGGTCCACGGGTCCTTTGGGGGACGATCGCGCAGAAACCATCGTGAATGCAGCCCTCGCAGCACTGGGGGTGAAAGACCGCAGCGACTTAACGCTCGTTGGGGTGCGCGGGAAGGCACCGCCGAAAAAGCTTCCTCCGGCTTCTTCGTCCAATAACAGCATGGAGCCAACCCCTGCGCCGCCGTCAGGCTCTAGCGAAGTGGGCAGCGTCAATGGCGATAGTGCCAATGGAGAGGCAACAGGAGACGACGCTCCTGAGAATGGAAACGACAATGCCAGCGGGGGCGAAGGCGGCTACAGCGAGTTTGAAGGAGGAAGTGCATCGCCGGAGCTTCGCCTTGAGGTAGGCTCTCCCAATGGCTCTGTCGCGGAGTCCGAGGCTCCACGCAGTGACACCCACACGCTCCTCACCGAATGCGTGTTTGAGCAAGACCCGCTGTCTCTCGCGGCCATGGCGGAGGCGGCCAACAAGTACTCCTCCAAGAGCGCTGCTCGCCGCAGCGCGACTGGTGGCGGTGGTAATGGCAACGGAGGAGAAAGAGGAGGTTCTGGAACCCGGCGGTCCGGTGCGGCTGGCCGAGGTGCCAACGCTGCAGCCGCATTAGCTGATCGCCCGAATGTGGTAGAAATACCGTGCGGCCTGCTGCTGAGCTGCCATTCGCTCAACGTTCGGCCGTCGTTGTTCGCTGCCCTCAACGGCTGCGGGCTCGCTTTCGACGGCAGACTCGTGGTTGACCCTCGCACCATGGCCACGTCGGATGCGCGCATCTTGGCTGGGGGCGACTGCACGAAATTTGGCCGGCTGTACGAAGCCGCGAGCTACTTGCACGCGTGGCACCACCCTGGTGACGTCGGCGACTACCTGGCTGAGAAGGTGCTTGACGCCATTGACCCGACCCGCAACGCCACTGCTTCTCCGTCAGAAGCAGCCGCAGCAGGTGCTAGCGTTGGTGGGAGCGTTGCTGGTGGGAGTGTTGATGGTGGAAGCAGCGTTGCGTCGAAGGGAAGCATTGCTTCGCAGTTCGTGCCAGGCTCGGGCGCATCAGCTGTGAGCATGTTGCCAGTGTGGTCAAGGCCTCGCACCGTGAGCTGCACGCTGCCCGGAGGGTTGAAGTACGCGCGAAGCCGCACGGCCGCCGCCGCCAGCCCCAAGATCGAGCCCACAGGCAACGGCGTGAAGCTTGCGCCAGGCCTGGAAGCAATTGCCACTGCCATGGCTGCGGGGCGCTTCCTCGGCGCCGACAGTTTTACCAAAAACGGCGCCACGGCGTCCTCCGCTTCCATGGTGAAATTGGACGGCCACGGGCGCATCGTGGAGTTGAGCTACCTGGGAGAAGGCCCGCTGGAGGCCCGCAACTGGGGCAACTTGGTGGGCTTGCACAGCAGTTTTGCGGGGCAGTGCACGGCCAAGCACCGCAACGGCGAAGTGCAGGACTGGGGCGCCTATTTCCGCGACAACTGGGCCCACGCGCTGTTCCACGACCGCGCGTTTGGGGGTAGCAACGGCCTGATCCCACTGCTGCGGCAGCGCATGCGCCAAGACGACGCAGCGCGAGACTTGGTTGAGCTCATGAAGCGCACGCTGGACTCGGCAAGCAGGCTTGGCCACGGTGCTGTTGGTGGAGGCAGCGAGGGCGTCCAGGAGTCGCTGAGTGGAGCGCTGGCGGGTGCCATTGGGGTGAGTGGTGAGAAAGTCGGACCGGGGGCTACGAAACGCATCGAAACGGCACTCTTCGATTGGATGAGCGACAACAAGAACACACTCCCAGTGTTTAAGGTACCCGAGCGCAAAGAGCCAGCTACCTGAAATCACAAAATCCTTGATTGAATTACTGGAATGCAAGCCAAAATATAGGAGAGGGATTTATGGGGTATGGCCTCATGATTTTTAAGAGAACACTCGAGGAGTCCATTCCAGTGAACTTATAGTTATGGTTATTACGGAACATAAAACAAATGAACCCCGAGGAGCAAAGGCGAAAAGCGACATCCGGTTATTACTACAAGAAACCGAGGGAAAGGAAGCGAGTAAAGACGCGCCTGTCGCCTAGCGCCTAGGCCTAAGAAACAAAGAGGGCGTTACGCGAGTTCATGCACATTAACTTAGAACCGAATAGCGGTAGCAGTAAGAGTAAGGCGTAAGAGAAGGGGCCTCTTCACTGCTCTGCGTTGTTTACGCACAGCACCACAGAGCCACCACTAGCCGGGATTCGCCGCGTCTCATCAATGTTCGGAGGAAAGGCGCAATTGGTCTTCTGGAGCGAATTTTCTAGCGCATTTGCAGCTCAAGTGCATTCTTTATGTGCCTCTGTGACTGCTGTGTACTTGCCTTCATCCCATCGGTTAGAGTGGGAAGACCGTGGACTTGGAGCAGAGAGGAAGTCGGTTCAGGATGAGCGTGAAAACCCCCCACCAAACTCGGATACATGTGAGT
>Ga0307979_1002359_pt1 | contig 13109 bp, 10 predicted proteins | sample OrgLakmetage1058_FD_201833 | JGI IMG/M metagenome (GOLD analysis project Ga0307979, IMG submission 201833) | Saline water microbial communities from Organic Lake, Antarctica - #1058 | ecosystem: Environmental > Aquatic > Non-marine Saline and Alkaline > Saline | place: Antarctica: Organic Lake...
GGGCCCTTGAATTAAACGTTAAATTTAGCGCTAAATTCAAGCCACAAAGTTGACACTAAATCAAACGTTAAATCTAATCTTCTAGATTAGCACTAGATTTGAGCCTCTTTATTAGCACTAATAAGTGCTAAATAAGCACTAAATTTATCACTAAATTTAAGCCCCCGGGGCTTTCTGGATCGACTGCATCTTGGTGCGGACTCCGTTGAGAAAAGGAAGGTGGGGGCTTAAATTTAACATTAAATTCAACGTTAATTTTAAGCCACTAAAAAAGCACTAATTTAGCACTTGAATTAATGTTATTTTCAAATTAAAATTTAAGCCCCCGGGGCTTCCTGGGTCGGCCGTGTCCTGGTGGTAGAATTTGGTGCCAATTTAGTGGGCTTAATTTTGGTCTCAATGAAATTAAACTTAACTTTAGATTTAAGCCCCCGGGGCTTCCTGGGTCGGCCGTGTCCTGGTGGTGGAATTTAGTGCCAATTTAGGAGGTTTAAATCAGCTTAAAATAACGTTCAATTTAACTTTAGATTTAAGCCCTCGGGGCTTCCTAGGTCGGCCGTGTCCTGGTGATAGAATTTAGTGCTGGCTATTTAGAGCACCAAATGGATATATGCTCTACTGAGGTTTGCTCTTTGCGATTTGGATCCAAATATTCTTCTTACTTAAAACTGTTCTAACTTTTGCGTTAATTTTATCGTTATGATGAGCCAATTTGAGCCCATTAAATTGGCACTCAATTCCACCACCAAAACACGGTCGACTCCGGAAGCCCCGGGGGCTTAAACTTGACGTTAAATTAAGTGCCAGTATAGTGCCTCCCACCCCCTTTTTCACAGAGTCCACACGAGATTGCGGTCGATCCAAAGTGTCGCCCATCTCCAACCGATTGCGTGACCCATTTTTGTACCTACTGCACTGCAGTATAGTTCTCCGTTATACTGTACATGTACAACACTAAATACAAAGCGGACCACAGGAACTGCATCCAACACTCCCACCCACATAGCGGTTTTCTTATCGGAAGGTGCTAGACTAGTGACTAGTTCTAGTTCTCGAGGATTCGTCTACATACCTGTGTATTGATTACATAAAATCCCGTTAATCTACACACCAAACACCAAAGTAACAAGTAATAGATAGCTGGGGGTCTTCAATGGGACAGGAAGCACAATGAGTTAGACCCACATGCAGGGGCACCTTAAGCCGCTGGGGCGATAGGGGGTTCGACATCTCGATTCCGATTCGCTCGTAGTCATGGAGCCATGGTCAATTTGATCAGAAAAGTGGGACTTTCTTTCTCTTTCTTGGCGAAGGCGATCGAAAGGCCGATGCGAAGGCGACTTCCTCAGCAGGTCTCTTTCGATGTTGTAATATCCGGAGCAGCCGGAAGTGCTTCGGCGACGGCAGCGTCATCACCCATATGTTCGGTTCTTGGGCATTCGCCAAGATCGCTGATTGGCCCATGTGTGAGCAGAATCTTCGCCGTTTTGCAGATCACTCTACAGACGACGCCCCGCGCCACTGCTGCTCTCCTCCCCCCCTGTAGTGTCGCTTGCTATCAGGGTGCCCCTTGACACACTCAGAAACAAGTCCAACGCATTTTTTTTTGCAAATATAACTCTCTGGATTGGGCCACGTTTTGCATGTGTTTTCCTTGAATCGCTAAAACTTGGGCTGCGTGCTACTTAGGGCACGTATGACATACGGCTCCTGGTAATGCAATGGCCGTGTAATGGTACTAGAAATGGTTATACCAGTCATGGCGAAAACCAGCCCTTAATATACCGGTTCGGTTACGAGTGACGTGTGGCTATTGGTCAGTCAACCAACGCAAGTGCAGTAGCACGTGTAATAGTATCGCGCGTATCAGCAAGGGGTTCGAAACGACACCGAAGCTGAAAGACCAAAATGTAAGTGTGTAGAGTTTGTGAGTTTGTAAAGGGAAAACGACCGCAAAGAATGTAAGAAAGAGGAGAAAGAGGAGAAAAATTAGTCTGACAAAGAGATCAAGTGTGTCTTGGTGTACATTAAAAAATATAATTTCTTTACTCAATACACAGAACAAAATGTGCACAATCGCAGGCAAATAAATAATACAATGAAAGACAAAGAGCAAGGGAATAAGATGTGAGAGTCAAAGCTCGCCATCTTCATCTCCAACCAACCAATCACGATCACCTGAAACGTGGCGTGGCAGCGGCAAGCGCAGTGGTCGCAAGCCCCGCAATTTTTACAGGGGCGGTGTACTAGAGGGGCTGGTGTAATCAGCAAAGATGATGTAGATAAAGAAGACACAGAAGAAGAAGCTCCACTATAATGAGAACGCTTCATGCTCATGTCATTGGTGCAGCGGCCATCGCTCTGGAAGGTCGACGACCACCGACGAACCTAAGCCACAAACACCAAGAGAAAGCGCCCAAAGGCACAGTAAGCATGTAACAGAATCCCTTTCTCATATCCGGGAATGGAACAAACGCTTACACATACAGACTGCACGCAGCCTTCACAAATTACATGTAAATAGAATTGTAGCGGGAAAAGAAGCAACACTGACTACAAGAGCTCCTAAAAACAGTATGTTACATGCACACTTCTAGCCAGAAGACTAAAAAGCACCTCATCTCGAGGCACAATGTGAAAGCGCTGCGTAGACATAGCTTTGTAATCACAGCCAGAATTATCGCCAAGAGAACGCTTCAAGGCTGAGTTTGTAGTAGAGCTTCTTGGTCGAGAGCTGTTCGAACACCGGCGAGCTATGTCTTGCATTGTGATGTCGTTGTAGCATGAAGGACACAAGTTGAAGTCCGCTCCAAGCAACGATTCGCAACCTGTTTATTCACACATCAAACAGGAAAATTAGAACTACATCAATTGAATAGACAGAGAGAGAGCAACGGAGAGACGGATGTAAAGAAGAGCTCAAAATAGTAAGTTGTAAGCTAGAGAAGAAAAGACGTATAACAAGGCCCGCAAAGTATGGCTTTGATACGTGATTAAATTCCTTTTCATCTACGCGTGATCAACTGACCAGCGCAATGCAAATAGCTGTTGGCAGCTTCCGCTCCGCACATCTGGCATGAAAACCCTTCGCAGCTAAACGGCTCCACCGCATTCAACTGAGATACATGTATGCATGAACAAATTCAAAAAATGAATAAATTAGAAATAATGTAAAAGGAATGAAATTGGCATTACGATGGACTATAAATTCATACCACGAAGTTAACATCAATAATAAAACTCCTCCTTCTCCGCCCCACACAAATATTTGCTTGCCCTTGCTTTTCATACCGAGTCGGGCGCTACGAAAGCATCCACTATCGCTGAAACGGCTGGTGTAGGTCCTACTGGCTGTGGTGGTGGTGGTGGTGGCACGTCAGAGTGAGCAATTGCTGACCATTCAGATGATACCACACTTCCAGCAACGGCGGCAGCAGCTGCATCTGCGGCGGCGGCTGCTGCCGCCACTACGTCGTCTGTTACTGCACCTGTGTTCGATTCAGTTCCTGCCACAATTCCCGCTGACATTCCCGCGGGCGCTGCAGCTGCAGCTCTAGCTGTAGCTGTGGTGGCGGCGGCGGCAGCGGCGTCCGCCTCCACTTTCTCCACATGCAAAGCATGCGCAATGGTGCGCCGAGCAGCGGTTGCTTCAATTTCATCTCGAGACAGCAAAGTCGTTGCCGACGGCAGAAGCCCAGCCAACAGTGCGCGGCTCTTGGTAGCAAGGTTTTGAGCTTCGATACAGGCATCGACGTAAGTATTGGGTCGGACATCAGCAGGAGCAGCAGTGTTCGTAGCTTTAAGACCTCCATCAGTGGCAGCGGCAGAATCAATAGACGAGAAAGAGCCGTCTTTAGAATTGGCAGAGTCCACCCAAAATTGAAACGGGTTTTCCATCCTGCGAATTGCGTCGGCGCTGCCATGGCTATCAAGTCCATGAGAAGTTGGTTCAGCTACAGTAAGTGCGCTCCCAGTGGCAGCAGGAGTGCTAAGATTGTTGTAAGCAGTTGATGCATCTTGAGCTATGATTGAGCTGAGGTTGGCTCTTGTCGCCTAATCGTGCAAGGAGGAAAATCAACCAGATGTGAAAGAATACAAATAAACATGGAATAGTGAAGTCAATATTGTCTTTAAGTTAAATATACGCATAAAAGAAAGGTTGGCCTTTCATTAATGCGGTGGCAGCATATCAGCACACATGTACGAGTGACTTAATATTTAAAGATAATGAAATGCGCTGCTGCGAAGAATACATTGATGTACTACCTGCATGATCACTTGTTCAGGTAGCCCTAGTGTTGGTTCACGTCGCAGGCGCCCTTCTTTTGCAAACGCAAGCGCGACTTCACAAGCTGCTGCCACTGATCTTGCAGTAGCAGATGATGATATAGACGGAGCAAGAGTGGATGGTGCTGTTTGCGCAGAATCGCTGCACACAGTTTTGATCGTGCCAACTTTACCATCAGTAGCGCTGTACACAGTGTCATTTACGTTGCCATCATCGCCAGCTTTACCTTCTCCGAGGTGCATCGAATGCCACCACACAACTCCACACCATTTTGCACTGCCTGGTTCAATTTTGCCATCACTACGATTACTGCAACCCACATCACTACTACCGGCACCGCTACCACTGCCACCCAAGAATGCACCTGCAGTTGAAGTTGCCGAGTTGCTACTGACTGCACCCACATTTGTTTCTTCTCCTCTATAGGAAAAAGCGCGTAGAGCATAGATGCATCCCTTTGGAATGAACGCGCCGTCACCTGCGTGTAGCTGAAAGACTTGATGCTTCGCTTCCTTCCCGGTTATAGTGAGAGCTTCCCTGTTTCCTCCACTGACTGCATTCTCGACTGCGTTCACGCGTGCAACAGATTCAGTTCCAAGACAAGGCCATTCCCAGGGTGCGTCATCGTCCTGCTCACTAGCACCACTAATGCCATGGACAAATTTATTTCTGCTGCTGCACTTGCCGTTTCTAGTGCTACCGTCACTGCTGCTGCTGCCATTACCATTGTTGCTATCGTCATTGCGGTCGCTGCCTTCCTCTCGGCTTCGCTTGCGGCCAGTGGTAGGAGACGGTGCAGCAAGATTGAATGAAGCAGCGACAGAAGATTCGTTTCTTCTCCTGAGACGAAGTTCGTCAAGCAAAGAGCGAGACGCTTCGGGGGACAAACGCTCATATACGACTAATTCTACGGGAGCAGCCAGGCAAACAACGGTCGTGTCGACAGTCCCACCACCCGCCAGTGAGGGTGGGGCTAACACAGCAGGTGTCTCGAGGAGAGCAGCGGTAGTACTTGTAGAAGCAATAGTTTGAGGCGAATCAGAGAAAGCAGTCGAACCAGGAGCAGAAGTAGGCGCAGCTGAGGTTGCAGAAGCAGCAGATGCAGAAACGGCAACGGAAATAGCAGGTCCCAAAGTAAGCCAGGGCCCTAGGGAAGGGCGAGCAGTGGGAGCGAGGAAACGAAAGCCACAGAGCGCACCACCTGGCATACAGAGGAAAACAGCCAGAAAGAAAGAAAGAAAGAAAGATAGAAAGAAAGAGCTTGGTACGGAATTATTAGTACATGTATACTAGAATGGTCACGCTAGAATACTTCGCGTACTGATTCAAGCCCATAAATCTCGGTAAGGCATTTACCAGGCAACAAGTCAACGGCTAGCTTATCGAGCCCTGCCACCACCTCCGGAGCCAGAGCTTCAACGTCTATATTGGGCAACACCATGGTCGAAAGTGCCTCCATCTTCTTAGCGCTTGAGTGTGCAGTAGATTCTTTTGAATTTGTGTGGTTTCCTGGTTCGCTGCTTCTGCTGGCAGTGGTAGAGGCATCGTTGCTATTCAGAGACAGGAGGGCGCGGCGGTAATCGTCTAGGGTGGGTGCTTCGCCTCCTGCCTTGAGCGCCTTCGGAGAAGTGGAGTTACAAGAGCGAAGGCCGTGAGCAAGCATGTGCGGTGCGCGGCGTAGCAGATAAGCAGCCGACCATCCAATTGGGTCATCAGAGAGGACCTAACCGTCAAATTGAGGTGTGAAGAGCAGTTCCTTTCAGCGTAGACTGAGAGAATTGTGCACGACCTAGATGCAAAAAGAACGTACTGTTACTGATTAACACGTACCTCCGAAGCTAAACCATGAAGCTTAATACCCTGTCCTGTCTCTTGTGCTGATGCCACTTGGTGGTCTATCGAGTTTATCGAAGCTGGTAACATTAATGCAATACTAGTACAAAAGCACCCTAGCTAAGTAGCTCCGAGTAGAGTACTTTTTAATGGGTGTCGAAGAGGTGAAAGCTAGCTTGCTCTCAAGACAAAAATATGAGCGTAAACTAAAGCAAATTATAACTACGTTGACGACTAATCGAAGAGCAGCATTATAGGAATTACTAGTAAGTCAATTCAACATGCCGCCGTGGAAATCGAAAGAGCTCCATTTTGGTGACGAGTTTTACCACTTTGGACACCTGATCAACCTCCCTTGCTTTGTTTTGGATGTCCCCCGTCTGTCGTCCCGTCGTGATTCCTCTGTGTTTCAAGTTTCAAGAGACGTTGTTGACACGTTGACACCACCATGACCATGCTCCGCCGTGTCCTGCAGCAGCCAGTAAGAGTGAACGTGGCTCGCTTTCTAGCCACAGAAAATGCGACACGTCCTTTCCGTGTGCTGGGCCTTCAGCAAATTGCTATCGGCGCTCTAGACAAGTACTGTTCTAGACCATAAATGAGAGCTCCAACAATCATAGACTACCTCAGTACAGTATTTACTGCGTTTTGCGAATAGCTATGGGCTTGTGGATTTTACTACGTTTCTACATTGGCCTCAAATTTTGACGACGCACTGCTCCAGATGCCTCTCTAAAAGTGTTCAAATCCAGGACTCATTGATCTGAACTTTGTCTCTAGTCCTGCACTGCCTCCGCCTCTTTTCAAAGAAATGCATCCTTCCATCAAAGGCTAATCACTCGAATTGTCATCACATGGTCTTACAGAGAGCCGCTTGCTGACCTATGGACCGGCTTATTAGGAGTTCCTAAAATTGGGTCTTACAAAAGTGAGGTATGCGATTCTATTCAGTGCGATTCTCATGTCTAAACTTGGTACGTGGGTGAAGCATCAGAGGAATCGTTGAACGCCACCAGTCAGGGCGTTGAAATACCAGTTGTATCTATGATGAGGATTTCGGTGCTATGTATTTTTGATATCTATATCAATTATTCTGTTCACTATCTTGAATTTCCAGAAAGAAAACGTGGACGAAGACATTTTGTTGACGGGCCACGGTCCTCATGCCGTTGAAATCGACTTGATGATGCCATTGGACCCCAACAAAGCCCCGAAAGTAACGTTGAACTCACAAACTTGAAGAGATGATTATTTCCCTTTCTTTTTCTTCACATTTTTGGCAGAAAATAGCAATTTCAGTTGGTGATTTATTTTTGTATGCCACCACCCTTACCGTCGAAACAAATTTGGTCAGGTACATGTGCCAACGCTCAACCACGTCGGGCTGTGGGTTGACGACTTGCCGTCGGCTGTCGATTGGCTCACGAACCAAGGCATGCGGTTCACGCCAGGTGGCATTCGAAAAGGTGCGCTACCTCTTCGTCGGCTTTTCGACGGGCTCTTACTTGAGGGCTAGGAGTGCGTCCTCGTATTATAAATAGGAAGGGAAAATATTTGAAAAGGGAGGGGGGGGTCGCGCAGTGCATTTTCTTTTTCTTTTGATCCTCTTTAGCACGAGGCAATTGACTCACAGTGGCCTCAACTTGACTTGAAGCTCCGTTCAAATTTTCGGCACAGGTGCCAGTGGGCATGACGTTTGCTTTTTGCACCCAAAAGGCTCCGAGGGACAGCCCAACAGTGGCCAAGGGGTGAGAATCAAATTTCCCAGACCATTTTGCTGTGATATTGAGACATATGGTGCCATTTCATCATAATTACCCTTTATCCCTCATAAAACCTAATCAACATTATGCGTTAGGTGCTCATTGAGCTAGTGCAAGCACCGCCTGAAGTAATCGAGGCACATCCGGTGGCATAAGATTGCGACTAGCGCAATGTTTCTCCTCTTTTCATGGTCCCATTCACACGGATTTGTCTCTCAGGGGCCGGAGGGAGAGGTGGAATGGGGGGTTTGTCTGTCGCCAAATTCAATGAGCCATTAACCATTCATGCCGTAGAACTGCGTCTACTTAGGTCATTTGGCGTCGTACTTAATTCACGCACAAAGACAAACACGTAAAGATGCGCTGTTTTGTAAATTTCCTTGTAGTTAATAGCCTGATCTGGTCTAGTTAACATTCTCCCCAAAAACAAAGAAAGACAATAGGGGAAGGCAAGCTGCCACAAGCGAACAGTGCGCAGCAGACACTGAGGCACATCAAGAACAATATTAAACCGCATATGCGCTCGAAATTTGCTCCAGAGGGACAACTAACAATTTCTAGGCTCCAGTTGGCGCCTTTCACCCGAACAAGTCGCAATTCGGCGGGGCTGAGTGCGCGTTCGTGTGTCACGTCGTCATGTCCCAGGTCCACAAGGAATTTCTGAGGGTTTCAGCATCACCTGTCCTCTTTCTTGCGAACGAAGTGCGGGTCACATAGCTGCAATGTTACAGGAAACGCGTAGCTTTGAGATATACTATGACTCCTTCCGAGATTTGATCCTACAGGGATCATGAGAATAAAGATGAACAGTGCACTACGCAAAAGTATACTCAGCCCTCTCAGACAGACTTGTTCAAGAGGATTTATCAATACACAGTTTTTGCTATTGAATGATGTTTCTTTGATTGGAGAGTATAATGCAATCCATCTCGCCTCGTGCATTTCAAATGAACAGAACCCAATCACATTTATTTCTAAGCCCCCAGCCCCTTGCTGCCTCCTATTCACACTTCACTTCATAATTCAACAAACCGATCAGCGACCCACTGGCCGGATCTACACATATCCCTTTAGGCTCTTCTTACGGTAATCGGCGACTAGAATAGATCATTATAGATACTATTTCCATATTATAATTGAACATCAGCAAATTCACAACGTATTGATGAAACCTTCAGAACAGGCCTGACTCGGCTAAGTGCACATAAAAGCCGTTAAATCATTTCTGAAGAGGAAATATAGGCTTTGATTACGTCCGCAATCTCCACTCCGACCTTTCCTCTGCTATGGCACGCAATTCCTTAAGTTAACCAGAAGCCCTTTGCACAAAAGAGCCCTCTTCAGCGGCTGCCCCTTTGTCATCTTTGGGCACCCCTTCGACCGAGAGAGTGCATCTCAACTAGTAAGAAAGTGCTGCACAGGCATCCGAGCAACGTGGCCAACCCAATAAAGAATCCTGTTGTAATAGCAGTTATGGTGTGCTGGTAACAAAACACAACTACCACTACGGTGATTTTGAAGCACACGTAAGCTACGTAACATGCCAGCGCATTCCACACGTAGTTGGCTCGCCCACCTGTCATTTTGTTCAACGTGTCGTTGGATTTCGAACGAATTTGGTCAATGTACGCCTCAATGTCATACAACGCTTCGAAGAGTTTGAAAAGCCATTGGCAAATGAACACCATCAACATAAACGCCGACACAAAGTTTATCACTTCGTCGATTGCACTGCACCTAGGCCATTTCCAGGCAGGCCGCTTGCTCGAGACCTTCTTGACCTGTGAGGGATAGACAAAGTGGAAAGAACATGTTTAGCAGCTCACTATGACAGACATGAATTATCAAAATGTACAACCGAACGCCTGAAATTACTTTTTTGTTTTTTTTGACGGGGACATCAACTATCGGCTTCGCGTTGCCTTCAGTGTGCTTGAAGTGGTGCGTTGTTGATTCAATTGAGTCAGCCCGCATGACTTTTGCCATTGGTTTGAGCTTCGCCCTAAGGCCCCAAAGCATCTCACGAACAGCATCAGTGGTTGTCGTAGCGGTGTGGTCTTTTTCATCTACCATTTCCCAGGATTCCATGTTGATCTCGACCCGCACGCTTGGTGGCACTGACCGGAGACAGATAGGGAAGGCGGCGTAGAGGGTAAAGCACACACTAGCCAGAGCTAGCAAGTTGGTTTCTCGTTGTGATGATCAGTAGAATCAGTAGATGAAGTGGAGTGGCCGTGGGGTTCTGGGAACTTTCAGGGAACTGAAAAGTTCGACTTTCGACTTCCGTCAATCGCTGATTGGCAAACAGACGCGGCTTTCAAGTTAAAAAATAGGAAGTTGTTTAGCTTGCTGTAGCATGCTGTTGTCTTTCGTGTGAGCTCGTTAGCTTCGGTAGGCATGGGAGGCAAATTCTCTAGACTACTCATCCGATCATCGTGGCTAAGACCAAACATCCTAGCAATGGTACTACCAGTGGAATTGCTGACTCGAGTGTGATGTGCTTTCGAGATAGATTTACGGACGATCGCAAGAAAACGATAGGCTGAACTCGACGTGCTTTAGCTATAAGGAGCATAGTTATCATTATCTGCTCGGCTGCAAGAACCCCCCACCCCCTATACCTTGAATAATCATGCGGTGGCTGCAGCATCGAGGGCGCGGTCACCAACGTGCGTGGGCGACTGTTGTTCTTCTGGCCCTCACTATGTTAGCTTCGCTGCACTCCTCGGACGCGAGACACTTTGACCGATCATTTGACGATGACAATGTAAGACTTGTGCTGGCATCCAGCACGCCCCGCAAAAACGCGTAGGCAATTATATATTTTTGGCATGATTCTACAGCGTAGCTACGCCTCCCTAGTGCATATGGTGATCGTAGGTGGCACTCAGATGCCTTTACCCATTCGTTGCCTCAATACCTTTCCCGTCGCGCGTGCAATCGATTCGTCCTAAGTTCCTCCTTCTGCGATGCTTTTGGCACATGTATAAAAGGACCGGGTGCGCACCGAAAACATACGGTCCTACAATCAAATGCACCAAAAGGAGGGCAAACAATCGGGCTCTGGGGCTGCGGCGGCAAACGTGGTACGTTTGAGAGAGGCTGAGCCACCCTCCCAAATAATTTCAGAGACGCATGGACACTTTTCTGTTTGTTCCACACTTACGTTGCAGTTCTGGCGTGGGGCGCCCCAGTTACCTAGAATTGCTTCGTTCCCACAATCCTTGTACTGCGCCAAGGGAATACATGTGTTTCCTTCTATTGGGCCACTGAATTCTTTTGCTATTTTTCTAGCTCTTCCTGATCGTACCTACACCATTCATTTCCCTAGCGCTATTTATTCTATTAGGCCCGAGCGGCAGCAGCAGCGTCATCCGCAGCAGCATCTGACCGAGGCGAGCGGCTGAGTCAGCATGTGCGAGATTTGGAGTCCCTGCTAGCTGCCCGCCGGGTTCGTTTGCTTTTCACTTTTCCCCCCTTGATGGCCGCGTCTGCCTGTGTGTGCCCCCTTGTCTCTACAGCTGTCTATTTCAAAGAATTTGGGGGTGTTCCTTCGCCAGGAGGGAGCAAATTATATCCTGAAAAGATAGTTTTCACTTTCACTTTCATTTTCATTCCTGATTGTTGCTTCTTTTTCATTTTTAATTGCTTCTTATATGTCTGCATCAATACTGACCCCCCTCTGCCTCCTCATGTTTAACGCATAGGCGGAGGCATCCAATATTGCTGCACAAAAAGCACCCCACCGAAAAGAAGGAGGCGCTGGCGCAGTCGAAGCGAGTCGGAGTTACTCATCGTTTGATGTCGGCGAAGGAGAAGTAGAAGAGGAATTCGAAGTTCCCGCGGCTCAGGACCTGAAATCTTGCCGCCACGACTTGCGAACCACTCGGAACGCCATTCGTGCTGCTCGCAATGCTTCCTCATCTTCTTTTGGCTCTGCTGCAGGGGCATCAACAACGGCAGCAGAGGCAGCAACAGCAGCAGCGGCTCACCAGCAGAGAATGAAGAGTGCGTCACCAGCGGATTTGGCTGCTGCGGAGGAGTATTTACGCGAACAACTGGCTCTCATGGAGGTGTGGCTGACGAACACTTGGACTTGTTTATTACACGATGTTGCTTACAGACGAGAGTTTTTCTTCTTTTAAACTCATCGCAACAAAACTTCAATCGATTTCCGATGTTGCTGTCTGCTTGTTTCTTCCTTTTTGTACTCATGAATCTCAGGCCAACAGTGTACCTGAATCCCCGCCATATGATGACGCAAGCAATTCAGCCACTGCCGCTGAGGAAGAAATCAAAGCAAAATCAGAAGAAGGTACGTTTTCCGTTCGTTAGGCTATTGCGCTCCGCGGGATTATTCTTTATGGATTGCTTGGCTCCAAACTTTTTTTTTGCCTCAATCTCTCTTTCTTCACCATTCTTCGCCCACTTATACCGGATGGCTCGGGTCTTTTGTGTTTTCGATTCTGCTCACAGCGCTTACAGCCACTCAGCGCCAAAAGGAAAAAGAAAAAGAAGAAGAAGAAGCTGCACTATCAATGCGGGTTCAAACCTTGAACACTCAGCTTATTGCTGCAAGAGCAGAAGTGGCAGATCTCCAGGCTGCCGCTGCTGCTGCTGCCGCGGTTGAAACAGCTGCCATTGGTGCTGCTCCATCGGCTAAGGCTGAAATAGTTGGTGGTATTACTTCTCCTCCTGCTGCTGCTACGGATGGAAGCAGTGACAGTGAACCAGGCCACATACCTTCAGAACGGCACAGCTTACAAAACAAGTCAATTCTAGGGCAAGGCCTTCTGTTGAGCTCTGCAGCAGCTGCTGCCTTAATCCTGGCTTTATCCGCAGTTGCGGCATGGTCAAATCAGTGGCGCTGCTTTCAGTGGTTTCGAAAATACACGAACTTTAGTAACGGTAGCAGCCTCAGTGGCAGCAGCAGTAGCATCAGTCTACACGAGGAATGGCCGTTGTCACTGTGTTGGCCAGAATCGACTTCGAGCTCGTCTTCTTCTTCGTTTACCTGTGTGCTCGTGCCTCGTTGCCTCGCGATTGTCTGCACAGTGCTCGCTCTTTGGGCTGTTGTCTCAGCTACTGAAAGCGACAAGAACAGCAGTGAAAAGAATAGCAGCATTACTAGCGGCAGTAGCAGCAGCATTGTCAGCAGCACTAGTGGCAGTAGCACCATCTGGCCTCCATTCATCAGAGCTACTGCTGGGACGCGGGATACCCTC
>Ga0307979_1002366_pt1 | contig 13081 bp, 9 predicted proteins | sample OrgLakmetage1058_FD_201833 | JGI IMG/M metagenome (GOLD analysis project Ga0307979, IMG submission 201833) | Saline water microbial communities from Organic Lake, Antarctica - #1058 | ecosystem: Environmental > Aquatic > Non-marine Saline and Alkaline > Saline | place: Antarctica: Organic Lake...
CAGGTGCCCGCGCAATGCGCGGTTTCGGAACAATGTGTTTGCTGCGGAGCAGTAGGTGCGTGTTCTTAGCACCTTAGTGCGCGGCCTTGAAATGCCCGTGAATGAGTTCCCTTGTAGTGCCCGTGGTGCGTGTCCCTTCTTGTGCCCGTGGTCCGCCTGGTGTTTTGTTTACTGCACATCTGCACATGTACAACAAATCTGTACTGTAGTACTGTAGGTACATAAAAAACGACGACCACCACGAACCACGGTCGAAATTCCATTTAAGATAAAGGATGTTGATTGGCCAAGATCTGTGAATAATTTTGAAATTTTTGCTTCAATCACAGCTCAAATTTGGTGTTGTTCCACATAATCTCGAGTGCCGACTAGCTAGACGAAATAGCTCGTGGAACAGCTCTCGTAGCTTCAAATACTGCGTAATCTATAAAACAATAGTTAGCCGGTTCACCTGTTCAAGCGGCTTGAGTAAATTCATTTCACACTGTAATCTAGCCAGGAAGGCAAGCCGACGGTTACAGCCTGAACATATTTGCTCCACTACTTTTGGCGCAGGGAGGAGGAACATCTGAAACCATCGCGATTAGAAATACTTGAAGGGATGCTTTGGAAACCGAGGTCGAATCTCCAGCATGGAACCCTAGTCGGCGCAGCTCTCTTAGTGTGCACCCTTTCAGCGCTCCGTCTTTGTTCGTGGCCTATCTTTTTGGGAGCAGCAGTGCTACCCGTAATGCTTTATGGGCTGTACGGTTCCCGCACCTTTCCTCTCGGTTCACTGGCCGGTAAAACTGTGGTTGTTACGGGTGCATCGTCAGGTATTGGGCAGGCCGTGGCCCTTTCTGCCGCTGCTAGCGGAGCCAAAACTGTAGTCTTGGTGGCGCGCTCGAAAGACAAGCTCGAAGCTACTGCGCTAGCCATCAGGGAGAAATACAAGGCGGTTCAATCGATAGTGCTACCCGCTGATGCCAGCATTCCGGACGAAGCTCGAAGAGTGGCCAAAGCCTTGTCGGACAAAAGCATTGCTGTAAACCTCCTCGTGAACTGTGCTGGAAGGTGCTCGCTTTGAAACAATTGGAAACAAATATCTGGACCCACACTTGACAAAAATGTGTTCATTTGGTCAGCCTTGTATTATGCGTGTTTATGTGTTGATTGCACAGTGGCGACTGGCAGCCCTTTGCGAGTACTTCACCGGAGGCAGCAGCACAGCACATGGCGTGCCCTTATGCTGCTGCTTACAACATTACCCATGCATTGCTGCCTTTGCTCCTACGGGCTACGAAAAACACCACCGAGGTCACCGGTGGACAGGCAAGTGGTGCACATGTATTGACCGTCACTTCGGCTGCAGCGTTCACTGCGTGGCGCGGCGCTGCAAGCTACGGTGCGGCACGGTGGGCGGTAAGTGCAGCCTGCATACGTATAAGGCGTCAAATACAATACTCAGTCCGGCTCTCTCTCTTCCTTTCCCGCCGCAATGCACTATTCTACAAAGAACTCAAGCTATGTGCGTGCGATTAAATTTTTTCGCGCCTCCCCCGAGGGGAGGACGTTTTTTTCATTTTATTATTTAGTCTCCGAAAATATGTTCGTCGACTATTTCTTTCATTGCTACGCATGTGCGCTTTCTGTCATGATCAGATGCGCGGGTTCAATGACTTTTTGCGGTGCGAGTTGAAGGCATCGAAAGTCGGCGTAACTTTGCTCAGCCCAGGGCAGGTGCGCGGCACCGGCTACTTCGCCCACAACGCCGTGAACATGGACCACCTCCCGTGGCTCTTTCGCCTCGGGCTCGACCACGCCAAAGCTTACGACTGTGCAATGGTCGCCGAGCGTGCGCTGCAAGGCTGTATAGACGGCGAATGCGAAGTGCACGTGCCAGGGCCTGCGGTAAGCCTTCCTTGTATCATTGGAAGTAAGGCTTTTTGCTTTCTTTGCCTACACGGAGCTAGAAGATTCATAGGAATATCTTTTTCCTGAGCTACGGCTGAGTCACAGTTATTAAGATTTATTCAAAGGTAATCTCTGCACGATGATCCCTTTCAGGTGCACACCATCTCCATTCTTACCGGAGTGGCGCCTTCGCTGGTTTGGTGGCTCCTTGATTTCGAACCCCCCGCAGCGATCAAAAGCCTTTTCGGGCTAGACGGCAAGAGCAGCTCTTCTGGAGGTCCACCTGCAGCACCTGCTCCTTCTCGGAGTCTGGGTGGCGATAAACGCGATTGATGGTATATTTTATGTGTTTCATATTTGTGGTATAGCCATCGCGATATGAACGTGCGACTCGGCGACAAAGCCCCCTCTGATTGTTAATGGCGACGTGGGTAGTTTTTTTTCCAACGCAGGCTTTGAGGGGCCGGAGTTTAAGGGGATTTCGCTGCCTGAGTAAGAAGCGCGAGATGGGAGATCCCAATTGAGGAGGAACCGCGTAGTCCCCTTCAGATGCCATTAAGAAGGCGGGTAGTCCACCCTTGAGCAGTCATTAAATGTCTCTCGTTTTTGTTTGCTGCCTTTAGACGTCGCTTGGAGTTCGCAGTCATTTCCACGTATGCCTTATGCGCTAGGCCCGGACCCGAGGCCTAAGACGAGGGGCAGTCACAGTCACAGTCACGAGATGGCGGGTAGGGTTCGTAAAAATAAGTAACATTTTTGACCCAAATAAGTAAATAGTCTAGTCTAGTCTAGTTAATACTCTCCCAAAAACAAAGAAAGGCAAGTACACAGCAGTCACAGAGGCACATAAAGAATGCACTTGAGCTGCAAATGCGCTAGCGAACAGGCGATGCTGAGATCGGCTGGCGCCCGACGCCTGAGAAAAACATTGAGACGATGCCCTGCTGGGGCAAAAAAATAGCCCAGAGAATTGCCTCGTGGACCTGGGACGTGACACACGAACGAGCACTCAAATAAGTAAATAATTAAGTAAATACGGTAAATACGGTGGTATATACCGTATATTAGGGCGAGAAAGTACCATCTTTAGAATCCCGGTTTTTCAAAGTCCCATTTTCGAAAAATCTGTTACTTATTTACCTATAAAATTACTTATTTGGCCACAAAAATTTGCATATATAAGTAATACTTATTTTTATCAACCCTAAATGACGGGGCTACAGAGGAGGTTTTCACGTCGGTGTTTGTTTTTTTGTTCTCCAATCATCATCAAAAGATAGATGATCATCAGCAGCAGCGCTATGACCGCTATGACGCTATGACGCTATTACACAGAGCTTAAATAGTGCCCCTTGGACTGACTGATAAGCTACGATATAGAGTACTATGGCTTTCACGCCTGCGGTACAACGTAAACTGAAAGCTATCAACTCACTGAAAGCAGGTATATTGTTTTCTAGGAAACAAATTTCGGATCTCGAAGTGTGCCCCGAGTTGACGAGTGTTCCCTTGCGCCACAACTTTCTTGTCATCGTTCCTAACAATACGACTGCTCAAAGTAGATTCATTCGAAGCATTGTCTCATCACTTGTAGGTAGCAACGAGTCGGGCTCGAGAACTGGCACGGCTGGCGGTGGCGGGGGCTTTGGTGGCGGACGAAGTCGAGTAGCGAAAGCGAACGGAGCTGAGGACACCGACGCTGCAGAGCTGAGGTGAGTGGCCATTACCCTCCTGATGCAAGTGCAATGGATGCGCTTGTCTCTTAGATTGAAGTTTTATACTCACGCGTACTTGTGACTAGGCTAACACCGACCACGTTGCGACGGGTAGTGCTTCAACGCGATAAACTCGAAGAAGAAGCGGTAAGAACTGGACGAGAGATTAGGCGGAAGATTGTTTGAGTTTCGTATCAAAGGCACTTGCTCATATAACGGGCTTGTGTAGATTTAAGCTTTACATCCTCCCGAACCATGCACATTTCTTTTTTAGATGGAGTTAAGAAGCGAAGCTGAATCGTTGAGAGCCGAAAACAAACGACTCACCGAGGAGCTCGCAGCCCACGCTCTTTGCGGCCAGAAAATCAAAGATTTAGAAGACAGGTGGTTGCGTGCTCCTCTGTACGCTCTTTTATCAGAAATGTCTTGACTTATGGCATTGTTTGTCTACTGTAACTCTTCGCTTGTGTTTCTGCAGATGTGAGGGCGCCGCAACTACGAGTAGTGGCGAAGCTAGCGCATTAAGACAGCAAGTGACAGACCTCGAGCTAGCTCTCAAAGTAAGTTCATGCACTGAGAAATGCCCTCCTTCATAATAGCACAATCCTGTTGATGTTCCTGGTCATACCATTTTGAATCTCTGTTGTTCTGCCTTCCTTCGTCATCTAAAGTCCTCAGAGGCATCACAAAAAGGAAGCGCAGCAGACCAAGCTTCGCAAATTGACGATCTCGAAAAGCAGCTTGAGGTCAGGAACTTTGTTGTACATTAAATTCATAGGGGGAGGCCATTGCTGGGTGAACTAATAATGCTTTGTTTTATTTGCTCACTGTACTGCTTCTCTCCGTATGCCTCCACTCCCTACATCACTCACATTACTCCACACAGGCCGCAAAAGCAATGGCCATGGAAAGCGCGGTAGTAGCCGCTGAGTCCGAGAGAAAGAGATTGGCCAACGAGTCGAAAGGTGTAGTTAGGGGATGCTCGAGAGTACGTACGGTAGTTCGTTTATTTGCATCCATGGATGTAAAGCAGCAGCGACGTGATTACTGAATTGTGCCGCCACCACCGCCACCACCATCATCATCATCATCGTCATCATCATCGTCGTCGTCGTATCACGCGTCTGTTCGTATATGCGTGTGTGTGTGCACGTGTCGCGGCCCATCCGCTCAGGACCTTCGCAAGCGGAGTTTTACGCGATGATAGAGATGTACAAGGCGGAGCAGCTGATGCTATGCATCAGTGAGCGAGTCTTCGTGCACGTGGTGAGAATGGAACAAGGATTATAAGAAGACATCGCGTATTGGGCCTCCCATTTTTGTGTCTCGGGTGTTTCTGGAGCTACTGTTTCAGTGATGTCCCTTCTCTATTCGTTTCCTGACTTCTGCATGCATGTGCACAGGTGGCACCAAAAACCATTTTGCAAGTGGGCAGTGGGACGTCTCAGCAAGAAAAGTCCTATCACCCCACGTTTCCGAGTGAAGAGAAGGTTTGTGAGAGGATTTGCTTCCAACAGAATGGCCAACATTACCGTAAATATTTACGCTTTTTATGTGATAATGTATTCTCCTCTGACTTGCGCGTGCCCTCGAAATAAATGCAGGTCAAAGATTTCATTCAGCGCGAAATCGAACCACACTTCGAAATGGTGTTCAAAACTTTGGACCAGCAGGTCAGTGTTTCCTGCATGTTTGAATTCAAGGGACTTGGTTTGATAATCATCCATACAGTCATGTGTTTTTTCCATTTATGATATTTCTAAAACTTATCTCGCGCTCCTCCTGGCTATTATTTTCGCAGATTGGAAGAGACGGCGAAATGTTGCCTCGAACGACAGTGGAAGGGCAAAAAGCTCCGGATGGCGCATCCGTGCGGGCGTACGCTGAACGCTTCAACGGCACTTTATCAAAATTCATTCAGAAATGCCTTCGAGACTCATAGTTAACTCGTTGTTGGGTGCCGCTGCTACATATCAAATTCATGCCTGTTTGAAGGCCACATATATTTTTTAACGTATGTTACACCAATAGATTTTCACGTGCGCCTAGAAAATTTATTCCACTAGGCTCTAGGCTTCCTAAAATCTAAAGTAGCGTACAATGATTCAATAAGGAAATTCACCAACATCAACAGACACAGGCACGTCTACTGACCTAACAAACCTCTTTTGTGTATAGTCGACATTGAATTCATGCTTCTCCTACTATATTCATATCCATATGGGAAAAGAACCCCGAAATCCGAAATAACATATAAGTTATAAGCTGGTGTCTGGAAATGGAAATGGAGTGGCGATTAAAACTAAGTTGATTTGGCGAGATCCAGGCCATTCAATGTATCAAACCGAAGTAGTCTTTATTCTTCTATCGCAGCCTGGCCTCTTTCTTTAAGGAGCGCCTCAACCAGGCACTCCCACATGCGATCGCGCCCAATTGGAGGTCGTGCTTTCGCACTCGTGACAATCACCTGCGGCACTGCTAAGCTTTGCACTCTTCGCACTTTGCCTTCATCTTCGTCTTCGCCCGAAGCTGCAGCAGTAGCTGCAGCGGCAGCAAATACCCGAGCAGCATTTGCTTGAACTTCTCGTGCTTGTGCTTCAGTCTCAAGAGGAGTAGCTTTGTCGGCTTTGGTTAGGACTAGAACATACTGCACGTTTCCCAGAGCACCGCCATCTCTGGTGCTCTCATAGTCGCCATCATCGTCACCAAAGCTGCTGCCAGTGCCGCTACTACGGCTGGTGAGCGCCGTGGCAGCCAGCTTGAGCAAGTCGTAATCCGCAGGCTGAAGGCCAGCTTTGGAGTCGACCAAATGAAACACCATGCTCAACCCCGCGCGCACCGTCATGTAGCGCTCCAGTAAGCTGCGCCACGAGGCCCTATCCCCGTAGTCGGCACCGGATGCCTCTGAGGTGTAGCCCACTCCTGGCACGTCTACCAAGCGAAACTCAGGCGGGGCGTCTGCTTCCGATGCGCTCCCTGTATTGTCGCCACCTTTGCTGCCGCGGCCCTTGTTCACCCGGTAAAAGAAAAAGGACTGGGTGTGCCCCGGGTCGGATGACGTGGACGCAAGGGCCTGAAGAAAGCAGCGACGAAAGTGAAAAGGTATGCCTTGGACAAACATGCGAACAAAAATGAAGATGCATTCACTACGTTAAAAGCTTTCTTCATGAATTCACATCGAGGGTGCAATGCTAGAAGCAAGAACGAGAAAGAATACTAATGTACCATTGCTACGCACCTTTCGACCGACGAGCATGTTCACCAAGCTCGACTTTCCCGCATTGGACCGCCCAACAAATAGCACTTCCTGCAATGGCATTGATCGCGAGACGTGTGCTGATACTTTGCCTCCTTTGGTTGATGATGGTGCTCCCATTGGAACAGGCGTGTCTTTGGGGATTGGCGGGGGAAGTCGAGCCATGCTGTTGGCTGCACCTTCAAGAACCACGTCCTTGACGAAAGCGTTGGCCAAGAACTCATAGGATTCGGCATTTGGCATTGGTATTGAAAATTGAGCCACGTCTTTGTCGCTGCCACCACTGCTGCTGCTGCTGCTGCTGCTGCTCGGGTCAGCGGACCCGTATGTGCTCGTGCAGTCCAAGAGGCGCAATGAAGCAAGGGCAGCGCGCGGGGCATTGGCCCGACCGAACCATCGCACTAATTGATTCACCTGAGATGCTCGCAAGACTGCTGGCACAGCCGCTAACGATGCGTCGCAGTCCGCTGCAATCGTGGCAGCAGAAGTAGGAGCGCAGGTTTTAACAAGGTAAGCACGAAGGGCTTCTAAGCGAACAACGGCGTTTGCAACATCATTACTTCTACTGCTGCCACTGCTACTCCTGTCGCTACTGCTTTTAGTGTTCGGCGAGTCCGCAGATATAGCGCGTAACTCAAATTCCACTGCGAGGGCAAGGAGGACAGCAGTGTGCTGCGCAGGCGCAAGCGCGGCAGCTGTTGACGTCTCCGGGATGCCCTCTGTCAGCCATGCTTCAAGCTGAAGAAGTGCACTACATGGCGGCCTTGAGGGGCCTAGCACTTCGCGCAAGTCAAGTTCGAAACCAGCGAGTGCATCGTCTGTTGACATCTTACTGCTGCTGCCGTTGTTGCCATCGCCATTGCTGTTCTTGGCCTTCAGGTGGCGTCGAGCGGGGTCCGACGAGAGATAGGCTTCAGCATTAGGATCCGCTGCAACAAACACAGCGGCTGTTTGCTTGCGCCGTTCCGCAGCCATTTTCTTTCTCTCGCGCTTACTTAATCCATCAGCTGGCACCTCCAGGCGGGGTGTGGTTGAAGTGGTTGCACTTCGGTACGAATCATCGTCAATCCTAACTTCACTACTGTAGGTAGCATCATTGTCTGTGGACTCGTCAACTGCAGCGACTGCGTCGGTTTCGTCCTCGAGATAAATAGCCGCTGGACCAGCCTTTGCTAAAGTCAACAACTCCTTGGCAGCTTCATTGCGCCCACTTTTGTCTCCGTACCTCTTATCTAAGCCCCACTGGCGGAGCAGTTGCAGTCTGGTTTCGGCGAGCACACCAGCCTCAACACTGTCATTGGAGTCCTCAACTACGGGCCGTCTAATCGATTTTTTTGATAGATGCACCGCACGTTGCGGTAAAAAGCTGGACACTACCTCAACCGTGGCTAGCAAGGCAAAAACGCGATGGAACATCTTTAGTGTCATTGTTTGGAGGCATAAAACACGAAACGCAGGACTACAGGGGGAAGTTGGTAGTACGTAGCTCGTGTGATTGAAGTTGGAACAGAACGCCAGAACGTCAGAACTTAAAGACGGCCAATCACAGATAGAGTCAGAAGTGACTTTCCTGACGTCACACACAAAATTTCGCGTATCTACCATCCTTTTCCAGAATATTTCGTCGATCTTGTCGCTGACTTTTCTTACACCTTTTTCATGCATCATATCATGCGCCGCACGTAGGTCTCCTTCGCGAATAGTTCTCAAACCTCCGCGCGCGCACGCGAAAAAAAACTGCATTCCTCGAATAACACCAAACGCTGAAGAAATACCACCTGCCTGATTGCCTCTTGTCAAAAGGTGAGCAAGCACAGTTAGCTAACGAAGGAGATTCGATGTCGATGCTACTGTTGCATAAACCCAAAATTGGCTGCAAGTCATGTCATCTTAGGCTTATTTTTTTTGTCGCTGTGCTTAATTACGCCTACGTAAATGAAATATATCAGTGTAAACAAGGTCGCACACTCGAGCCCCTCCTTTTTCGCCTCGGCAACTATCCTATCTTCTGGCGCGCATTCTCATCGGCTTTACTTCTGCAACGTCATGAGCATTGACCTTCTCGTAATTGGAACGGGCGTAGCCGGCTGCTCAGCGGCCTTGCAGGCGGCGGATCGAGGAAAGTTAGTTACGATTCTCACGTCGGAGGATGACCCGCTTTCATCGAATTCTTTTTGGGCTCAGGTGCGGTGTTATTTCGTGGGGCCCTGTTTCTGTCAATAGTAAGGGTCGTGGTGAGACCTAATAATTCGACGCGGCTCCTGATCTTTCAGATGCCCTTTCCCTCCACGAATACACTAGAAATACGCGATTGTTAATTTAGAGCCTATTGCTAAGTTTTATGCTCGTGATTGTGGAGATCTTCTTTCCGAAGTTGATGTGTTTGGTGCGCACTTCCCCCCCTCACCTGTTCAGAATGCTTTTTCTGCAACACAGGGCGGCATCATCTACAAAGCTCCCGGTGAAGACGAAGCTGAACTGCTTGCATCGGACATTCAGAAAGCTGGGGCCGGCGAATGCTCGGACTCTGCCGTGAAACTGCTCGCTACTGAGGTGTGTCATTGAGCACCATTTGATGACGTGAATCTCTTGCCACTCTTAGGGTGATGACGTCACTATGAAGTCTTGCCGGGTCACTTTGCTTGATCTGAATCTTATTCGGCGCCCCCTCCTTACATGTTTCAACTCTGTGTTTATACACCATTGCTGTTTTACTTGTGCTCCCAGGGGCCGACGGCAGTGGAGCGGTTTCTTTTACCGGGCGGTCCCTGTAGCGGTCCTCGAGGTGTCGATTTTGACCCCGACCCGAAGGAATCCTGCGGCTTGGCCCTGTGCCTCGAAGGCTCCCACAGCCGCCGCCGCATCATCCACTGGCGAGACCAAACAGGCCAAGCCATCATGGCGTCGCTGATTGAGGCGGTGCGAGCGCACCCGATGATTAGCCTACGCAAAGGCTGCACCGCGGTGGATTTTCTGCTGGAAGACAGGCCTGCAGATCCCCACTGCGTTGACGTGGACGAGAGCAATGCACGTCGCAGTCAGGTTGGGTTTGGCCAAGGCGTCGTTCAGGAGGAAGACGAAATGAAAGAGATGGAGACTGGTGCGTCCTCCAAGCGTTGTGTGGGCGCATTAGTGCTGCAAAGCAATGAGCTCTTGAAGGTGCGGGCTGCCGCCACGATCCTCGCCACGGGCGGCTGCGGCGAACTGTGGGAGCACACCTCCAACCCTGCGGCTGCGCGCGGTGACGGCATCGCCATGGCCTTGCGTGCAGGCTGCGCTTTGAGCAGCTTGCACTACATGCAGTTCCACCCTACGACGCTGTACGTGCCGGGCGAGCGGCGGTTTTTGCTCACCGAAGCCTTGCGAGGCGAAGGGGCTACGCTGTTGGACCCAGTGCACCAGCAGCCTTTCGCGAAGCAGTACCACCCAAGTGCGGAGCTGGCGCCCCGGGACGTCGTTTCCCGCATGATTTTGTCGGAAATGGCCAAGGCCGGTACGGACCACGTGTGGCTGGACGTGCGGCACATGGGGCAAACCAAATTAGAGCACCGGTTTCCCGGCATCGTGGCGCATTGCCGCAGCAAAGGAATGAACCCGGTCACCGACCTTTTGCCCGTGGTGCCCGCGGCCCATTACCACTGCGGCGGTGTCCTCGTCGACCTCGACGGCGCCACCTCGGTGCCCGGTCTGTATGCCGCAGGGGAGGTCTCTTGCACGGGTCTGCACGGCGCCAACCGCCTCGCCTCGACTTCCCTGCTGGAGGGCTTAGTCTGGGGCCGGGCTGCCGCTGACGCTGCCTTCGCTGAGAAAGCCTCCTTTACGTCTGCTGCTGCTGCTTCAAGTGGGAGTGCTACTGCAGACTCAGCTATGGCGTCGGATGACCACAGTCGAGAGGTCGCACCCGGCGGTGGCGTTGCATTAGGCAGCGGCGGTGTTGGTGGTGGGTGCCCGATTCCAGGAGCCCCTCCCGTACCTCACAGTAGCCACGAGAACAGCAGCAAGGCATGCGACCACGCTGCTCAGCCTCCACCTTTAGAAGCATTGGCTGAAGATTCACTCGGCGCATCGGGCGAGGTCGGCCGAGAAGCGCTCCTCGCAGCGTGGTACGAGTTAAAGCACACCATGTGGACTGACGTCGGCATCGTGCGCCGCCCCAGTCGCCTCGCCGCTGCAGCAGTGAGCTTAGCAGCCCTGGCCGTGCGCGCCGAAACGGCGTTTCAGAGGTGCGCGCAGCGAGCCGCAGCAGCCACCTCCCGCGTGAAGAGCGAAGGCAAGAAAAACAGCCGGCGGCGCGGAAAAGGCAAGGGGAAAGGCAAGGGCAAGAAAGGCAGTAATGGTCGGCCGAAAAGCTCCGGGGCTGTTGACGCTGCGGCTGCCGCGGCGGCTGTGAAAGCCACCAGAGAAATGAAGGCTGCGCTTGCTCTACGGAATGCGTCGGCAGCGGCAGCAGCCGTGGCGGCGGCAGCGAGCAACGCGAGTGGGAAATCTGTGGGGACACACTACGTGGAGGCGGATGTGCCCGAGGTTACGGCTGAGTGAGCGCCGTGTGCTTTTGATGAGGCCGAGTAGAAGAAGTCGCTGCTAAACTATTCATGGGTGCGAGAAATGGTTTGCCAATTACTTGTTGCTGCCAATAGACAAACTTCTCGCAGCGCTTAGCGAGTTGCGCATGAGATGGCGTAACTGTTCGTGTCCTGAGTCGGGGAGCAAGCTTTTCGTGGTGAAGCAGCGCCGAGTCTCATGTCAAGCGCGCTCCGTGTGCATCATAAGTTGCCGTGTAGTTTAGGTCGTGCCGCTGTGTGCGATGGCCAGCGCCGGAGTATTTCGAGTCGATTTTGTAGGCAAGTGCACCTGGAGAAATGTTCACCAGTTTTGTTGCGTGTGGGATTGGCCTGCATCTACGAAGGAGGACACGGGAACGCGAAAAGTTCCGTTGCGCCGCAGAGCCGATGGCCATGTGCTCTATCGGGAATCTTCCGGTTTTATTTCTTTCGAGGGCCAATTTTCTTTCTGCGCAGTGTAGTCATTTTGTATATTTCGTTTTTTGTGTATCTGGTTTCTTGTTTCTTAACTCTTTCGTTATGTGCGATTGCGATGGGCGAGCAAAATCACTTGGCATTCACATTCATCTAAACACAAAGAATGTCTCATTTATATAGGTTTGATCGGGTTTGGAATCCAAGTGAGGGAGTGAGAGTACAGAATTCGATATGGAATTAGAAGAAAACAAGGAGAAGGAGAAGGAGACGGAGAACAAGATGAGGAAAAAATGATTGAGTATCATACAGGGGGGATGTTCAGATACCGAACAGCACACTTTTTGTGCACACTGTCGTCACATTCTGGTACTAGCGCAAGGTGTGAAGAAACAACTCAGATAAAGCCATGTTGTATAACAAGCTTGATAATGGCGTTTCCATGGCGATGTGAAAGTCTGAGACCATTCCACTGTCACCGTCGCGAGATAGCGCCGATGTGCGTAGCGATACAAATGTGAGCAGAAATCGCGGCTCCTTGGAGTCACAACCATTGACCTAGTGAGAGTAGATCGATGCGCGTGAAATTAAGAATCATTGCATCTTTTCAATTGATGAAAATACTTTTAAACGCGACGCTGTGCACCTTACAGCTCTTCGAGGGGCGCGCGCAATGATGATAAACGTGGTGACGGCGATGTAGAACACGCTAAGATCGGACCCAGTTTACACTAGTGGAACTAGAAACTAGACTAGCCGTAGAGATTGATGAAACAACTCAGATAAAGCCATGTTGTATATCAAGCTTGACAATGACGATTCCATGGCGATGTGAAAGTCTGAGACCATTCCACTGTCACTGTCACCGTCGCGAGATATGATCCATTCCGCAACTACTAGTAGCTCGGCAACTGAACATACCCCCTGTATATTAGGTTATCCTGTTGTGTGTCATCTCGTCGTCTCTGTTTTCTTCCTCTGTCATCCTCGAGACCAACTGTCTTGTTGCTAGTCCCTACAATAAAACATCCGACGTATTTTCTCCAGAATATAAGGCAAATACGTCGCGACGTATCGACTTTTCTGCTGACGTCATCACAAACACGTCATCAAATATACGCCTGTATACGGCGTTTGCCATGCACATAGTGGGAATATACCCTAATATAACGTAATTTGCGGTACTGACGTATTGATTGACGTATTTGGGTCAAATATTTGACGTATTTTTGTAAGGCCTA
>Ga0307979_1002369_pt1 | contig 13066 bp, 13 predicted proteins | sample OrgLakmetage1058_FD_201833 | JGI IMG/M metagenome (GOLD analysis project Ga0307979, IMG submission 201833) | Saline water microbial communities from Organic Lake, Antarctica - #1058 | ecosystem: Environmental > Aquatic > Non-marine Saline and Alkaline > Saline | place: Antarctica: Organic Lake...
TGCTCTCGGCTGGCGCCATCATGAGCACACCACCTGCTCCGACCCAAAACCCACCAGGAGCCAGATTCACCATAGCCGTCACTTGATTGCCACGCTCGGCGTACCGCGGAGCCAGGGCACGCGTGCCACCATTGACGGACACTGCTGTAGAAGCCTGCAGGGAGGAGCGAGTTGTTAGGTCAGACTACATGTATCAGGAATACTTACCGGCTCGATAATATGCACAGCCAACACCGCAAATAAAGTCAACAATAGATTAGCAGGTAGTTATGTGAGAGTAGTACTTTTGACAAAGAGTCTTTAACAACCTTGGCTTGCGCGAATGCCGCAGGCCCGTTCGCACAGTGGTCCATTCGTTTGTGCACGATCACTCGACCAGCTGGATCCACGACTACCACAGTGACAGGGGCGAAATTTCTACGTGTGGCCTCTTCAATCGCAGCGTTTGCAACAGCGTCTGCGACTGGGAGACTAAGGCCAGTAAAGTCAGCTGTAAAAGCCACATTAGGTCCCTTTTGAGCTGCCGGAGGGCGTGTCCAGGATGACGAGACCTCAGGTGGCGCAGCTGAGCTTACGCATGCGATCAGTATTGATGCCAACACGAGGGCAAAATGCAACACCATCATGGTCTGAAGAAGCTCAGTAGTTTGGATAAAAAGCACTCGTGCACGCTTCGTTGAAGAGTCGAATCTAGAGGCGCTTATGCCTATGATGGTGCCTTCAATAGATACGCTAGTCTAGCCTAATTTTCAATGCATAAACAGCCTATTGACAATTTAAATGATTGGATGGAGGCTTGAAGGATTTAGTAAGCTTCACGGAGGTAGCAGATATATAACTTCTCCTTCTATTTGCTACGTCTTTCTTTGGCGCTCGAGCACTCATCAAAGGCGGCTACGCTACAAGAAGTAGAAAAGAGGCTTGTCGGTTTTTGGCTATCCCTTGACTTGATTGGCGCACACCAATGAATTTCAAGGATTCGCCGAAATTCTGGAACTCAAATGCCGCGGTTCCAAAACACGCATGCGTTCTATCAACAGCTTTTTCCTTGTTGAATCTTCGCAAATAGTGAAGCGGTAAATCAAGCCAGATGATGAAGAAGTGCTCCGTCGCCACCGCCTTGCTCGCGTGCCTCACGGCGGTCGACGCGTGGCAATCTTTTCATCATGCGGGAATATCAGTGCAGCGTCCGCTCCGCTCGTTCAATACTAGAACTGCCGAGATCGTCGGGTCGAAAGCTGCCGCCTCGCGATCCAGTGTAGTGGTTGCTAGCAGCGCTTTTATCCCGGCGGACTCATGCGATCCCTTCAATCCCGAGTTCTGCGAACCTCTGGAAATCCCCGCCGAGACGCAGCCTAAGTTTGATGCCAAGCGCTTCTTGAAGCTCACCACGCTCTTCGGGGCCTGGTAATGAAGCCCTTCAAAAGTAGAAATGTCAGATTGCGTGATTCGAGTTTTTTCTCTTTTTTCCCCCATTTGAACAACATGATCCTTGCCACAGAGGTTTCCAGAGCAATTATTTGTGATGCGATTAGGATATGCTTCTAGTTACGAAGTATGTAGTGCTTTAGCCTCTTTAGAAGTCACAAGTGTTGCTCATACACTTCGTTGTCATCAAACCCCTACACTGCAAGGTACATTCTCAACATCGCCTACAATATTGGCAACAAGCTAGTGCTGAACGCGTTGCCTATTCCATGGACGGCTGCCACTGTAGAGCTCTTCTTTGGGTTTCCTTTGGTGGCGTTTTTGTGGACCACTGGACTTCGCAAAACCCCAAAGCTTTCGTTCGGCAATATTAAAACGCTCTCTAGCCAGGTAGAATTTTTGCTCAAAAGTCAGGTTCACAGCCTTCATCTACCAAATTCGAAAAATTGCCATTAGCTCAATCATTTTCTTCACTACCTATGCTTCCTGCATCTTTCTTCGCCTTTATTTTACCTCCTCTCTATTTCAACCTAATTTGTGTCAATCTTGTTGAAATTTATCATGTAATTTAGGCGTTTTTCCTCGCTGCGACCCACGTGTGCGGCGTCATTTCTTTCGGCGCCGGCGCCATTTCCTTCACGCACATCCTCAAAGCCACCGAGCCGATTTGGGCCGCGCTAATTGGTGCAGTGTTTTTCCGGGATTTCTTGCCGCTGCCAGTGTATTTGAGCCTGTTGCCCATCATGGGCGGCGTGGGCTTAGCGTCGATGAAAGAGGTGAGATTCGCCACAAGCGCGAAACGAAAAGAAGGAACAATGGAAGGAGGAGGCGAAGGGAAAAGGTGGAAGTTTTAAAAGCCCGTTTCCTCGATGGTTTGACCAACCTGAAATTGTCATTCTTTTACTTTGTTCCTTTTCGTTCCCGAATGCCTCTTTTTATTTCTCTTGCCGCAGCTCTCGTTCACGTGGTTGTCGTTTTACGCGGGCACGCTGAGTGCTGTGACGTCGGCGGCCAAAGCCATTTTGAGCAAGAAAGTGTTGAGTGGCAAACCTCTGGGAGAAAACTTGACGCCATCCAACATGTTTGCGGTGCTAACCATCCTCGGCTTCTTCATGATCTTGCCAGCGTCCCTTGCGATCGAAGGACCAGCAGCTGTGAAGGTGAGCACAAAATGTGTTTCTCATGAGTTTATTTTTGTGCGTGTGTTTTTTGTAAAGCAAACCCTTTCCTATTCGAATTTCTTTTTAGGAAGAGGAAATTGACCAATAATTCATTCAACGTCCTTTCATTTTCTCTCTCTTTCGCTCTTTACCCCTCACGCGACTTTCTCAGACGGCGTGGGCAGCTGCCATTGCCGCAGGGCACACTCCTGCCCACTTGATGACGCTCCTGAGCTGCTCGGGCGCCCTGTACTACATGTACAACGAAGTGGCCTTCTTAGCGCTCTGCGAGGTAAACATCAAATATCGAGAGCCGTTTCTTTTTGCTTTGAGAAACAATAGTGCAAGTCAAACACGAAGAAAAGAGGAGGGAAGTAAAGACACGAACTCATTTCATTTCATTTCTAATCCACGTTTGTTCGTTTGTTATTTGTTTATCATCACATTATTACATTCTCAGGTTGCGCCTGTGACCCACGCGGTGACTAACACGGTGAAGCGCGTAGTGATAATCTTGGCGTCGATTCTCTTTTTCCACACTCCAGTGAGCGCGCTCGGCATGTTTGGGTCCGCCATTGCCATTCTCGGCGCCACTGGCTACTCGTACGCGAAGGGGAAGTACAAGTAAGCAGTACGCCCAGCCCTCATTTTTCGCTTCGCACTTCGCACTGGAAAGTGATCTCTTCTCTAAAACCAGCTTCTTCCGCCTGAGAACACCTTTTATTTCCAAACTAATTTTTGAATTGACACCTGGTTTGGTTTGGTTTCATAAGAAAGCCAAAGCCCAATAAACGAATCAAAATTATGGCCGTCCGACGTTGCCGTTGCCTTGTCGCCTTGGGGTATTCGTTCTTCATGTCAAAGAACGGAGTCCGGCTTTCGGCTTTGTATTCAGCATTCGCTTTGTTATTATACAACGATTAATAATTAACAAAAACAAAAACATAAGTACCAAGGGTAGTTAATCAATAACTTATTCCGAACTTCTAGAATGGAAATCAGAAAAAGATACTCGGAATTTCTATCTCGGTTGACACCCAGCATTCAGATGAGCTCACTACAATATAATGCCAAATGCCGGGCTACTTAAGGTTTGGATTGTGTTGTACTTCGTGTGTTAACTACCCAAAGTATAAACCAATGGACATCAGAGCACCAGAGAACCAAAAACAATTACCAATTTTTTGCGACTTGCGACGCAATCTTGTTGGCATTCATCTTTCCTTCTTAACGAATCAGTGGTCGTCGACATGGACGACATCTGACATCTGGGTCTTCCCAAGGCGCCTCCAGAATCACCAAAGCTTCCCTCAGATTGCGCAACTCGCGGCCTGTTGGCACGCCTAAAAACTCGGCGATGAGCACTTTCAAATGCTTGCCATGGTTTTTGGTGCTCTTGGGCGGGAGCGCAAAATGATCTGCGTTGAATACCTTGGACAAACCTCCTCCTTTTCCTATGGTTTTGCGAAGGCTTATATCGTTTTCATTGTTGCCGTCCTCATTGTCATCGTCGTCGGCATTGTCGGCATTGTCGGCATTGCCGGCAACTATCACCGCGTTTCCGACGGCTCCTCGGCGCCGCGGTCCCGCTCCGCGCGTTCGGTTCATTGGCCCTGGCCATTTCTTCGGCGGCGGCCCCGCTCGAATGCAGAGGAGGCGCAGCCATTCTGGCGCAGCACTTGCAGCCGCTGGATCGGAAGGAAGAGGAGCACTCACTGGCGCGGACCGAAAACGCCCCGGTAGCCGTTTTTGTTTTCGCTGAGGCAGTGGCGACACCTCTCCACCGTCTCTGCTAGAGCTCCTACTATTAGCTTCAACTGCAACGGATTTGCTCGTAGCGCCACCACGAGCACCTGCTCCACCATTTTTCTTGGCTCTTGTGGTGGTCACTGGCGGCAGTTTCCTCCCCTCAGGCGGACGCATAGCTAAGAGGAGCAAGCCTTGCCAGATGCCCTCGTTCAAGTAGACTTGCTCTTTGCACCATGCTTGTAAAGCGTTTCGCGGCGAGGTATCAGGATGGTGGTGGAGCGACATCTGTCGGGGAAAGAGAGAGAGAGAGAGAAATGGAGAAAGATACAAGGTTAAATAAATGCTTTCACGTACACACACCCCTCACTTACAACCCAAAACAATCACAATGCAGTCAGATTTATCGAATGAACAACAGGAGAAGCGCGGGGAAGGTGAAGGTATATATTACCCGTAGTTTTAAGTGCGGCGGCACGTCCCGGTTCAAGGCCGCTTTGCTAACGTGGCCCGCGGCAGTGCGCTGCCATCCGAGATGCAGGGCTGCTTCTTCCGCTTCGGTCATCAAGCCGCGCTCTTCCGTGTCGAGTTTGTCCGGCCACCACAGAGGCTCGTGGGGATCGAGCACTGCAATCGCAGCAGCAGCGGCAGCGGCTGCACCAGCAGCGGAGGTACCAGCCGAAGGTGTATGAGCAGTGCGTTTTTTGGAAGCTGAAGAAGTTCTCGAAGTTCCGGTTGTGGGGTTGCGGGTGCTTTTGGCGCTGCCATGGCGACTGCCGCCACCTCTAGCACTGCCTCCGTGTTGCGATAGGCCACCAAGAGTTGCTGGCGTTGGCAATTCGTCAAGGTAGTAATTGCAAGCACCGCGGGCCTATAAAAGTGTACGAGAAAATAGTGAGAAAGGGTTGGAATGCAATGAGAAGGATGAAATGAATCGCGCTAATAAGCGAAAAATACGAACAAATACCGTGGTTTCAACTCGATCGTCCATAGAGCGCACTCAACGAGAGAATATTTGGCAACGTGACATGTGCACACGCACATGCAGACTCTCACCAGTAGGAACCGATACACGGGTGCGTGGCCTTGTCGAGCGGCGAGGGCGAGGGGGGACCGTTGGTGGTGGTTGCGTTGGGCTATCTGACATCCGGTTGGGCCTTCTGAGGCATCCCCGTCAACCAACCACTGCACCTGTTCATGGTGTGTGCACGCACAAGGAAGAATAGGAGAAAGAAAACCCAGAAGGCAGAACATGTAAAAAAAAACGACAAAAGCGATTAGCTTTGTGAAGTATCCAAGAAATGAGGAACATTCATTGCGTACAGAAGAAACTCACCACATGCATCCAGCCTCGGTGCGCCGCCAAATGCAGAGGCGTGTCGCCAAGGGCGTTGTCGCTGTTGTTGACCAAAGGGCCACTTTTGAGCAGAGCTGCCGGTGGTGGTGGAGGATTCGGAGGCAGCGCAGGTAAAGCATTGCCATTGTGGTTGCTCTTGTGTTGAATTGGAAGAGCATTGGAATCACTTACTGCGCCAAATCCCTGAGCGGTGGCGTCCTTATACACGCGGGAGGCACGAGGTGAGGCACGAGCACGAATACTCATTCAAAGAAGACTGCAGACGTCAATGAAAAGTGCGCAAGTATAACCACAACACAACGCATGCCATGCGTAGTTTGTTCTCGTCAAACCGCGAGAAATGTTAGACAAGACAACGACGACCACAACAACAACATCAGCAACAAATATTGCGCGTAAAGACAGTGCAAAGCAACCACCTTCAGGAGGTGCTTAGCAATAGCCAGGTCGCCTTCGTAGCAAGCCTCGTGGAAGGCAGTGACCTGTAGAGAGAGAAACAGAACAGGAGGTGGCTTTGATGGAAGGGTGAAGGTAAATGGTGTAAGCTCCTGCAATTTGAATCTCTGTATAAGAAGTAAAGCACGCGCAGTTCTCTCCTCCATTCCTATACGTCTATAACTTGCATCCCACGCCCTATCCTACGCCCCCACACTTCTTTTCCATACGTCCGTGGCGCCGGCATTACCTTCAAGAGCGCGGGCGACCATGAGGCCGGCATCCGGCTCGCAGGGCCCATCTGATGCGGCACCACCCCCTTGCGAATCAGCCAGCGCCGGCACCGCGTCGCCACGTGTTGCGGCGACTCTGGAAGCGGAGGCGGGCCCCCATAAGCTTTGGATGGCGCCGACACGTCCCAGGGACTCCGCGTTGGCGTTCTCTTGGCAGCTGCGTGGGCAAGACCCTTCTTGGCATCGTTTCCAGAAGCGCCAACACGATTCGACAAGTCTAGAGCAAAATCGCCGTCATCTTCGTCGTCATCGTCCATATTGCGCGACGAGCCCCAGTGGTTGGAGGACCACAGCCCGAGCCCAACTTTCCCCGCAGGGAGCTTGTGGTTGGCGGAGCGGCGCAGCTGCCCGGGTTGCGGCGCGGGGCTGATTGGCCGGCCAAGGTCGTCACTATTGGGTAGGTTGTTGCTCACTTGATCAAGAGCTTCCTCAGAGTGTTCAGCCCACCACATATCCTTTTCAATCGGCAGCGCTTCTGTTTTATCCAACAGCTGCGTCGAAGTTGCGGCTTCAACCAAAGAGGAACCAGAGGTTGTCGCGCCGGAGGCATTTGCGAATTTGTGTGCGACTACGACGGCTTTCGCTGCCGCTGCTGCTTTCGTTTTCATTTGGGCCAGCGATGGCAGGGCGCTCTTTGGTCCGCCACCTTCACCGCTGCCGTCCTCATCGCCAGCCGCGGACTTGCTCCGGATGGCCTCTGTCGAAGTTTCGTCCACTAAATCGGCCAGCCGCATGAAGGGTGAGCGAGCTGCCGTGGCTGCCACGAAAGATTGGCGGCGATTTTTCAACGCTTTCGCGCTCACTGGCGTCCTCGGGCGGCCGTTGTCATAGGTAACTAGCGCCGGAAGCGCCTCGCCGTATTCCCGGTCTTTGATCGGCACAGCGGAGCCCGCTAGCAAGTGACGAAACATACTGTCAAATCGCTATGGGAAAAGCCTAGCTAGAGGGCTAAGTCACGCTGATAGTGTTATTTGTTATTTGAGTCGTCTACCACTGAAAGAGAATTTCTCGGCACGTGTAGGGTTCTAGAGGCTATCACATTGTCATAGCAAAAACGGGACGGAAAGTTTTATGACATTTTTGTGCGTTTGTACCAATCAACGAACTGGGAAACTGCGCTGCGTTGTTGGTGCAGAGTTGGTGACTTTTCAACGCATGATGGATGACAAAGTGACAACACTGTAACGCTTGCTCGGCTCACTAGCTAGTGCTGCTACCAGTTGCCAAAAGGCTCTTGGTATAGCGACGCTTCATATATTCATCCGTTGTTCTCAGTTAAATTGATGCTAAGTGCCTCGAATTTGTAGAGAATCAATCCTTTCTAGCTAGAGACAATGAGTGACATCCTCAGCTTCACGTCTGTGTTCATCGGCGGCGGGTCTGAGGCTGGAGCGTGGGCGGCTGAATTAGTCGTACGAGGCGCAGCTGCTGGAGCTGCTATCGTGTCAGATCAACCACCTGATGCGCCTCCCTACGACCGTAGCCGCGGCTTCACGCGCGCCCTTCTTGAGCCCCAGAACAGCAAATGCCGCCGCTTTGATGGTCTGCCCTTCTGCTCGTATACGGTTAGTTATCTGTTATTGAATTATAAGGTTCAATTTGCAGTGCTCACTGGCATAGACCTCGCCAGTAGTTTTCTTGGAAACATGGATTGATGATAGATGGAGTACTTTATTCTCAGAGTTTCACGTAGACTACTTTTTTTATCGTGTAAATCTCACTGACCGTGGGCTTGGTTTCGGTGGATGTTCATATGCGTGTGCGGGAAAAGCTGCCACCATCGGAAAACGAGGACGACGAAGAAGAGGAAGACGAAGACTCTGACGCAGAGCCAGTGGAGGTGCCGTTGCCCAAAGGTCTATCGCCTGGTGAGCCCTCGGTGGTGCAGGATCGAGCGTGGTATGCCGCAAACGGCATTACCTTGCTCACTGGCCTCGCGCTAGTAGATGCCCAACTCGACAATCAAACGCTTTTCTTTGCTCCGGTGTCTCTTTCATCAAGCGACAAGACTACAACTCCTGCACTGGAGGAAGTTGGGTCTGAAGCAACGGACAAATTGGCTGTCGCTGAAGACAACAACGCCGCTGCAGGGGAAGCATTCGCAAACAGCCCAGAGGTTGTGCCAGAGGATGATGCAGATGCCATCGTTGAAGCCGGTGCACGTAAAGATGTTAATACTTCTCCTGCCCAACCGGGCCGCGTAGCTTTACGGTACAATCAAGTGTGCGTTGGCACGGGACTGCAGCCGCAAGCAGTACCGGGCCCTGGCCCTCAGCCCGGTTGGGCCGTGGACTGCGCTATCATCTCTGAAGCCAATGACAACGACGACAAAAACAATGGCGGCGATGAAGCCATCAAAGATGACGCCATTGTGAATTCCACGCCTGCCAACATCGCCGGAGCCGGCAATAGCTTTGATGATCGGAGCAATAGCTCCGCAGCTGCTGCGGCGGTGGCGCCTGCAGGCGGTGGTGCTGCGGCTGCGGCCGCACTGCGGTCGAGCAAAGTGGATGGAAGCGCTGTTGCAGCATCTTCTGAGGGAAGTTTGGCGGTGGAAGCCACTCCTGAGACGCCCAAAAACAATGGCGAGGGTCAAGAAGGGGTTGTGGCAGCAACAGCAGCAGGCACAGCAACTACAGGAGCTACTGCTCTTGTTGGAGCCACCGGCAACGGCAACAAATGGCTCGCGCTGGCAAAAGACGACCCTCGTTACGGGTTCGGCTCAGCCCATTACTGCGGCGACGTCGGCGACGCCACCAAGCTCGTGCACGCACTGAGCCGGCCCGAAGACGACGGCCAGGACATTTGCTTCGACCCAGTCCTTGTGGTAGGCGGTGGGCCCCTCGCGCTCGAAGTGATCTCCACTCTCCTTGACCGTTTTCCCGATTTGCCACTAGTACTGGTGCTGCCGCACCAACACATTTTGCCGGAATTGTTCGGTGGGTTTGTAAAGCGGGCGAGCAGTTCCGCTGGCAGCATGACTGGTGGTGGTGGTGGTGGAGGAGAAGAGCAACGCCGCGAGTCCCTCGAGTCACAGGAGTCAGATGCCAAGGGCACGGATGCTGGCGGTGGTGGCGGCGGCGGTTTGGGTGGAGGAGGCGGCGGCGGCGGTGCCTGCGAAGAAGTGGCCAGTTTCTACGAGCAGCAACTGGTGAAACGGGGCGTGAAGTTGGCGAAAGGCTTCACCGTCAGCCGCTTGTGGCCGACGCAACAGGCAGGGAACCTGGCAACCCTCGACGGGCCACCTACCGGCCTGAAAGCTACAAGGCCTCGCCTGTTTGGCCCAGCCCCGACTCAGTTCGTGCAGAGCCGGGGCCTGGTGTTTGTACCTACCGCAGACGCGCCCGCTGCCGCTGCTGCCGTTGCCGGCTCCGCTGTTCCCGCCCCGAATGAGATATTCTTGCCGGCCAGGCTGTCGATCATCTGCACCGAGCCCGTGCCTTCCGTGCCTCCTTGCCTGGTCAACCTCTTGCCTACGTCACCTCCACTGCTCAACAACAACAACAACAACAACAACAACAACAACGGTGAAACGGCACCTTGGTTGGACAACCAGGCAGAAGCACCGCAAATGGCGGTGCCTCCGGCTGCCGCTAGCGCAGTAGCTTCATCCGGGGGAGCCCTCGTGGTCGATGCGCGTTGCGTGACCACACACAGCAGCGGGAAAGTGTTCGCGTGTGGGGGCTGCGCGGTGTACCCTTGCCTCACCCCTGATGGCTACCCTTTGCGCGCGCCTGCCCTGCCGCCCCTGTTGCTGCACCAGGACAGCAGTCGCAGCCACAGCAGTGGCAATGGCGGTGGGAGCAGCCACGGGCGGCGCAAAAAGAAACCCAAAAATCGCCCAGGACCTGCGCTCTATGCCCAAGCAGCTTCGTTTGAGCTCGCAACGCAAATGGCTCGTTTTGCCGCTCAATCGATGGTGGAAAGTGCCGCTGCCGCAGTGGTAGAAGCACCTCAAAACGATGGCGATCAGCCGTTGCGTGAAGTCAAGGCAGCATCTAACGAAAGCAACAACACGAAGAACAGCAACAAGGACGACGGCAGCACAGTCGCCGTTGGCCGAGCAGTGAGCCAACTTCCTGCGTTTGGCGATGCCTGCAACCTCACTTCGTCCTCCTCAGTCGATAAGAGAGGGTCTTCTCCGGCTGCCTTTGCACCTGTGCCTATGGTGCAGTGCGAAATGCTCGAGTTGAACTGGCGGTTTGCAGGCGTGACTGGCCTTCACCTCCCGAGCTATTACGACAACAACAACAATAGCAGCAGCAGCAGTGTAGCGAGCGGGCAGAGCCTTGGAGGCGGCGGTGGCGGAGGAGGAAGCGGGCACGCCACTTGTGTGCTGGTGGGGGACACCGCGGGCTACCCCAAGTTTTTCGCGTGCGTCTGGGTGCTGGACCATCGGCTCGTGGGCATCTTTCTGGAGGGTGCTCGCATGCAAGCCCACGTGGAGGCCATGCACCTGATTGCATCGGCGCGCCCACGCATCATCAACACCAAGAAACTGAAGAAGGTGAGCCTGGAAGCGCTCCTGGCCAACCCGTTCTGCCTGGAGCCCCCACCTCTTGGGGTGGGCGAATTCTTGGCGGAGACCGACGAGGACGCGGTCTACGAAGCTTTCCGTGCTCATGACCTTACAGGGGGTGGGGTGGCCAAGACCTCAAGCTTGAGTGCCATCATGGCAGAGCTGGGCGCAGACTGGGACGAAGATGAGCTTGCAGAAGCACTGGCAGCGCTAGATCCATCGGGAGGCGGCAGCGTGTCTTATGATGCCTTTCGTGCTTGGTGGCTGAATTGAGGAAGACACCGGGCGTGAGTGAGCTCAAAATAAAACGGGGCTTTTTTTAAGACATGTCGCTGATGCTCTCTATGATAGGGCTGTGATGGTGAGTTATATGTGGCATGTAAGCCGGCCTAAAGCCAGCAGCAATTATGTTTGTCATAACTTCACACTCACTTCAATTGCCGTCGTTCATTCAGTCAGACTATTTTCAGACGGCTTTATGTACAGGCAGTTTAAACAGTTAAAAGAGTACTAAGCACGCATTGACCCGGTAAGGAATTCTCAGAATTTGGCGTAGCCACCCCGTTAGGGGCCTATTTATATGTGGCATGTAAACCGGCCTAAAGCCAGCAGCAAGCAGCAGTACTGTACTAAGTCCGTGCATGGAATATAACAAAGCAAAGCCGAGATTATTTCATTTTCATTTTGTGATATTATTATATTAGAATAAGAGAATAAGATCTTTTGGAGCAACGAAATCGAAAAAGAATCTTTCATTCACATTTGATAGCCCTCTGCATAGCAATGGTGTCAAGCGTCAAGGAAGGGCATTGACAAACCACGATCCTATTGAAGTAGCATATCTTGTTCTGGCACAACTCATATGAAGAGCCTAGGGAAAAAGCGCGCTGTCTGCATTCATTTGCTAGCTCTAGCAGACAGTGGCTGTGGATTCCATCTGCCGTCTCTTGCCCAAATATATGCGGCTCGAAGCTTGCCTCTGAGTGCGGCAAGCACGCGCCGTGGCTTCGTAGAAAGTGTCTCTGGGCTAACCCTTGGACTTGGAATGCTAGGTTGCCCACTGCCTCCAGCTTTTGCTCGCGGCCTCATCAATTTTCCTCCTCGAGAACCACTGAGTAACCGTTTCTTCTTCGTGCGCGCGGGAGAGAGCATGGCAGAGGCTGCCGACATCGTCTGCACGAATCCCGTCTCTAAGCTGGCTGTTGAGAACGGCTTGACTGAAAAAGGTGTGCAGCAGGCTGAAGAAGCTGCGGCAGCTCTCGCGGCTTTTGGAGTAGACTGCCCGACCATTTACTACTCGACGTGGGCGAAATCCTCTCAGACCGCAAGCATTATCGGCGAGAAATTGGACGTTGGCTACGACCGCAAACTGCCTGAGTTTACTTTTTTGGACTCCCGCGGCATGGGTGGTTTCGACGGCACTTCTTTGGCAGAGGCCGAAGCAGCTGTGGCGCTCATCGACGCTCGGGATTTTCGTGAAGCGCCTCCCGGCACTGAAGAAGGCGAAACCTTGGGCAACGGCGGCGAGTCCCTAGCCAACTTACTGGTCCGCGGCTATCAAATGATAAGCGGAGCGGAGACGCAAGCTGGGGCCGGTGAAGACATCGTGTTGGTTGGCGCGGACTCTGACTTGCTGAGCTGCTGGCAGGCAGCCATTGCGGGCGCGCCCCTGAGCGGCCATCGTGCGTTTGCGATGGAACCGGGCGAGGTGCGAGGCCATCACATGTAGACTAGTCAAGAGAACATGAACATTCGTGTCCCGCTGTAATGCAAGAGTCATTAGATACACAATCAATCATACACGAAAAGGCAACAATTTAAGTAGTAACATAGCAATTTACACGAAAGCTCAAAATCATTTCTAATACTTTTTAAACTATATTTCCTCCATATTTTTGCGTTCCACTATTCTCTAGGTGCGGCCCTTAGAGTATCGCGTTCAGTTCCCCATGAACAATGGAAGCCCGCCGCCGCTCGTGCTAGTGGACTACGACTACAGCCACGCAGGGGGGCTCCAACCATTAGCCGCTGGCAGCACCACCACCAGCAACGGGAATGGAGGAAGCGGTGATAAAGGTGGTGGAAGAGATGGCAGCAGCAGCAGCAGCAGCAGCAGCAGCAGCAAGCG
>Ga0307979_1002372_pt1 | contig 13063 bp, 12 predicted proteins | sample OrgLakmetage1058_FD_201833 | JGI IMG/M metagenome (GOLD analysis project Ga0307979, IMG submission 201833) | Saline water microbial communities from Organic Lake, Antarctica - #1058 | ecosystem: Environmental > Aquatic > Non-marine Saline and Alkaline > Saline | place: Antarctica: Organic Lake...
AGAAGGTGCCACACGTAAAAAAGAAAAAAGAAATACACAACTTCTCTTCGCATTTGGCACCCCTCGAAGGGCTCTTTCACGACGGAAAAATGAAGGAGAAAAAAAATGCGCGAGCAAGCTCCACCCCAGGGTGTACATGTACTAACTACAGCTACAACGGTGGGAAGGGAGGTTACATCGTGCTTCCTCCTCTTCAAACCGTCTTGCCAAGCACATGTGTGTGTGTGTGTAATTCTTTCGCTCTCTTACCTTGCTCTTGGCGTCCTTGTCAGCCCCAGCTCCCAACAACAGCTTCACAGTTGCGGTGTGACCATAGGCCGAGGCCTTCATGAGTGCAGTGCGGCCAACCTTCAAACATAGAGGGAGAGGAAGGCACACACCATAGTAGCAAAAAGAGAAGAAGGTGAAGAATAAGAAAAGTGAGCGAGGTGGGAGAGTAGATGAGTAGGTGACAAACACGTGAGTGTGTGGGGGGGGGTAGTAGAGCACATGTAGAAGTGCTCGCGCAGAAGCAAAACAGGCAAAGAAGGGCAAAAACTTCAATTTGAAATTCAAGGTGTTCTCAAGCTCAGATCAATAAGCTGACAACACTTCACCGCCGAAACATGACCTTTGTGATTCAGAGACAACTCTCAGATTTCAAATCCGACACGATTCAGACTACGAGTGAGAATAGAGCTCTTCCAACAAATAAGAGTCTTTTTGACTTCCTTTTTGCAATTCTTCAAAACGATCGAACGCACTGTCAGCTCCTCCTTAGACTCTTGCAATGCTTGAAAGTGAAAGCAGGCGCATTACACAAAAGGAATAATGTGTTCTTCTTGCATTTGGCACCCCTCGAAGGGCTCTTTCACAACGGAAAAATAAAGAAAAAAAATAGCGGCGCCTAAGCCTGGCCCCAGGCTACATGTGTGTGCTTTAGCCTCAGCTACAACGATGGGAAGAGAGGCCACATAGTGATTCCTCCTTCAAACCATCTTGTCAACCACATGTGTGTGTGATTCGCTCTTTTATTCTCTCCCTCACCTCATCCTTGGCGTCCTTGTCAGCCCCCGCTCCCAACAACAGCTGCACAATTGCGGTGCGACCTCTTTCCGAGGCCTTCATGAGCGCAGTTTCGCCATCACACTATACATAGAGGGAGAGGGAGGCACACACCGTAGTAGCAAAAAGAGAAGAAGGGGGAAGAGGAGGGAAGTGAGAGAAGGAAGAGTAGATGAGTAGGTGACAAACACGTGAGTGTGTGAAGGGTAAGTAGAGCACATGTAGAGGTGCTCGCGCAGAAGAAAAAAACAACAAGAAGGCAAAACTTTAAATATGAAATTCAAGGTGTTCCCGAGCTCAGATCAATAAGCTGACGACACTTCACGGTCGTAACATGACCTTTGTGATTTTGAGACAAGTCTCAGAATTCAAGCCCGACACGATTCAGACTACGAGTGAGAATTGAGCTCTTCCAACAAAAAGACTCTTTTTGACTTCCTTTTTCAATTCTTCAAAACGCTCGAGCGCACTCTCAGCTCCTCTTTTGACTCTCACAACTCTTCGAAGTGAAAGCAGGCGTATTACACAAAAGGAACAATGTCTTCTTCTTGCATTTGACACCCCTCGAAGGGCTATTTCACAACGGAAAAAAATGACAAAAAAAATAGCGGCGCCTAAGCCAGGCCGCAGGCTACAGGTGGTACTAGCCTCAGCTACAACGATGGGAAGAGAGGCCACATAGTGTTTCCTCTTTCACACCATCTTGCTAACCATATGCTCGCGCGCGTGTGTGCAATTCTCTCATTCATTCTTTCTCTCACATTGGTCTTGGCCTCCTTGTCAGCCCCCGCTCCCAACAACAGCTCCACTGTTGCGGTGTGGCCATTGGCCGAGGCAAACATGAGTGCAGTGAAGCCATCAGGCTATACATGGAGGGAGAGGGAGGCACACACACCATAGTAGCAAAAAGAGAAGAAGGGAAGCGAGCGAGGTGGGAGAGTAGATGAGGAAGTGGCAAACACGTGAGTGTATGAGAGGGGTAGTAGAGCACATGTAGAAGTGCACACACAGGAGAAAAACAGGCCAAAAAGGGCAAAAATTTAAATATGAAATTCAAGGTGTTCCCGAGCTCAGATCAATAAGCTGACGACACTTCACCGTCGAATCATGACCTTTGTGATTTCGAGACAAGTCTCAGAATTCAAATCCGAGACGATACAGACAACGAGTGAGAATAGAGCTCTTCCAACAAAAAGACTCTTTATGACTTCTTTCTGCAATTCTTCAAAACGATCGAACGCACTGTCAGCTCCTCTTTTGACTCTCGCAATGCTTGGAAGTGAAAGCAGGCGCATTATTCAAAAGAAATAATGTATTTTTCTTGCATTTGACACCCCTCGAAGGGCTATTTCACAATGGAATAAAAAGGAAAAAAAATAGCGGCGCCTAAGCCAGGCCGCAGGCTACATGTGTGCTTTAGCCTCAGCTACAACGAGGTGAAGAGAGGCCACACGGTGCTTCCTCTTTCACATCATCTAGTCAACCACATGTGTGTGTATGCTTTTCTCTCTCTTTGTCACTCTTACCTCAGACTTGGCCTCCTTGTCAGCCCCAGCTTCCAACAAGAGCTCCACAGTTGCGGTGTTATCATAGGCCGAGGCCTTCATGAGTGCAGTGCGGCCAACCTTCAAACATAGAGGGAGAGAGGGAGGCACACACCATAGTAGTAGCAAAAAGAGAAGAAGGGGGAAGAGGAGGGAAGTAAGCGAGGTGGGAGAGCACATGTAGAAGTGCTCGCGCAGGAGCAAAATACAACAAAAAAGGCAAAAACTTAAATATGAAATTCAAGGTGTTCCCGAGCTCAGATCAATAAGCTGACAACACTTTACTGTCGTAACATGACCTTTGTGATTTCGAGACAAGTCTCAGAATTCAGATTCGACACGTTTCAGTCAGCGAGTGAGAATAGTGCACTCCCAACAAAAAGACACTTATGACTTCTTTAGGCAATTCTTCAAAACGCTCGAGCGCACTCTCAGCTCCTCTTTTGACTCTCGCAATGCTTGAAAGTGAAAGCAGGCGCATTACACAAAAAGAATAATGTGTTCTTCTTGCATTTGGCACCCCTCGAAGGGCTCTTTCACAACGGAAAAATGAAGGAGAAAAAAAATGCGCGAGCAAGCTCCACCCCAGGGTGTACATGTACTAACTACAGCTACAACGGTGGGAAGGGAGGTTACATCGTGCTTCCTCCTCTTCAAACCGTCTTGCCAAGCACATGTGTGTGTGCGTGCTTTTCTCTCTCTTTGTCACTCTTACCCCATCCTTCTTCATGGCCTCCTTGTCAGCCCCCGCTCCCAACAAGAGCTCCACAGTTGCGGTGTGACCTCTGTCCGAGGCCAAAATGAGAGCAGTGATGCCATCCTCCTATACATAGAGGCACACACACCATAGTAGCAAAAGGAGAAAAAGGGAGAAGAAAATAGACAAGTACGAGGCAGAAGAGTAGATGAGTAGGCGGCAAACACGAGAGAATGTGAGAGGGGGTAGTAGAGCACATGTAGAAGTGCTCGCGCAGGTGGCAAAAAAGCCAAAAGGGCAAAACTTAAGTATGAAATTCAAGGTGTTCCCGAGCTCAGATCAATAATCTGACGACACTTTACTGTCGTAACATGACCTTTGTGATTCAGAGACAACTTTCAGATTTCAACCCCGACTCGATTCAGAAAACGAGTGAGAATAGAGCTCTTCCAACAAAAAAGAGTCTTTTCAAATCTTTTGGCAATTCTTCAAAACGCTCGAGCGCACTCTCAGCTTCTCCTTTGACCCTCTCAACCACTTTCAACAAAGAAAAAGTGCCATAAAAGGAAAGGAAAGCAGACATTCTCTTGGCAGTTGGCACCCTGTGCTCTCTCACAAAAAATAAAACAAAAACAGCGCCGGTCAGGCCAGACCCCGAGAGGCACGTTTACTACTAGCCTCAGCCACAACGTTGCGAAGAGAGGCCACGTGCCTCATTCCTTACTCGAGCACCTCATGTCAAGCACATGCGTAGGAGATTCTCTCAACCTTTCTCGAAAGACAAAAAGTACCATACAAGGAAAAAAAAAAAGAAGACAATCTCTTTGCAATTGGTACTCCTCAAAATGATCTCCCTCTACGAAAAACAGAAATGTGCAGGCCAAACAAAATACTGGACACAGTATCACAAGCAAGCATGGAACGCACATCTTTAGTCTCAATGTTGGCTTTTTTTGAAAGACAGTCCTGCACGGTCGCGACGTCACCCCTTTCAGCTGCTGGCACCAGCGCAGCCGTTGCCTTTGCCTGAGAGACAAGAGGAAAAAAGTGGAGCACCAAATGAGCGTAGAGGATGCTAGAGGTTATAGACACTATGCACTGATTATTATGGAAATAGATCTCATAGTATTTACCACGACTGCTGCTGCGATCACTGCGCGCACCCAACCATGTGCCTCAGGTGAAGAGCAGTGCTTTGCGATGAGGTCGGACTCATTTCGTGTCATCCCAAAGAACTCCAAAATGTCACCAGCACAATCGACGGCCAGTCTCTCGAAGGGTTCGGTTGTGGAAGCCAGCTGAGCGACGAACACATGTAACGCCCAGGCAACCACTGCGGCGCGGGCAGCGGGTGGGGCCCACAGGAAAGCTGGGTCAAGCTGATGTGCGCGCAAGCACAACGCCGTCGCAGGCAATCGCTCCTCAGAGGCCGAGAGAGTAGCGCAGTGAGCAAGAGCAGCGGCGACAAGCGTGGTCGGATCTTCAGTGATAGTGGCGTAGATAGTTTTGTGGTGCTCGAGAATGTCGCGGCAAGTGTCATCGGTGGCCAGGTCAAGGGGCGTGGCGCCATTCTTGTGTTGTTGGCAGATGTGACAGCCATCAGCCACGAAAGAGGGAAGAAGAAGAAATTAGTTGTATCAATGACTATAAGCACTATTCCATAATGTTAAGCGTCACACGTTATTGCCTCTACTTCATGGTGCACCCTACCGCATCTCGGATGTCGATCAGGTTTGGACCACCAGCCACGATAAGTGCTTCCACCGTCGCCGCATCCCCGTTGATCACGGCTTCATGGAGCGGGGTGCGCCCATCATCCTGTAGATTGATACGAGAAAGCAAACACTTGCCGCATGAATTTGCGATTGCGTGTTGTTTACGGTGAAATTAGGCTAGAAAAACTCTTAGGGGCTGGAATAGGTGGAGGGCTAGGGTCCCGTAGGGAAGGGGTTTACTGTGAAGGTTACCTTGATGGTTGAATAGCTTCCCATTATCCCAAGAGCCCGGACTAGTTCAGAGGGGATTGATGCACCGTGCTTTGCAAGGGCGGCGCGGGCCGCTGCTGGACCTTCCACCAGAGCTGATTGGCATTCCAACGAGGCTCTTGCTGCGGTCAAGTTCAGGACTTCGGGTGCACTCTCACCACAATGCGCTGGAGATTGAGCATCCGCAGCATTTTCCGGAACCTTCAAGGTGAGGGACATCTACCACTGGGAAAGAAAAAGAGAAGCGCATTGAAAAGACAGTTGTATAGACTGATGCACTAGATGTGTTCGGGAATACATCTGCATGGCTGCGCTCTACATAAATACTACTAGTAGTTGGCGCTGCTGGTGTGACGAATAGACGAATAGACTAATAGAGCAAGCGGCAGGTCTACGAGGAATACAACCAAAATGCTTTGAAATATGATGCCACATGATCAGCTATATTTTCTTACCGCTGTAGTATTCGAGCTTGGCAGCGCGGGCAGAGTCTTCGTGCTTTGCAGTTGTTGGATGGAGTTACTCCAGCCACGGCCCAACCAAGCACGGACGGGTGAGGTGTTTAGTTTGTTCCCTTGCTGCAACGTCCCTACGGGGTGTTTGCGCCAAATTCTGAGATTCTCGTGATCAAAAACCGAAAGCTGTCGGTAGTTGTCTGGGCGGAAGAATTGAAGAATCGTGAGTAGCTTGCCGGTGATCTGGGTTTCTCTCGACTCGCGCTCTACAGCAGATTATGCAGATGTGGCTATCAATGTGCAATCCGATTCAATTTTGTCACTTCCGACTACGCAATTCCCTGTCTTTCGAGATCAACACCTTAATACTTCCATAAATCCGCGCGAGAACGGCAACTCCAAAAGCAAAAATTCAAGCTTTTTTCATAGAGATTAAAATCACGGCCATTGGGGGGTGCATGATCAAAGTGGCCGACCTGTTCCTATTGGATAAGGGCCCTGGGGGGAATAGTCAGAATGGACTAGTCTAATCTATTATTACAAAGAACAAAGAGACAACTTGCACAATACAGTTACAGAAAGTGCAATCTTCAGAATAAGTCTGACTGGGCTGAATGCCCTTTTTGTATAAAGCAGTTGTGATCACTTACGCACTTGATTTTAGTCAGCTATAATCAGGCATCAGGTGGTTCGGGATTGGATTGTGCCTGCTGTTTCCACTTCGGCCTGTCCTTCGCAATGGCAATCCATTCCTCAAATTCCTTGGAAACGATTACTGGCGAGCGAGCGCATTTACTCCAGCGTCCTACCCCACGTCGTCTATGGGCAACCAACCGGCCGAGAATTTGCTACCCAACTTGGCAATAACTGCCGTGGTGCCCGGCTCATGGGCATACGAGCGACGTGGCCAGCCCAACGAAGAATCCGATTGTAGTAGTAGCTGTCAATACCGAGAAGAAGTAAACGAAGAAGAAGACCTACGGAGGTGATGTGGTGGCGAGAGGTGTGATGGAGATTTGCACGGCGCATTAAGCGAGCACGCCAATCATGCAAACTTCGAAGGCGCTTGAATACATCTTGACGCAAAGATCACGCTTCGTAATCGTTCAGTAAATTAGGCAAGACGAGGGCCTTTTAAACTCCACCCTTTTGTTCCTCAGGAAGGTATTTGGTATCAAATATTACTTCTCAGAGCACCAAAAGCAGTCGTCGTTGACGCTATCCACTTGTCTACATCAGCTCTTCGTCGTAATCGCTTCGAGCACGGGGGTGTTTAGATTAGATTAGATTATACTCCCCAATTGCAAAGAAACAACAACAAATAGCATTAAGCTGCGTTTTGATGAATCCTCCAGAACAAGTCTGACTGGGCTGAGTGAGAGCACACCCGAGTGGAGCTTAAATCCAATTAAGCCCTTAAATTAGGCTTAATTAAGCTTAATTAAGCCAAAATCAAAATAAGCCCAAATAAGGCGAGGCTTAATTTAAGCTCAAATAAGGGCTTAATTAAGCCCCCTTAAATGAGCTTAAATTACATGTGCTGAAGTCGATACTCAGGAGAAAGGGGGGGGCTTAATTTAAGGCCTAAATTAAGCCTTAATTTAAGCTCAAATAAGGGCTTTATTAAGCCCCCTTAAATGAGCTTAAATTACATGTGCTGAAGTCGATACTCAGGAGAAGGGGGGGGCTTAATTTAAGGCCTAAATTAAGCCTTAATTTAAGCTTAAATAAGGGCTTAATTAAGCCCCCTTAAGTGAGCTTAAATTACATGTGCTGAAGTCGATACTCAGGAGAAGGGGGAACGGGGGGTTTAATTTAAGGCCTAAATTAAGCCTTAATTTAAGCTCAAATAAGGGCTTAATTAAGCCCCCTTAAATGAGCTTAAATTACATGTGCTGAAGTCGATACTCAGGAGAAAGGGGGGGGCTTAATATATTAAGCTCAAATAAGGGCTTAATTAAGCCCCCTTAAATGAGCTTAAATTACATGTGCTGAAGTCAATACTCAGGAGAAGGGGGGGGCGGCTTAATTTAAGGCCTAAATTAAGCCTAATTTAAGCTTAGATAAGGGCTTAATTAAGCCCCCTTAAATGAGCTTAAATTACATGTGCTGAAGTCGATACTCAGGAGAAGGAGAAAAACGATGACGTGAACTTCACTGACTGTGCGCAATTCTTCGAAGGGCATAATGATAAGAATAGGGCCAATTTCGAACTGCATATCCTAGCCTAAACCATTTCGTTTCCACATCATGCTACCAGCACCATTATTCCTCATGCCGAGGGCTCCTCCGGGGCTTTGGATAGGGTTATTCACTGGCATTTTAAAAGGTTAGGGTCTTCGACCCTACCCTTAAGAAAAAGCTAATGAAGTAACCCTAACTAGATTCGAGGATAGTGATTGTTTACTTGGATATGCATGTATGATACTTGGCATTTAGCTTTCTACCCCTAATGTTATAATTTGTATAGACCGATGTTGATTTATTCAGTGGAACTGATCCTCAAAATATACTATCTTCGTGTTCTTTCTCGTACCTTACTTCCACGACTCTTTTCACAGTATACCAGTGGTGTGCTCGATTCACCTTGAGCGCTCTGGTTACGTGGATATGTGCACAAGTTATACAAGGAGTGTATAATCGCGTAAAAGGTGGGCCATCATGGTGCATATTACTAGTACATGAAACCTTAAGGTTGGTCCATGGTAGCTTCCGACAAGAAATACTAGCGAAGTCATCGAGAGCTAGGATTTCTTTTCTTTAGATTTTTAAAATAGTTTTCTTTTTGCTCTCTCTATTCAAATATTTTAAATTATTGAAAGACTCCTACTCCTACCTCTGCAGATCAAGAATTTCTGCAGAAATGAAGTATCACAGAGGTAGGAGTCCGCAGCTCTGTAGGGTTTGTGTCTTTCGTTCAAACCCTGAGAAGCTTCGTTTCTCTGAGGTAAACTTGCACTCCTCTCCAGTCTTCCAACAGTAGTCTGTGAGAAACATCGAATCCTTTTAACCTCACGATTATTATTCGTTCTTTGAATTATTGCAGCTTCATGAATTCCAATACTTATGTGAACCGCTTTGTCTCTATAAGACGACCCTAATTCTTTTATACCTCATAATTCTTTTTGGATTTGATAAACGGAGATCCCCCTGGCTAGTTTAACACACCACCACAGAAGGCAAAGCTCCTTCGAACCAAACGCATTCTAGTATCATTTTCTGTCATTCCCTAATGCGACGAAGGTGCTACAGCTATGCGCCAAGCGACTAAAATTGAACCAGGAAGCATAATTGCTGATTTTCAACGTTCTCTGACGTCTTTGAGTAGACCAACCGTTCTAAGGAGCAGTCTCAAAGTCCAGGCTGCTTATTCATATTTTGAGCTTATTGTGATCCTTAGTCAAGCACCTATTAAGAAAAACTAGGCCCCTAGCGGGGTGGCTGCGCCAAATTCTGAGAATTCATTGGGTTGTGCAGGCGTGAGCGCCATTTGCAATGGAGTCGTCGACTGAGCTGGAAGATGGAGTAGATGAAGTTGTTAATACTGCTGATGTAGAGATATCAGGGGTTCTAACGAGCGCACGAAAAGCTGGATTTTGGAAGCGCACATCTAGAGATAGAATTCGAAGGAGTTAACTGAATGGTAGGTCAAGTCAAAGTCTTACTTGTCTTGCGTCATATCCATTTTGACCGGAAGTAAAGAGCAGTATACACCATAGCTTGCTTGCAAGAAGTTGTTGCGGCCTCCCACTTGGGTTGGAGCAGCTAATTCACTCTACTCAAGTGGTCATCGGCGCATTGGGTTGTGTTCCGTGATGTAGAAATTCTAGAACTCCAGCCTCTCCCCCCTCCATCCGCCACGTCCTCAATCGCATACTTCCGGGGTCTTTGTACTCCATGAAATAAACATACAGTACACCAACAAATTGTAGCTGTCGCGGCCATCGACGTGATTTGTTTCTTCATCTTGAATTATATAATAATAGCGATGATTGACTGCACGACTTCTCATTTCTTTCTCTTCTCACTTCATTCATTCGCGAATGCAGCTCATCAGTCGTTAGAAGGCGACCTCTTTCAGCATATGTGTCATCGATGCAATAATCTCTTCTCACTTCATTTCATTCGTGAATGCAGCTCATCAGTCGTTAGAAGGTGACCTCTTTCAGCATACTTGTCATCGATGCAATCATGCACAGACTTCTCCTTTTCAATTTCCGGATGAACTCGTTTTCATGTCGAAATTGCTACGCGAATCGACTTCAGAGTAATCAGATTGTGACCACCTTTACTCCGCACATCACTAACAAGAGGAAGCAACTCCTCAGCCGTCAGTTGGCGATGCTTTTCCGTATAAAAGCCGTCAATGAACCCATGTATTGTTTTTGATTGCGCGATCTCTGTATTGCATGGATTCCACATTGACAGTGCATCACGCAGAGTCACAAGATCTATCAAAGGTTCATTTCGTAGGTCCCGCACGGCGTTGACACGACTAAGAAACCACGTGTGTTCCTGAGATGTTAAAGCCACGGTGATTCTCTGCATAAAAATCATCAAGAAAGTCTTCAATTTGAACGATGTCTTCATTGAAGTGAAGCAACGTCTCATAGTGAACTCCGTCAACGTAATACATATGACAATATCATCAGCATTCGGAGAGAACTCAGACAACTGTATATACTGCGGCTGAGATATTCCTGAGTACACTATAACAACAAGGTCGGAATCTGTTATAACGCATACCTTTTTCTTGGTTTCCAAGCTCCAAGCAATGAGATCAATGTTTTTAACCCAATAAGCGCCAGTACGTGGTTCCCCAACCATGGCCACCTCGTGAATTCTTGCACGAAGATATACATCTGCACTAGTTGGAGAGTAATATGAGCACTCAAGTAGCGAGTCGTGGTTGTTACTAAGGGCTTGAGCCATTTCACCTTGCCCCTTGCAAATTGTACGTCGATGCGACGGCATGGCACCAAAAGGGCTCAAAATGGAGGCAGTGAATACCACAATGGCCATCAGCAGGATATTCAATGAGTGTACAAGACTGGTCCAGTTCATAAATGTGACAAATACTTCTATGAACATTGAATCACTCTTAAAGTCCCGATGCTCAAAGCTGTGAGTATCAAAGCAATCTCCAACACCACCACCACCACGAATAACTTCCGGTGCATACATCGAATAAGGCTGCTCAAGCATCCAAGCATCTACAGGAACATTTTCAATACCAGAAGAGCACATATACGTCTGATTCGCATGCCATGCATCACGGAAGACTTTGGTTGCTGTTTCGACAATTAACGACCCACGTGAGATGTACCGCAAAAGCGCGACCGTGTGGCGCATGCACAACCTCGATTGTGATTTAAGAAATACAATAAACCAATCTGGGTGTTACCATGCAATCTAAAAAAAATGTGTCTTTTTGAGCAGGCACCAATTTGTGTCGCCCCATGTTGAGGCGCTCTGAAATTCCGGAGTCTAATCGTACACCCTCCCAATGTGCCTGCATTGAATGTAATGAAACGCAACAGTGTACCAATGATACGTACTCTCTACATAGAGGTATAGATCCAGCCAGTACACAGAGCTTTCGAGAATACCGATAGTATTCATGTGAACCAATAATGGACCACTTACACAGCAACTTTTCGTGAATATTTTTAACTCTGGACGTACGCAATTCTGTGGATTATCAACATTTGTCAACGCGATTGTTAAGCATTATCCATTCTTGTTCTTCTTCAAGTAGGGCCTGCCATTTCTTTTTCTTCTCGTCACTGTCTCCGAAAACCAATTTGTTCGTTTCAAAGCCCTCGTTAAATTGTTGATCGTGCTCAACGGTGCAACAACCGCCAGATCGAATCAATATGACTTGAACGCGTTACTACATCTGACAACAGCAGCCTTTACTGCATCGTTTCAATACATGTGTGCAATAAAATCTACAACAACACACAATAATTCGTAATCTCGTCTTGATTACCGTTTTAATTTTGTCCATTTTGTCATAAATCTGCAGCATCCTGGGTAATACATTCTGAGAATTCTCAGAATTTACTTAAGCCCTTCTCAACACTTCGACCCACCGTACCAAGGGGGTTTCAAAATTAAGCTCAGTTTAAGGGGCTTATTTTGACCTTATTTTGACCTTAAATTAAGCCCTTAAATAAGCTAAATTTAAGCCCCTGGCCCTTCTCAACTCTTCGACCCACCGTACCAAGGGGGTTTCAAATTTAAGCTCAGTTAAAGGGGCTTATTTTGACCTTATTTTGACCTTAAATTAAGCTTTAATTTAAGCCCTTAATTAAGCTAAATTTAAGCCCCTGGCCCTTCTGAAGCCCTTCTCATCTCTTCGACCGACCGTACCGGAGGGGTTTCAAATTTAAGCTCAGTTAAAGGGGCTTATTTTGACCTCATTTTGACCTCAATTTAAGCCCTTAATTAAGCTAAATTTAAGCCCCCTTAAATATCGATCTAGCTTAAATTAGCTAAAATGTATTTAAGCCCCACTGGGGTGTGTTATGGGCTGAGTGTCCTTTTGCGCAATGCAATATTCATCTTTACTCCCATGAACCCTGTAGGATCAATTCTCGGAAGGAGGCATAGGTTTCGAGTACGTCTTTGATCTCCACTCCGACCTATCTTCTGCTATGGCACGCCATTCCCTGAGGTTGGCCGGTAGTCCTTTGCACTTTAGAGCCTTCTTCTTCTTCAATGTCCGACCCCATGTCATCTTAGTTCATGGAACTGGTAATCCTTTATTTCCTTGCCTTAGTAATTACTTTTATTTAGAAACTCACATCTTATTTGACTTTGACTTAGCACATCTAAATACCTCAGACCTCAGCTAATTTAAAACCAAGAAATCGGAACTCGCAGCTTGCTTTCTCATCTGTGTTGTTACTAATTACTGAATTGTATTGTTCATCACATTGTTCATTAAGTTCTTGAATTTGGTTGTATTCTGCGTTCAATCCTTCTCCTCTGCGCTCCACTCTGCTCCTCTAATGCTCCTCTAGATATGCGCTGCGATTCTACACTCGCGTCGCCCACCACGGTGCGTTTATCCCTGCATCAATTGCTGCTGAAGGCTCTGAACACAACAAGTCCGCTGCTGCTGTTTCCGGCCAAGAAGCTTCTTCTCGCAGGGAAGGCGCACAGAGCTCCGCAGCTTGGTCGAAAAACCAGCAGGTGTGCACGCCAACAGCTATTTCATCTTCGACATCAGCGGCTACTTGAGCGGCAGCTTCCATCATCTGACGTTGTTGATGATGATGACGATTTTGGCAGGCCTCTTTCGTTTCTTCTTCCGCAGCGAGGTAAGCTTCT
>Ga0307979_1002376_pt1 | contig 13049 bp, 5 predicted proteins | sample OrgLakmetage1058_FD_201833 | JGI IMG/M metagenome (GOLD analysis project Ga0307979, IMG submission 201833) | Saline water microbial communities from Organic Lake, Antarctica - #1058 | ecosystem: Environmental > Aquatic > Non-marine Saline and Alkaline > Saline | place: Antarctica: Organic Lake...
TTTCCGAACTGAGGTACAACAACGTGACACGGGAGATTCTGGATATTACCCAGCTGCCGGAGTCCATTGAAATACGTGCCCTGCTGATAAGCCCACACAACGCGATGACCTTTCGTATCAGCATCAACCAACCTGCCAAGGAAAACCTATGAACCGCCTTAAGAAAGAAGAAGCCCGCGCGTACCAAAAAGCACGCGAGGGTTTGAGCGAAGCTGAAATCAAACAGGTAAACGAAGAAGATGCCCGCGACCAGCAAATTTCACAGCTTGCACGCACCCTGCATTTTGAATTGTTCCCGGAAGAATCCGACAACCAACTTGATTCAATTTCCGACGCCACCAACCGCCGGCGAGGCATTAATCCAATGAACGCTGAATACACGGCGAAAGTGAATGCGCGTCGTGAAGAGCTCGGGGTAAGCCCACTCGGGCCAAACGGAATGCCGACCACCAATGACAGCTGGGATGTCGCCTATCGTAAAGCTCAGGAACAGGTTGAAGGATCAGGGTCGATCTGAAGTCACTGATTTTGGATGAAACGTAAGCGTCCAGCCATCACACCTTGCTAATGATCGCAGGCGACCAGTTGTGCGGTAACAACTCATCAATGGTGTTATTCTGATGAGTCTGCAGCCTCATCAGCACATCTTTTAAATAGGCGTACGGTTCGTGCCCATTGAGCTTGGCCGACTGGATTTATGTCATAACCGCGGCACTGCGTTGGCCACTTATGAGTGATCCCGCGAACAGCCGGTTAGAACCGGAACGGCCCAGCGCCCATGGCGTATTTGGTTTTCCACCCAGTTATTGTCTATGGCCCTGCCCCGTCATCGAGATAGCGCGTCGGTGCTTTCCAGCGTTTAAGGCTATAATCCAAGGCTTTGGCCATGCCGGAGCCCATCCGGCACTTCCTGCCGATGAGCCAGTATCCGTTGATGCAGAGCATCAGCAATGGGCCGAGCTTTTTCATCTCTTGTGATTTGTCGTTTATCGGGTAAGTCCTTGACTGCTCGTTTGATCTGATACGGATTACCACATAGTCGAGATATCCGATTTGTTGTGGAGATTGTGTCGCGCTCTTTTAAATGGGCCGAATCATCTGCGCAGGGCTAATCGACATACCCCATCATCCCGTCAACATTCGTCGCCTTGATGTATCGAGCTGGCTGTTCCTGGACACTTGCTAATTCCTCAAAATGCTTTTCACCACACTTTATCTTGGCGCCCTCAAGATGACGCAAGTCATCCCACCAACTACTGCCTTTCGTCTCTACAACAAAGTACAACTTCTCTTGGCCCTGGTCTTCCACAACAATGGCCCAGTCCGGGTTATAGGACCCAAGCGGCGTGGGGATCTTAAACCATGGAGGCAATTTGGCATAAACCTTAACCTTTTCATTCTTCTCAAGGTCACTGGCGAAAGTCTTTTCGACACCGGCAGAATCGTAAACCACATGGGTGTATACAGACTTATGGGTTTCAAGCGTGTTTTTCAGATAGCCCGTCAACTCTTCCTGGTGGAAAAGCTCCTGTGCGAAGAAATGATCATCGCCTACCCGGGTATAGCGAATGCCATCTACCAAGGCCAGTCGTTTGGTGCGGTTTATCGCCTCAGAGCAATAATCGATAAACTGCTGGGGGTTACGCTTGAAATCCTCAAGCCGCAGACACTCGCGGAGAATCCGTACAATGCTTTTGCGGGTGAGCTGGGTTTTGTCCTGAAGATCAGTAATGATATCCGGCAACTCGATATCGTTTTCTTGAATAGTGGTGAAGCCTGACGACGATGTTTCCTCGGCCAAGACTCCGCCTTTACCAATGGCGATGTCAGCCTTACGAAACTGCGCCCTCGTTTTCGTGATGGGCGGACACTTGCGTATCGCTTCCGCACAATCAAGGATTAACTTCTCATTATCGAAGTCCACCCGATAGGTTGTTTTGTACTTTATCCGATCCCAAAGAGCCTTGAATTCATCAGACTCCAATACGGCTTGCCTCGTTCGGATGGTCTGGCGCTCGTCTGCATTCTTGATGTCCAGTCGACCAGCAAGTTTTCGCAGGAGGCTTAAAATATCGTCACCAATTAGTTCGGCCTGCTCTACTCCAAAATCCTCACCCAGCTCCTGCTTGATCTCCGGTGCAAGGTCGAAGCTTCCTTCTTTCAGGACGACTCTGAGAGAGTCCTGCACTTTGCCTTTGTTGTCGACGTAGCCTTCAGCTTTCAGGAAACTCCAGACTTTCTCTGAGGTCTCCACGCCCAGGGGCTTAACGTCCCCCTCCTCACTCGTTGTCTGAATGGTGGCAAACTGATGGGACTCGACAATGCCAAAGCGAATGCCGGTATCTTCCTCAATTTCCTTCTGCAGGTTTTCCGCAAACTTTTCATAGCTCTCGGTAGCAATGACAGTCAATGTATTGATGTCGTTGCCACGGATTCGGTTACCATTTTGATCCACACACAAACGCAAACCGCGGCCAATAGTCTGTCGGCGCTCTCGCTCAGAGCCCATATCACGCAGTGAGCATATCTGGAAGACATTCGGGTTGTCCCAGCCTTCTTTTAGGGCTGAATGGGAAAATATGAATTTGAGCTTGGTGCCAAAGCCGAGAAGCTTTTCCTTCTCCCTCATGATCAGGCTGTAGGCCCGCTCCGCATTATCACGGTTTGACTGGTTGTTCTCTGCCGTATTTACAGCGCGGCCTTTCTTGTCAATCGAGAAATAACCCTCATGAACATCGGCCGCTTCGGTGTCCAGGTCGATTTCTTCGAACAGACTTTGATAGTCGGACGACTTTGCCAGCTTCCGATACTCCTGCTCAAAGATCTGAGCCAACGGCCCCTTAACGGGGTTGCCATCCTCATCGTACTGGCGGTAATGATCCACAGTGTCGATAAAAAACAGGCTCAGAACCTTGATCGGCTGATTCGTCGCGGCAAAGCGGAGCTCTTTGTCCAGATGCTCCTTGATCGTCCGCCGCACCATCAGACGTTTAAGTTCATTCGGGTCCACGCCGCCAATCGATTCGCCGGGGCGAAGCAGTTGATCAAACCCTTCACCCCGGATTTCAACCGACTCGTTGTTCTTTCCGCAGGTAACCGTGCCAATTTGCATGTTTTCGTAAATCGCACGATTCGTGACCTGTTCCAAGTCATCCCCATCTTCAACGGTCACCATCGTTCGCTTAATGCTTTTGCCTCTTTGAACATCAAGCTCCAATTTGGCTGTGATCGTTCCCTTCTGGTTTTTTGTAGATTCCAGCCGTACGAAGGGTTTGTTGTGGCCGCTATCAAGCTCTAGGGATGCGACTTCGATCTGTTTTACTAAGCCCCGGTCATACGCGTCGACGGCATCCAGCCGGTAAGTCATGTGGTGCTTGTCCACATGGGTCGCCGAGTAACGCAAAGTGCACAGGGGATTCATAGCGTTTAACGCTTCCTTACCCTTGCCGCTTAAACCGCCATCGACGCTTTGTGGCTCGTCCACGATGATAATCGGGTTGGTTGCCCTCACCAGATCAATCGGTCTTTCTCCGCCGGTATTCTCGTTTTCCTTGTACAGATTGTTTACATCTTTCTTATTAATAGCCCCAACCGTGGTTACCATAATCTGGATATTAGAACTGGTCGCGAAGTTGCGAACCTTTCCTGGCTTAGCCGAATCGTACAGGAAGTAATCGTATCCCTTGCCCTTGGGGTACAGGCCTTCAAAGTGATCCTGTGTAATCTCCAAGGTTTTGTAGGTACCTTCCTTGATGGCGACAGAGGGAACCACAATCACAAACTTTGTAAAACCATAGTGCTTGTTCAGCTCGAAAATCGTGCGCAGGTACACGTAGGTCTTCCCGGTTCCCGTTTCCATCTCCACTGTAAAATTACCACTGGTCAGCTTTTCCGAGGGCCTAAGTCCGTTTTTGAGCTGAATGTGACGAAGATTCTCCTCTATGTCCTCGTCCAGTAAAAGTAACCGATTACCAATACCCAATTGGCTCTCCTCCAATCCCAAGGACATATTGGAACCTCTTTCCGTAGAAAAAGTAACCGTAAACTCAGAGCTAGAGATCTCCTGACCTTTAAAAAGGTTAACTACGGACTCGATAGCAGCCTGCTGGTAATCAAGATTGTCTTCAAAGTGCAGTTTCATAGTCAAAGTCCCTTATAAGCTGCGAACGTGGCTGATCCCACTCTGCTGAAGAATAGCCGCCATATTGGTCTTCGAAACATCATTCTGGAAGGCGCTGTCACGGAAGAAGACATGAGTTTCAGAAGGGGGTGAAAGCTCCGACTTCCAAGCGACAATGCCATTAGCAATAATTTCGACTTGGTCGTGCGAAATGGACTCATTAAGACAAGCGAACAAAACACCGTATCCTATACTATAAATATTTTTCCCTGATACCTGCCGACTCTCTATAGGGACTGCGAGATCAACACCACGCTTAAGGAGCAATTCATATAAAATATCTTGTTCAGCACGTTTTTCAACTAATATTTCTTCATGAAACAGAAGGCTTTCTTCAAAATCTGTTCGGTCGGGACTCCAGGGACGAATATTTGAAGTGGAAAGTTTAAACGATTTAAAACCAACATCACATTTAAAGCCACTGCTATACTTAACGCCAGCTCTTTTAATTCGCTCTCGACCTAGATTTGATACTACTGGATCTATACCATATTCCTTACAGAAGTCATGAACAGACTCGTACTCTTTTTTATCACTAATTGGTTCTGGAAGTTGAACGGCAATAAATCTCCTATCCCCCAAATCCTCGCTATTCTGCTGAAAAACAGCATGAGGTGTTGAACAAGAACCAGCAAAGAAATCTAGAACTATGCCATCGGTCTCCTTGTGAAGCTGCAAACACTGTTGTATTAGGCTGATAGGCTTTTTTCCATCGGGGAAAGGTACCCCCCCCTCTTTTCCCACATTATTGTAATCAAAATGATCCCAAAGAGTACCAAGCCGCTCCCTCTTTTCTACTTTTCCCTTATCATTAACTTCTGCCACATCAGACAGCCAGATGACTCGCCTAACGGTGTTGCTAATATATGAATGTGTTACTTTCTTCCCTTTGTCTTTACCAGAACGTGGAATATACTCTACCTCCAACATTTCACCATTATCGAGGTTTCCAACAAACTCTATGACTCTCTGTCTAATACTAGTTTGAGCGTTGGTATCGGAAAAAATTCCATTTAGATACTTTGAGTACGCTTGTTCCTCATTGATACCTTCATCCTTGCACACCCTGTTAATCGTGGTCCTAGAAACATTGCTCCTCTTATAGATAGAGATGGGGTTCCCTTCTCCGTCTTCAACTTCACCTATATATTCTCTTGAATCCGCATTTACCAAAATACTCGTATACTTCCAACTCTCTCCAGCATCTCTCATATCTTCAACAACATTCATTAACGGAGCATTTCTATTTAGATGGGCAAGACCATTTGCTTCTTGAATATTTTTTGCATAAATAACCACATATTCAATATTTTTCTTAAGTCGCTTGTCTTCTCCACCACCCGAAGCCCCAGCAGATACCTTTGTAAAAACATTTATAATATTTACAAAATTTTCTGCACCGAAAATCTCATCCAAAATTACGCGCATATTGCAGAGTTCCACATCACTAATAGATATACAAATGAAACCATCTATTGAAAGTAGAGACTTTGCCAGCTTTAACCTTGGGTAAATCATTGTTAGCCAAGCAGTGTGTAGTCGGCCGGTTTTCTCTGTGCTTGAACTTACCTTAAATCCTTTATCGTTTATTTGATTTGTATACTTAAGATAAGTTTCTAAGTTTTCTTGATACTTATCAGGATAAATAAGCTCGCTGCCAGTATTGTATGGCGGATCTATATAAATAGTCTTTATTTTATTAGCATAGCTTTTCTGCAGAAGTTTAAGAACTTCTAAATTATCACCCTCGATAAACAAGTTTTTTGTCGTGTCCCACTCCAAACTATCCTCTAAGCATGGCAACAATGTTCCTGTGGAAGGCGTTAAGGCGATTCGACGTGCTTTATTTTTACCATGCCAATTAAGACCATATTTCTCTTCGCCCTCATATGCTACATTGGCGTCGCCCAGCAACTGGCGTAGTATCTCAAAGTTAACACTGCCTTCGCTGAATGCTTCCGGAAATAATTCCTTTAGCCGCTCAATATTCTCTGCAACCAAGTCAGCACTTTTGCTGTCTTCAGATGTTACTTTCTTCATACTAGGTTCATTGCCATTCATTTTTCTTTGCCCTTATGTTCCGTGTCAGAGGCTGGATTCTATCTCGCCAATCTCGTCGTTAATTTTTTTGATTCGAGTATTCAATTCAATCTGTTTTCCCAACTGTCTGGCTCGCTTCAACTTATTGGCCAATTCAACTTTCCGAGATAACAGTTTTTCTAACGTTCGCAACAATTCTAGGCGACCAGCCGCCGAGGCCTGTCCATGTTTATCAGTATTGAGGGAATAATTTTTGGTATGCGGGGTGCAGTTTATAGCTACCACCCTTTCAGTTGCTGACTGATAAAAGTTATAGAAATTTCTGAAATCCAGATTTTTTGTGGCTAGGCTTTCGATGAAAGCGGATTCATAATCACTAGGTGAATTCAGATCGACCCAGTGCGTATTGACTTGATCTTCAATTACCCACTTTTCCTTATCGGCCTGGTTGATCCGCTTGTCGGCCACATGAATGGCCAATTGCGTTGACTTCTGGCTTTGGTGGGTGAACAGCACAATCAACGGATAGGGTATAGCCCGGTTGATAAAGCTGGCGATGCGTTTTGCGCGGACTGGACTGGAAAGTTCAACATGCAATATGGCGACTTCAAAGTATTCTCGTAGATCATCTGTGTAGGCCGCAATATTGATTGTGTTGGGCTTCAGCGTGTAGAGCCAACGAATCTTGTCGACATCGTCTTTCAGACAGACTTTATCTACAGAATTTAGCACGCTTCGTTTGCCGTCCATCGATTCCTGGAACAGTCTTTTATATATCGGTTTGTTCAGCACACAGGTGTCTGGTATGCCCAACCCATGGAGGAACGCCTCGAATTCTGGGTTACCAAGATTCAGTTTCGCCATGGGGACCTCATGAACCAGATGTTACTGGAGTATCTATATCCGTGAGGATTAAATAGGAAACTACGGTAAAGTCCTCAATACCCTGGCTACTGGTGGCTGACAAAACGGTACCGCCCTTGCTGAACAGGCTTTCTACTCCTTTCTCTTCACTCTTGCCGGCGATGCTGTCCACAGCTTTAGCCAGCAAATACTGATAGTGGCTCATGTCGAGGCCATGACGGGTTTTGTTGTTCATGGCCTCGATAGCAGGTTGGTCGAGATCCGTATGGATAAATGCCTGGCGTTTGAGCAAATCCAGTATCTTTTTACTCTGGGTGAAACTCAGGGCAACTGTTGCGTCATCTACGATATGCACTAGAAAATACGGTGACAGCGCGTAGTTGTCATCAACTTGCACAGCCCCTTTGCCGGTATGTATGTTCTTGAGGCAGAAAACGACGCCAGGCTTGAAACCCTCGCTGGCTAATGTCTCATCGATACCTACTGCAGCGTATAAACCAAAAGGTGCCTGCTCCAAACTTTTTAGGCTCTCCTTGTCAGCCATGTAGCCAGACAGATCCATCCGGAAATCATTCAGGGTAAGATCCGTAATAGATACCCCACCGCTCATATCCTCAAGGTCGACTACCGTATCTTTCAGTTGCTGAAGTTGTTTCCGGCGATACTCCAGATCGTTCATTTCACTGGAGCTTTCGTCTATAACGTTTTCCTCGCCGGTGGCAGAAATGTCCAGCAGCACCATACGCCCCGCTACACGGGCACCTAGATTGATATATTCATCCAGTTCCATGTTCGGCCAGAAGTTGATGAGCTGGATCTGTGTATTTTTGCTGCCCAAGCGATCAATTCGGCCAAAACGCTGAATAATGCGCACCGGGTTCCAGTGGATATCGTAGTTAATCAGTGTGTCACAGTCCTGAAGGTTCTGACCTTCACTGATGCAGTCGGTGGCAATCAGCAGGTCCAGCTCTGTAGTTGCAGTCGGGTCGACTTTGTGGCGCTCTTTGGAGACCGGCGAAAATGCAGTCAGTATGTTGTTCAGGTCCGACCCCAAGCCTGCAATTGTGGTTTTATTGATCGCACCACCGGTTACCAGTGAACTATGAATCCCCAGCTCTGCGTTTGCCCAAGTGGCCAGATTGGCATAAAGATATTGAGCCGTATCAGCGAAGGCTGTAAACACAATGATTTTTTTGTTGCCGGGATTCAGAGGGCTCCTAACCTTTTCTGCAATAATTTGCTTCAACAGTTCGAGCTTGGCATCTCGTTCCGCCGAAACTTTGCGAGCAGTTTCGGCAATACTGTTGAGGAATACCCTATCTGCCTCCAGCTCCTGTCGAAAGCGGATCAAATCCATATCTTGGAGCAGCACCTTGGTTTTGTTGCCAACCATAAACGGTTCTAGCTCCGTAGATTCGAGCTCGAAATCATGGATCTCTTCGATGCTCAGTGCATCCACATCATCAGACTCATGCGCATCCATTTTAGCCAGCAGGCGCTCCACTTGATTTGCCAGCTTAGTCACCGTGAGGGTGAAGGAGTGAATAGAGCTTTCCATTCGTTTAAGCAGGTTCACCCGCATCAAATGAATGAGGCTCTCTTCCCTATCAATCTGTTTGAAGACCCCTTTTCCGCCGCCAACAGCTTGATCATAACGGCGAGCGTACTCCTCTTTTTTTGCCTCACGGACGAATTTCAGTGGAGAGTAGCCCGCCAACGAGAGGCGACGAATTGTCTTGTTTACTTCCTTAAGGGGCGGAAATTCCCCCGTGGCATCGATATCAGCGTAGATGTTTCTGGGCGGTAACCGCGATGGAAACTGGCCCATGTCTGCCGTGCCATAGTATTTCTCGATGTGTTTGCGTGAGCGAGCGATGGTGACGACATCGAGCAGTTTAAAATAATCAAAACTCATGGTGTCCAGAAGCGATGCGGTGTTTCGCTCTTCAGCAGGCACTTTTACCCATTGATTGAACTGCATTTGTGCCAACCGGAGAGTTGACTCGACACTCTTGATACCAGCGTCAATAAAGGCGTCGTCCCGCCCTTCCGTAATGAACGAGACCTGATTTTTCAAATCTTTCATCCGATTGTTTACAGGGGTTGCCGAAAGCATGAGCACTTTGGTTTTGACCCCAGAACAAATAACGTCATTCATCAACCGCTCATACCGGCTATTGCCCTCCGCTTTGCTCGGAGTGTTCCTGAAATTATGGGACTCATCTATGACAACAAGGTCATAATTACCCCAGTTCAGTGTCTCCAGATTGATTTCACCAGAAAGACCCCTAGCGCGTGTCAGATCGGTGTGATTTAGGACGTCATAGTTAAACCGATCCGCAGCAAGAAGGTTTCGCTTGTCATTGATGGTGTAAACGGTCCAGTTATCGCGCAGTTTTTTAGGACACAGGACGAGCACCCTGTCATTGCGAAGCTCGTAGTATTTGATGACCGCCAACGCTTCAAAGGTTTTACCCAGCCCCACACTATCCGCGATGATGCATCCATTGTGCCGCTCAAGTTTATCGATAGCCCCGAGAGCACCATCTTTCTGAAATTTGTAGAGCTTGTTCCAGACTAAAGTGTCTTTGATGCCGGTTTTGCTCCGGATGATGCTGTCTTCATCGAGGTCTTCAAGAAAATTCTTGAAGACGTAATAAAGCGTTAGGAAGTAAACGAAGCTGGCTGGTTGATCTGAGCCGATGTAATCCAGCTTGGCAGTCAGCTCATCTTTGATGTTTTTTGCGCCGAGTTCGTCGCTCCAAATACTGTCAAACCAATTAAGTAACTGGCGCGAGCTTCCAGCCTCAGTAATGCCCATATTCATCTGCAGGCCATCAGCGCGCACTACGCCCATCCCTACCGGCGAGAACGTTGCTGAACCATGGATCGCAAAGCTTTCGGAGGGATATTCAAGGTGGATAAGGTTTTGGCCCGGCTGACTTATATGGCTGGCTTTAACATCTGCTTTTCTGACCAGCCAACGAGAGCATTCGGCAGCGATTCGCTTCTGCTGGAGCTGATTAAGGAGGCGCACTTCTGCTTCAGTTCCTATTAGCGACTGAAGATTGTTGGCCTTCCAGTTTGTTAGGAAAATTCTCGCAGAGTGGAGCTGACCCAGCTCTTTTTGAAGGGACGAAAAGCCATACAAAGTGAATAGGCTCGACAACACGGCCAGTTTGGAGCCACTGAATGAGTGCTTTTTGAGTTCTTTGCCAACGTAGCCGCTGCTTTTATTGTCTAGTAACACCCTAAAACTTCTCCCTTGGATTTTGCACGTTCCGCACCAACTAAATACTCTTGGCTCTATATTTCTTGTGCCACATGAGCACACAAGTCTACGCCGCAAACGGCCGTACTCTAATTATCTCAGGCAAACGAACAGCTCTTTCGATCCGTTAGAACTTGGGCTGTCTTATCGAAAGAAAGAGCTATTTATTCTCCGAATGCTTCTATCTGGCCAACTCTTGCCCAGTTGATAGCCAGGTTACCAACTTTAAGCCCACTGCACATTTGACGGTAAGTTAGCAGTTGATCAATGTGATTTGTGGCGGAGGCGTGGGTATCGGTTTTATGGTCAATTAGCCACCAATCGGCCTTTCCCTCAATCAGCAGGTCTATCTCACCACTGATGACCTGGCCGTTCGGCTTCAACCCAGTAACTTGCAGCTCACACCTCCATTGCCTAACGCCCCCCACTAAAGCATCTACATGCTGCTTGAACCCCTCCAGATGGACGGTTATATCCCGCTTCTGTGCATCATCCGTCACACAGACGGGTTGCATAGACAGCGCTCTATCCAATAGCTCTGGTTGCAAAAGGTAGACCTGATAAAGGCGATGTACCCATACACCCAATTCGTTGGCGGGCACGGCTTTGAACATTTCCAGGTTGAGCGCTGGGCTGAAGGTGGTGGTCTCAGTTTCTGGTACTGCAACTTCTCTCAGTTCTTTTTCGAGTGAGGGACTGAACGTGTGCTTGAGTTTTTCTTTCTGTGATTGCGAGGTTACCTGCAATACGGTTCGAGTTACTGTATCAGTTGTCACTTCTTCGTCCAGCTCTGCGTCTTCTGGAACTACGTCTTTTTTGGAGAATGCGCTTGAGGCGTTCTGCGGAGCCAGTGCTTCCAGTTCAGGCATGATGTAAGTGAGCATGGAGCCATCTTTGTATCCGTCCCAGCAAGGCAGGATGATCTGCTCCCGAGCTCGGGTGAGCGCAACGTAATAAAGATTTTTGCGGGTTTCAGCTTCTTCGTGCTCCAGCAGTTCGCCCATGCACTCTTTGGTATGTTTCGCATTGAATGGCGGCAATATTTGTAGGTAGCTCTCTTGCAGCATTGTATCTATGTCGCCGTCCGCATATGCCATGGTGATGTTGGGATAGCGCGTTGTTTCCACGTTTTCTGCATCCAGCACCATCACTACAGGCCATTCCAGACCTTTAGAAGCGTGCCAGGTCGCCAGCATGATGGCGTCGTCTGCCTGGGCATCTACTCCAGGCTGTTCATCGATAGGTTCCTTGCTCTGGCTCAGCCACACTTGGAAAGTGGCTGAATTTTTTCCCACGATGCCCAAGGCGGTGAGGGTTTCCGGCTGCTGCTGTTCGAATGCTTCGGCTAATCCGATGAGTTTTATCAAATTGGCCCGTTGCTGTCGGCCCATGGGTTCTTTCTTAAAGGATTCCAGAAGGCCGGCTTCTTCAATGATTATGAGTAACTGGGCTTTTATCGGCTTGGCACGCAAGGTTTTGCGCAGAGGCTCCAACTTCTGCACTAACAGGTCGTTGAACTTGCCGTCCACAATATAACCCTGCAGCAAGCCTTTCAGTTTCTCCGAACTCTGCCCTCCCACCAGGGGTGAAGTAAGCAGGTTGAGCCAAGCGTAGTGATCTCTACCGTTGTTAAGGGCCTGCAAGACACTGAGCATCCATTGCACCGCATCACACTCCAGAAAACCTGGCTGCTTAATTTGCACCTCGATACCAGTGTTGTGGAACGCTTCGGCAATCTTTTTCAAACGGCCGTGTTTCCGAGCCAGTATCGCTATATCTCCGGCTCGGATGGCGCGTTTCTCTTTGGTGTGTCTGTCAGTAATTTGTTGGCCGCTTCCTAATAGTTGCTCTAAATGGCTGGCGAGTGCGGCGTTGCCCTCTTTAGTCAGAGCATATTTTGGACTGTTCGCTGGCTTTTCCAACCAGTCCTTCTTGCTAAAGTTCAGCACCTCTACTGCTGGCAAATCTGATTGATAACCCGCCTCAGAATTCAGTTCCCGGTATTCACTACCATAGAGCCGGGTACCGACGTTATTGATAAAGCCCATAAGGGCCGGAGTGCTGCGCCAGTTGCTCCCCAGTTCGCTGACCACCTCAGTGTTTTCTGCGTTCTCGCTCATCAGAGTTTTGAACAAACGGCGGTCAGAGCCCTGAAAACCCATGATGGACTGCTTCAAGTCGCCGACAATGAAAGTGGGTAACCCTTTTTGCTGGAAGCGACGCAGCAAGGCGAATTGCAGCGGGCTGGTATCCTGGAATTCGTCAATGATCAGGCAATCGTACTCGTTGGCGATTTCATCTAGCCACTCGGAATTTTCCAGCAGGTTGTTGGCCAGATGTACCATATCGCCATAATCCACCAGGCCTGCACTTTGTTTGTTCTCTTGGTAAATGCGCAAAGCATCCAGCGCGCCATCAATCAAACTCTGAATATGCTGCAGTGCATCGCGCAATGGTCCTGGGTGAACACAGAGTTTCTCGGCAGCGTTCCAAACGGCCTCCGCAAGGTGAGCATGCTCGTGCGGTGGTTTCTTTTTAGGGAAGATTTTCGGAGCGCTCGCGATAGGTTGCATATCTACCCATATAGACCAATCACTTTCCAAGCGCTCTCGGGTTGCTGTGTAGATGACTTTCGCCATTTTCCGAGTTTCTGCGTTACTGGCCCAAGCCGCATCCAGTAAAGCGTGTACAGGA
>Ga0307979_1002377_pt1 | contig 13046 bp, 13 predicted proteins | sample OrgLakmetage1058_FD_201833 | JGI IMG/M metagenome (GOLD analysis project Ga0307979, IMG submission 201833) | Saline water microbial communities from Organic Lake, Antarctica - #1058 | ecosystem: Environmental > Aquatic > Non-marine Saline and Alkaline > Saline | place: Antarctica: Organic Lake...
AGATCAGAGGAAGCACCCCCGTATCGGCCAATGACTGGGGCAAGAACACGACCCCTGTGGCCGTACTCATCTTTTTTGAGACAGGCCCCGAAGGGCCGGAATTAGAAGACTAACAGGTAGAGAAGATTTTTTTTGGTTTCGACTGTTTCCCTAACGAGAGAAAGCCATCATCATCATCAGATCATCAGATCATCAGTACAGTACTGTACGTGATCAGTGAAGCCGTTGGATCACAAAAACTCAAAAAACATCCCTATCCCTCCCTGTATCCTCGGCTGACATCTGGCATCTGCTCAAAAGATTATCTGACAATGGCACTCCGGTCCGTTTATTTTCTCTTGTAGAAGCGCTGGATCAAGTTGATGTTATGCACGAACTTAGGATTCAAATAACGCTTCATACGCGTAATATTGTGTCCTCGAGCCTTATGCGTTTTGAAATTATCACAGACAAACAATGCGGCGAAGCTTCGCTGAGGCGACGAAGTTGTCATACACTGCACGCCAGGCGAAGTTGGGAAGGCCGATCTCGCCGCACGTGACCATCTATGCATTTCCTGTGGTCTCGTTATCGTCCATCACCGTGCGCGTAACGGGAGTGCTTCTTACCATCGGCACCACCGGTGTTGCTGGTACGTAACGTTGTCACGGGCATGTAAGATATGAATATATGCAAGCCTGTCGAGTGAGCGGCCCACTTGACAGACATCAAGGCACCGTTTAAAGGACGGGATGAATTCCTCCAACAATTGATCCAGTGCCTAGTTTATGTTTTGATTTTAGCGGCGAGTCGCTCGAAGTGATGCGCAGTGCATTTTTTTCCACCGTCGCAGAACTCTTCGGAGAACTTTTATGTAGAGCTTCTCCTGTTTTCTTTCTACTTCTACGCATGTGTCTACTCTTTGTCTTGGTGTACCCATTGGCTCAAACGCTTGCTCATTCTGCGTTATCAACCCGCTTTATATCCACTGTATGCGTTGCCCGCATCCATACAGCTTTGGCCTTCGTGCATCCCGACGTTGCTGGCCTCATGTGCAGCATTGGCAACAGCTCCGCCGCGCCCCTGGCCAAGTTTGCGGTGTCGTTCCCGTTGCTCTACCATTGGCTGGGCGGCCTGCGCCACACGGTTTGGGACAAGGTTTGTCAACCCCGGAGTGCATAGCAGTTACTGACTTTCGTCTGCTGTGCTAAGTACGCCTGGGGTGCGAACGCCTCCTTTAGTGCGAAGGGGGATTGCTAGTGTCTATACCATTGCTCTTCCTGTGCAAGAGGAGATAATTATGTGAGAAATTTGGCCCTGCTTTATGACACAATATTTTGTTAATCATGTGCACCATATACTCCGTGCCTCCTGTTTCTTGCGTCCTTTCCACCCAGCTCCCGGAGACGGTCACCAATGAAGGCGTAGAGAAGGCGTCGTATGCAATTTTCGGCGCGAGTGCCGTCGGCGCCCTCGGCCTGTCTGCCTACTCTTCGGAACCGAAGACCAAGTGAGAGTTCCTTGAAAACGCGAACACACCTTTGGCGCTTTCTTCGCGGATAATGCAATGTTAGTTCCTTCAGATTTACCAATGACAGCGGGGACGTGGGCCTAGGAACCTAGGAACTAGGTCATAGATACCTCCTGTATGTTTTTCTAAGCTTGTTCTTAATTATAGGAGCACAGGGCCCCCTGGTGTTCCTGCACGTGGGATGTACGGGATTAAGATTGAGGAGAGAAGGCGATGGCGAGTTCCAGAGGCAAATATCTAAATTCTAAATTGCTTGTCTTGTCTCGTCGCAGCCTCGCACGCAAATACTAAATACTGGGCCGTGGTTCGCTCGTTAATTCGCTTCGACCCTTTAAGCTGAATAAGCGAAAACCGAGAATCGAGAATCGAAGTTATTTGTTTCTCAGATAACGGAGCTGTGCTTCTGTTTATCACTTTATCTGGTTTCGAATTGGCCGTATATCCGATTTTGAATTATGAGGCTGAGCTCAAAGAATCGCCTTTATGTTTTTCCTTTTTTGATCGTTTTCTTTCCTCTTTGTGCTGTTTTCTCTTTTTCTTTTTTGCCTCTTTCTTTTCGCGTTTTTTCGACCTACCCTTTTCGCTCTTGTCCTCCTTTAATCTGCTGCCTCTGGATGTCTCAACTGAAGAAGTCGCAGTCCCTTGTGCGGCAGCAACCTGAGCAGCTTTCTTTAGTGCCCAGGCCTCGCGCGATGCCTGTTGTTCAAGCTGTGCAGCATCACTAGGCGACGATTTAGCTTGTACCCTGTCACCTTCTGCCTTTTCATCAACAGAACGAGGTCGTTTGCGAACGCATGGTTCGCGGCTAGCGTTGCCTAGAGAATGCACTGCCGATTCTAAGTTGCGCTGCTGCCAGCACTGTGATTCTTGGTTTCTACGGTTATGCCCTAGCACGGCATCGACTGTACGACCCAAAAAATGCATATTTACGTCACCAGGTCGTGTGCTTGGCGGAAGCGGCTCACGCTCTAGGTATGCACCCACACCCACTTTTTGGGCCTGGATGCGGCGGCGAGCAGCTTCCTCTGCGATAATCCGAGCAATTTCGTCGTCGCTCATATCATTTTCAAGTTAATAACCGTAGAATACCTAGCCAGGGTTAAACAATTTCTACCTAAGGAGCTAGGCTCCCGAAGGAAATAAGGCGCACCGAGCTATGCGACAGTTGCCAAACTGTAGTTGGGCAGCTTCCTAGAGCCTTAGCGTGGCGTCCTAGTAGTTACAGAGGCATGGCACGAGCACGATGCCAGAAGGCTTGAAAGGGCTACGTAGCTTTAAAGGTGAGAGGTGATGAGAGGCGAAGAGGCGAAGGGCGAAGGGCAAAGAGGTAAAAGGTAAAAGTGGGAGGCAAAGAGGCAAATGTTCCTCTAGGAGAATACTATATTAGTATAGGTAGACGAACGGTGAAATATGTGAGACACCTGATTCCCCAAAATGAAATAAAATTTGCGCCGTTCCTCAATTGGGCGTTTTGTTCAGGTGCCGAGAATTGAGAGCACGACCACCCTATCATGGATTGTCTATAAAGACGTCGTGAATGGGTTGATGTGGGGCTCAATTCGCGTCCACGGACTATATCTTACCCTTGTTCTAATAATCCCGATGTAACATTCCCTTTTGATGGTTTGATTTGCGATTTCACAGAAGAGCTGGAAATTCACTAAATATAAAGGGGGCACTTCAAGGCTATTGGGGACATATTGACACAGTTTGTACCATTCTTCGGGCTAGATGTGCTCTACCCACCGCATCTTTTGCGACTTCGTGAGTATCAGCCACGCTGCTGCATTTAGACCAGGCCAAACGCATTTCACTTTCTCACAGTACTCTTCGACGATCCCTCTAGACCAATTCAATCTATTATAACCATTCTTTTGCTAAGATTCCAATTCGTTGCTATCACTGTTATCAGGACTGCTGCTTCAGCCAAGAACAAGAAGATGGCACCAACGCATGTGGGATCTTCTTTGGCTTGTGTGCCAATTTGACGTGCACGCACAACAGAGACTTAACCTCCGACGACGATGGTTCTTACGACGTTGTAGTGCCGCCCATTGAAAACATTTTGCTCCGCTCAGCGTGCTGCTGCGGGTACTGCGGCTGTTCGTGCAAGCCCCGAGACAAACCACTCGGGTGCACGAACGAGCGCACTGTGTGCTGCTACCAACAGCAATGCGGCACTCAATGTTTGTCCACCAGAGTGAAAAAGCGCGCGTGTTGCAATTGCACATGCATGCAAAACTTGTGTGCGTGTGAAGAGCGCAACAGCAACGAAATCAAGCTTGGAGAGCTGTCGGAGTTTGGCATGTGCTGTTGCTGTTGCGAGTTTGGCGACGCGTTGAAAATATCATGCTGCCCCACTCCGCTGGTGTGCTGCGGCTCACTGGGCCAATGCCTGTGCTTCCGGTACCGGTGCTCGTTCCCGTGCGACTCGTACACCCCTTGCGAGCTTGGCTTTTGCTCCGTTATGTGCATTGATAAAAGCAAAATGATTGCGACTGCGGAAGCTGATTACCGGGAAAGGAAAGAAGAGAGCATAGTGGAAGCAGTTATCATCGACCGAAAGGGCCTCGGCGCACCAGCCGTGGCCATTGAAATGGACCGATAACGGCATTTCAAAAGATCAGTGTAGAAGACAGTGCAAGAGAAGTCAAAGTACGTCGCGTCAGAAATCTTCAAAGACGCCCCCGAAAGCGTTTTGGCTTTTAGTGGCCTTTTTGATGCCCACAGTTTTTTATTGAGGACTGAGGACGCCAAGGAAGCAGAAAGCCTGAGAGCTGAGAGCCGACTTCAATTCAATGCAGCGCCAATGTGCAATTCGCTATACTAAAGTTCTTGTGAGGTCCCTGGTGATTCACCAAACTCCTGTTGATAGTAGCTAAATGCCTTTGCACATCCACATCCACAATAACACACAACGAATTCCACCAGTTATAACAAGTAGACTAGCCCTTTGCTCCTGCTCTTTGTCTACTTATTTTTATCTCTATATTAGTGACTATATGAATTGAATATTGCATAAAAGCGCCATAGCCACGACGGAGGGAAGAGTGAAGTCTGATGTCTTGACGCCAAAGTAAAAACCATTGTATACTATAGTAGATGCCAGCTGAATTTTAGGTACATCACCCCCCGCCTAAAATGCTGTTCTGTTGCGCATTGTAACTCTTTACCCCCTTAACACCGCAAGGGGGCTTATCCTTTGTAAATCTCGAATGGATGGTGCGCGCAGGCGTGCGCTGATTTCTCAGCCTTCGGTTTGGATTTGTTCCACCGTCGCACGGAGGCGTTCGTTGGCAGCCACGACTTCCTTGAGGCCCCGGAACTTGGGCGCTGCAGCAGCGGCGTCCTCGTCAGCAGCAGCGTCGAGCGCGAGGTACGCGCGCAGAGCGGATCGCACCTGGTGAACAAGGGAACGCGAAAAAGGTGCAATAGAAGGTAAGAGGGTGAAAGTGGAAATCAAGGTGGGAAATTTACACGTCTTGCGGTCGAATAGCGCGCTAATTCTAGACAATTTAGTCCATCGAGCATGCTTTAGACCAGTTGTCAAGAAATCTGGCACGCTCACATCGTGAGGTAGGGGTGGTGTGATAGAATTTACCAGGTCGTTTTGGCGCTCCAGCTCCGGCCCGCCCGTGCCCTCCTTGAGCTTCTTGGCAATCGACTTCAAGGTCTTGTCCAGAAGGGTGCGCAGCGGGTCGGCGAGCAAGTCCAAACTGGCGCGCACCCCGCTCTGGTGCAGGGGCGACGCCGCCACCTTCACCACCACCTGGTGGCAAATCTGCTGCACGTCGGCCACGTCGTCCAGGGCCGCCCCCAGAGGGGGTGCCAAAGTCGCCATGTCCACATGTTCGGGCGCCACGTCCAAAATGGTGCCCAAGGCGGCCAGGGCGGTCTTGCGCAACGGCAAACCGTCGTCGACCTTCTGCTTGAACGGGCCCAAATCCACCATGCGCTCCACCTGTACGTGAAGGAGGGAATAAGGGATGCAAATGATGATTATCAGAGAAGTTCGCAACGATCCCACATGATAGAGAGTGATTTGCCAGAGTGATCATATCTGCGATGATTTCCATTCACTTCCGACTCTGGTAATTCCTACAATCCATCTGGCTCCCACCCATGATGACCATACCTTGAGGGTAACCACGTTGAGGAGCGCCGGCAAGATGGGGTCGCTGAGGAAGGGCATGGCGAGTTTGGGCTGGTGGTGGACCGCCGCGTTGCAGAGCTGCAGCGTGGCGTGAATCACCGACAAGTCTTCGGTGCTCGCCAACCCCCCCACCAAGAAGTGCGCCAAATGCGGCTTCAAGCAAGCCGAACACTGGTCCGGGTCCTGGTGGCGCAAGAGAAAGTTGCGGGTTTGACATAGTAGAGCACACGATTCAATGAATATATGTAGCGCTCAAGTTTGAAGGACTATGCAACCATAGGAAAGCGAAACAAGCTAGATGAAAGGAGGAATAACGAAGACACAGGTAGACAAACAAGGCACGAATGCTTCCATGTCCAATTAACGAAGGCAAACCACCTGCACGGCGCGCATGGCGTGCTTGAGGCTGGCTGCCACCGTCCACCGCACCAGCACCCCCTCTTCTTGGGTGGCCTCGTCCGTGGCGGCCGCTGCGGCGCGGCCTTCGTCGCAGAGCGCCACCAGGCGGGGCACCAGCACGTCGGGGCGCAAGCTCAAGAGCGCGCCCAAGCATTCGGCCACCTGTTAGCAGAGTGAAAGTAGTGGTGGTTTACTTTAAGAAGAAAGGGGTGAGTGTGTGCCAACTCATGCATACACCTAAACCTATAATGCTGCCTTGAAAAACGAATTCGCGATGCATTCCTTCCTCAAGCACACGTGTTCTTACCATGGTCCGGACGCCTTCTTCGGGGGAGCGGCAGTGCTGCAGGAGCGGCTCCAGCACTGGGTCCAGGTACGGAGCAAAGTCGCGCGGGTTGGTGGCAGCCGAACTTGGCTGGGCGTGGGCGCCAATCACTTCCTTCAGCGCCGCCAGCAGCAAGTAGTGGTGCTTGGGGGAGGTCCGCAACGCCTCGAGGATGGGGGGCAGCGAAGTGGCCATGGCGCCAACGGCCAGGCCTCCCAGGCAGAACGCCGCCGCAGACTTGGTGTCTTCGGCCGTGGCTTCGAACCCCCCGTGCACGAGCGCCTGCAGCCCCGCCACCGCGCTCAGGTCCTTGTGCTGCCCGAGTTCACCCAGAGTGAGTAAGGCCAAGGTGCGGTTGATCTCACTGTTGTTGCTTGCGGAGGAGGTAGAAGGTTGCAAGTCTTGGAGCAGCGCGTTCACGGTGGCCTGCCGCTCCATGTCGGGCGCGTAAATGCACAAGCACGCCAGGCCCCGGCCCAAGTTGGCCACTGCCTGCTTAGGGGGGGCGCTGCTCCCGCTGCTCCCAAAGCTCTCGGCTTGGCGCCGCAGGGACTGGTACAAGTCTTCGAAGCCTGCCCCGGCAGCGTTGAGGCGCACCAGGTCCCGGAGGAGCCGCAGCAGCGAAGCCAGCGCCCGCCCCTGTACCAGGCTCGACCCGCACAGCTGCAAGGCGGGGGGCAGCACCGAGGCTTGCAGGGCTTCGGCCACCCCTCCTCCGGGGGGAAGCAGGGGCACCACCAGGCAGGTGAGCTGGAGCGCGAGGTGCGACAAGAACAAGTCGCCCGAGTTCACCAAGGGCGCACACTCCGTGAGCACTTGCGCAAGGAGGGCTGGAGGCAAGGCGCTCTCGCTCGAATGCCGGCTCGCAGGCACCAGCGCCATGAGGGTTTCCAGCGTGGTTTGCTTGAGGGGGCGGGACTGCTGCCGCAAGAACAGGGCCAAGTCCCCAACCGCGGGGGCCAGCACAGTGCCCAAGTCGAGCTTCAGGGGAGACCGCGCGGCGGCGCCCAGGGCCTTGAGCGCAGGCATGCGGGTGATTTCGTTCTTGAGTTTCTCGGCGAGCAGCGCCAACACCGCCTGTTTGTCGGCGGGCGGCAGCACGTCCCCCAGGCTGGCCAGCACCTGCCCCGCCAAGCCAATGGCGCCTTCCTTGATTTCTTGGTCGATGTCGTGGGCTTCGAGCCGCGGCGTCAGGGCCGCGAGCAGTGGGGCCACCAGGGCCACCACTTGTGGGCTCACTTCCGACGCAGCAGCAGCAGCAGCACCCGCTTCGCCCATGGCCTCGTCACTGCTGTGGTCGCTGCTCTCGTGGTCCAGGCCGTCGGTGGAAGCGTCCCGGTACGGCAGCGGGCGAAGCGCCTGCACCAGGGCGCTCACCACGCGCAGGGCTTCGGCCACCAGCTTGTACCAGTCTTCCGAGGTAGTGGCCAGGGCCTGGGGCAACAGGGTCGGCAAGTGGGGCTGGAGGCTGGCCCGAAGCTCGGGGCTGTCGCACAGGAGCAGCTGCCGCAGGAAGCTTAAAGCATCGAGCTTGAGGGCCGCCGACGTGCCCTTCCCCGTTTCCTTGAGGGTGGCCCCCAGCACCACCACCAGCTTTTCCAGGTAGGGTTGCAAGCTGGTGCCCGGCAGCACCGTGACCAGTTGCTTCAACAGGTTCAGCACCGCGGACTTGGACTTTTCGTTGGCTTTCCCGCCCAGCAGCTTCAGAGACTGGGCCATGAGCTGCGGCAACAGCAAGCCTTCCCCCCCGAGGGCCGCCACGGCTTCCGGGGCTGCCGCTGCGGCCAGGCTGGTGGACCGGACCAGGGTGGCCGCGCACTCGATCACGTCCACCCGCACGTTTTCTTCGCGCTCCTTGAAGCGGTTCGCCACTTCCAGGGCCGCCGTCGCGTAAAACGACGCGAGGGAGTCGGGCCGGGCCTGGGAGGCAGCCGCCGCCAACACTTTCACGGCCGCGCGGCGCACCTTCCAGGAAGTGTCGTCGTCTTCGTCGTCGTCGCCGTCGTCGTCGTAGTCTTCGTCGAAGTCCTGTTACAGAAAGTAGAAGCGGGAGGAGAGGATGCGATGGGGATCATGAGATAAAATAGTTGCATGATTCCATGTACAAGGAAACAAGTGGAATTGTGGGCGCGGGGAAGTGTGAGTTCGACGAAAATCGTTCTTCAAGACAACAAAGAAAACTTCAAATATCCCCTTCGCCTTCACTATCAAATCCCAAACACACCTCATCGCTGCCATCTTGGTCTTCATCTTCGTCGTCGTCGCAGTAGTTGGGGTCATACTTCATGAACGCTACAGCAGCACCGCTCACTTGGCCCAAGTGAGGAGCCACCTCGCGTGGAGATCGCAGCACGCAAGACTCGAAGCCCTGGTATGTACAGAAGAAGGGAGAGCAAAGATAAAAGATCAACACGAGACTTCTCAGGAACTCTTTAGGCTCAGCCAGCACCATGTTCGTCAAGACCAGAAGAAAAAATGCATGAAAATGCGAACAAGAAATAGGGTATCAAAGATCCGAACGTTAAAAAAAAAAAAAAACCTGAAGGCAGGTTTCCCGGAGCTCGCTGGTGGCTTCGTTTTGGAGGGCCTCGTCCGCCGGCTCGCCGAGGAACTTGAGGAACAGCGGCACGATCGCGTCGAGGTGCCTGCCCATGCGGTAGCCCACTGAGCGGCTTACCTGGAGGACGCACAAAACACATCAATAGGTGCATACACATGGGATGCACGGGTCAGCGTATCATTTTACATCGACGCTCATCCGTCGAAATGCAGCATTAAGTACGGCAGGACAGAAGAAGAAACAAAGAGGATATAGCACCAAACGACATTTACGAACATGCAAGGGATTAACAAGCACATCGACTGAAACCTGTCCGATGGCGGTGATGATGACGCGGGAGTCGGTCTCACTGCTTTGCGCTGACGTCAGCAGGGACTCCACCAGCTGGTTGAGCAAGGGTTCCGAGAGCACCACCGCGGTGGCGCCCAAGCAGGTAATGGCCTTCTTTTGCACCGCTTTTTTGGACGCAGAAGACGCCAGCTGCTCCAGGAGCGCAGCCACCACCGCAGAATGCTCGCTGCCCACCTGAGAAAGAGAGAAAATAAAAAAGGGGGGAAGGGGGGGGGGATAGAGGAGGAAGAACATGCGAAAGAGGTTAGTGGAATGGTAGAAAAGCACCTCAGCTTTTCAAGAAAAAGGGGACGGCATGGATAGGCCAGGCTATTACGGCAGACGAGCAACGCGTAAACGAAAGCGCGAAATAGGACATCGTTATGCCCCCTACCTCGTGCCCGAAGCGCTTCATGAGGTCCGCCAAGCAGTCGAGGCACTCCAGCTTCACTTCCAGCTTGTCCCCATGTACCCCCGACAGCAGCCGAGCGATGAGCCGCTGGGCCACGCCGCGCCCCGACTCTTCCGGCACGTCCGTCACCAGCGTCTACGACATATACAAAAATACATGACGAAAAGAATTTGAACAATGAGTTCACGAAACTAGTCGTCATCGAATACAAGGCACGGAAAGTTGAATGAGCTAGAGAAACTAGGCGTGCCAGACCCTGGCAACACGTCAAGAAGGCTACCCTCGGGCAAAACAAGACAAGGCCGCCTGTAGGTTCAAAAATATAAAATAAAAGGGAGCAGTGAGCTTGCTACCTTTAGGCCAATGCTGTAGATGTCGCGCAATTCGTCGCTGCCCGTGAGCAAGAGCGAGCACAGCTTGTCACAAATCTCGAACACCTGAGCTGGCTGCACCTTCTTGAGCAAAATAGCCAGGCACTGAATGGCCTTGCTTTGCACGTCGTTGGAGGTGTCGTCGAGGCGCTGTCAATTGAAATGCCACCCAAATTGAGGAGATAGGTCATTGGGACATGCAAATGAAGTGCACCATGAATAGCAACAGTGAGAAAAATGCTAGGGTGTAGACCATTGAGAGGGTGTGTTTGCGCGGGGGGGAGGGAAAGAGGGCAAAAGATCGTGAATACTCATGAGGCGTGAGTCGGGTAATCAATAATAATTGATTAGAGGCGTTCGAACCTTGAGGATGGCCGTACAGACACGTAGCTCCATCATGGGGTCCATTTTGATGTCCTTCTGGAGCTCATTGCACAAATCGGATGTTCCCATGTAGCGCTCATCTTTGTCCCTGTCAAAATTTAAAAGGCGTGATTAGCCATCACGAGCTTAAGCGCAGTAATCCAGACTCCACGAATTCGTACGCTAGCATCTAAGTTTTTCTGTGTATGGCTAATGTAGAATCGTGCACTTAGGATGAGCATTTCAATTCTCATAGTGGGCGTGTCGATTCCCGCCTTTCGTAATGCCAAAAATGTGCCTATCTGTCGAACATTCAGATACATCAAGTTTAAGGCAAACGATCAGGTACCAATCCTCAAGCGATGCCAGATGCTTCTCAATGATATTGCGGGAGCTCATTTTATAAGTCCTCGAGTTGAGTGGTAGCGTGCTTGACGCCTGACGCCTAAAAAATAAGGCGCAAGAAGCGCTCAAGAATTGTCAGAACGCTTTTTAGATCTCCAAATACAGGGGAGGAAAGAGGAAATAATACTAGGCCCCTAACGGGATGGCTACGCCAAATTCTGAGAATTCCTTTCCGGATCAAATGCGTGCATAGTACGATCTGATCTATCAAGGGTATTGCATTGGTCTGCATATAGTCTGTCTGAATGAACGACTGCCACTGAAGTGAGTGTAAACCTATGAAAAACACAAGGAGTGGAAGTGCGTCCAAATGAGAGCTAGCAAGTACCGAGCCCCCGCACCTTGTTCCGTACGTACTGAATTCATACGCAGAAAGCTCATTCACACTGCGGCTGTCGCGACAAACCGAACTCATGCTACGGGAATAAGTTGAAGACGTGTTTGACAAACGCATTCTTGCTCATTGAACGCACTGGTGTCATATTTCGTGGTTGCCTCAAGAAGTGTCAAGATAGGAGTTGGCGCAGTTCAAAAAGACTATCTTGGTAATTTCCAAGTAGAGAATCGGCGATATATGGCATCAGAAGGAAATAAGATCCAAAGAGAGACCTTGAATCGCCTCTTTCCTTAAAAAATGTTGACAGTGTAGCATGGCATTCTTTTAGTGACCGAAGTATGTTCGAAGTTCCATAACGGTAGATATATGTATACACGCATACGCCAAGCTACGAAGATAGGTGACATTCAATTAGAGGATCTCTCTCTCTCTCGTGAGGTCTATGGTCCGTACAACCAAAGTACTGTATTTACTGCTTGCTAACCGCTAAATGGTGCCTGAAGATTCAAAAATTGTGGTACATTATAAGCGCATGTGATAGGACTGTGCAAAGGACTGCCCGCCACGTCCTCAATCGCATACTTCAGGGGTCTTTGTACTCCATGAAATCATATAGTATATCAACAAATCGTAGCTGTCGCGGCCATCGACGTGGTTTGTTTCTCTATCTTGAAATTGATCTAATAGCGACGATCGACTGCACGACTTGCACGACTTCTCATTTCTTTCGCCTCTCACTTCAATCATTCGTGAATGTAGCTCATCAGTCGTTGGAAGGCGACCTCTTTCAGCATATGTGTCATCGATGCAATCATGCACAGACTTCTCCATTTCAATTTCCGGATGAACTCGTTTCCATGTCGAAATTGCTACGCGAATCGACTTCAGAGCAATCAGATTGTGACCACTTTTAATCTGCACATCATTAACAAGAGGAAGCCACTCCTCAGCCGTCGGTTGGCGATGCTTTTCCGTATAAAAGCCCTCAATGAATCCATGTATTGTTTTTGATTGCGTGATCTCTGTATTGTATGGAGTCCATATTAACAGTGCACCACGCAGAGTCACAAGATCTATCAAAGGTTCATTTTGTAGGTCCCACATAGCGTTGACACGACTAAGAAACCTCGTGTGTTCCTCAGATGTTAAGCCACGATAATTCTCTGCATAAAAAAACATCAATTAAGTCTTCAATTTGAACGAAGTCCTCATTGAAGTGAAGCAACGTCTCATAATGAACTCCATCAAAGTAATACATGACAATATCATCAGCATTCGGAGAGAACTCAGACAACTGTATACACTTCGGCTGAGATGTTCCTGAGGACACCATAACAACAAGGTCGGAATCTGTTATAATGCATACCTTTTTCTTGATTTCCAAGCTCCAAGCTATGAGATCAATGTTTTCAACTCAAATGCGACAAATTCTTTGAACGTTGAATCACTCTTAAAGTCCCGATGCTCAACGCCGTGAGTATCAAAGCAATCTCAACCACCACCACCACGAATTTTTTTCGAGCATCCAAGCATCTATACGTCTGGAACATTTTCAATACCAGAAGAGCACATATACGTCTGATTCGCATGCCATGCATCACGGAAGACTTTGGTTGCTGTTTCGACAATTAACGACCCCCGTGAGATGACCCGCAAAAGTGCGACCGTGTGGCGCATGCACAACCTCGATTGTGATTTAAGAAATACAACGAACCAATCTGGGTGTTACCATGCAATCTAAAAAAATGTGCCTTTTTGAGCAGGCACCAATTTGTGTCAGCCTCATCTTGAGGCGCTCTGCAACTCCGGAGTCTAATCGTGCGCCCTCCCAGCAGTGTGCCTGCACTGAATGTAACGAAACGCAACATTGTACCGATGGTA
>Ga0307979_1002378_pt1 | contig 13046 bp, 9 predicted proteins | sample OrgLakmetage1058_FD_201833 | JGI IMG/M metagenome (GOLD analysis project Ga0307979, IMG submission 201833) | Saline water microbial communities from Organic Lake, Antarctica - #1058 | ecosystem: Environmental > Aquatic > Non-marine Saline and Alkaline > Saline | place: Antarctica: Organic Lake...
CTGTCCTCTTTCTTGCTAACGAAGGATGGATCACGTGGCTGCAATGCTGTAGGCTGTGCGAACACGAATGAACACAGGCCTACGAACACCAGGAATAGCTTCTCCGCTCCAGAAGCGGTACTTAGCTCTCTGGCTAAAGGCTACGTAAGTTCACAAGGCAACAAGAGAAGAGAAATGGCGAACACAGCCAACTCCGTCTTTCTGTGTTTTGAGTTAGTGAATGCGCTATGCGCCTCACATCATAGTCACCCGTTTGGTTAGACTTTTTTATCGCTTTTGTTTTTTGACTGGTGGCGTCTCAGGCACAAACTTGTCCTCTTCACCCAATGAGCTCTGCGGTGCTGGGGGGACCTTCATGGCGAGCTCCTCTTCTGCTGCTTTAACGCCCTTGCTGGCAGCCGCTGGAGCAGCTACAGCCTTCCCTACAGGCCGCAGCGGGCACACTTCAAAGCCTGGTCCTCCTTTACCTTTGCCGGCTTTGCCCTTGACGGCTGCGCAGGTGGCGCACACTTTGCCGTGCGCCACCAAGAGCACATGTAAATCGTACTTGAGCTCTGAGGGTAAACGGCGGTTCAAATGCTCGTACGCTTGCTCGCGTCCTGTAGAAGCAAAAAGTAACCCCGCACAAAATAATGGTCTCGCAGTGCAGCAAGCAATCAAGAGTAGAACAAACACCTTTCGTGTAAACAGGAGATTATCTTCGAGGTATGGCAGATAAGCCTTCAACGACAGTGGATAGAACGCTTGGTGCATTATCATGCGCCAAATACGCAATTTCTCTCGCAGTCTATCTCCCAACCACGCCTCACCTGCGGTGGGAGGCACCCAGCCGAGGCGTTTGGATATGCGCCACACGTGGGTATCTACGGGAAATTCCGCCCGGTTCAGCGTGAACATGAGCACGCACGAGATGGTCTTGGGCCCCACCCCTTTGAATCGGCTCAGCGTGGCCTTCACGTCCTCTGTGGACATGTCTCGGAGGTGCTCGAGGGACAAAGGCTGAGGTGCTGTTGCAGCGTCCGACGAAGAGACAACTCCTCCCCCTGAGGAGGAAGGCGGCGGCGGCGGCGCTGCATTCGCAGCGGCTTCTTCTTTGATGGTGGTGAGAATGGTTTTGATGCGCTGGCATTTGATTTCAGCAAGGCCGCTGACAAATATAGGTTGAAGAGAAGTACATTAATCGAGGCCAGGCCATGATTAAAAGCATGGGGAACGAAAGCAAGAGACTAGGATTGGGAATAAAGAAGAAAGAAAGACAGCAAGCCAAGCACAGGCGCAGGAGACAAGATAAAAAACCTGCACTAACCAACGAACTCACCCCTCTCGGATCGACTCCTCCACATCAGCGGATGGAGCTGCAAGAACTTCCTCCCTGTGTGGCAAGAAGACAGTTGGGGAAGCAAAATCAGTGTGAATGGTATAATTGTACTCGGAAGTGTTATAATCCGAAGCCATACAAATTTGCTCCACTGACAACAATGACAACAACAACAAAAAAGGAATACATGCGAGCACTTCAATTACCAGGTGGGGAAGGTCGCTTTCAGTTTAGTGAAAGCACGGAGGCTTGTCTTGTCCGTCGTGTTTTGGCTCAGGATTGTGCGCACCAATGAATCCAGCACCGACTGCTGGGAATGGTTGAGGTGGCAATCAGCTTGAGCGCTCATTTGCGCCTAGGGCAGTCAACAGTCCATCAAATCAAACCGAACACGGAGTAACGTTCGAACTGTATAGAGAATGGACCAACTAAGAGGATTTATTCATAACTGTTAATGGCGACGGAACGACTCATTACGAAGCTGGACATCGGTAGCATCTACATCTAATTCGAACCTTAGGTTCTGCTTTTTCAAGACCAGTGTTCGACGCGCCCTTCTTGGAGTCGTAGTCATGGATCTTTGCGAGAGCATCACGGGCTTCTAAGCAAGCGGCGGGAGACGGGTGCTGGTGAGACGGGTATGGCTCGCCATCGTTGAGTGCTTCTTGAGACTTGATAGCCGCTACGATAGCTGACGAAAGATCTGCCGACGGGACAGCCAGGGGGACATCAGACTTCGACACTGGTGCGCTCGGCTTCACCTCGCGAGGTTTGCGAACGCGACGCTTCACTGGAGACGAGGTTTGCTGCATGGTGCACGAAGCTTAAAGCTAGCTCTGAGCTAATATGCTGGGCGCAATCTATCGAAATGCGCTATGATATGCGACGCATCGAGAGAAATCTCATGATGACGACACACGACAGATTTTTTTTTCTGACTGGACCTAAGATGTGACAAGTTTGGGTGCCCGCGCGATGCGCGTTTCAGGTGCAGTTAATTTGGTGCGGAGCACGGAGCACCGTGCCCCTTTGTTCGCGGCCTTGAGGTGCCCGTGGATGAGTGCCCCGTGTAAAGCCCGTGGCGCGCGACCCTTTTGTGCCCGTGGTCCGCTTTCTTATCTACAGCACAAGTACAACAGAACTGTGCAGTAGTGAAGTAGCGCAGTACAAAAAGAAAAGGCGGACACCAACGAACGAACGAACGAACGAACGAACCACGATATCCCATTTAATATGTAGGATATACTAGTGTGTAACGTCAATTCCATCTGCTATCTGTTCTTACTTATCTATTTCGAGTTTTACGAAAATTTTACCCCGGACCTAGAGTCAAGTATTCACTCGCCTCTAAACAAAATCGGGTTCTCGATAAGCATAATAATTCGCCAACCAGCTCGCGAGGAAGTTCGACATGGGGCATAAAAATACAAAGAGCTAATGGCCAATCCCATCATTCCTTTTTGTTGTTGACGGTAAGCGATAGAAATATCGTCCAGAAGAAAAACACGCCATTGAGGAACAAAACACGGAGCTCGTTTGGAAGGAAAGCCAAGTTTATTAAGGTGGCCGGCAAGAAGACCGCCCAATTCTTGAGAAGGACCTACGCAATCAAGAACAGAGCGTGGTAGGCTATGTATAAAATGAGAAGAAAGCGTGGAAGGTTAAGGCAACATTGGAATATCAGTCGGGTAGAGAAACCTGAAAGAGCTCGTCGCTTATTTGTTGCTTCGCGAATGCTAAGCCTTTGCCTTCAATCAGAGCGAAGTACACGAAAATGAGTGCCTGAAAACGAATTGAGAGGTGAGGTGGGAAAAATAAAGGGAAAACGTGAGAGCGCGAAGTAAAAGAAAGACAAATGCATACACGAGTGAGTGTACAGAAAGGAAAACTCTAGTCAATCGTAGAAAGCTCATTGTAAGCATATCTCGCAACGTCCATAAACTGCGTGTTCGCCTATCTCGCGAAGTATGCATGAACTTCTAAGCAATCAGGAAGAAGCAATTCACGAAGGCCCCACCGTGAATATGGGAGCCTGTCCAAACTGATCAATGGCCACTTTGATGAAAGTCGTGGAGGAGAAAGGGTCGGCAGTTGGAGGCAACGCGCCGTCTAACACCTGTACAAACCACGGCAGTCAAATCATATTGAAAGGTTTTATATCAAACATGTTGGTGCAATAAGTACGTCTTTTATTTATGCATGTGCTAGCTAGCTACTACTTCAACAGGCTCAAAATGAAAAATAATGATAAGCCCAATCTGGAAACCTGATAAAAGAAGTGGTTCCACGGCGCTTGCAGCAATAGTCCAAAGGCTGCCCATCGCCCTACCCGTGCCCAATCCAGATCCGCGGCTTCCTCTCCACCTACTTCTTCGCCTTTGTTTGATAGCTTGCTTTCAAGAACTTGCGCCGAAGCATCCCCAGCGCCGATAATTAGGGCGGCGCTGACCGCCTTTGTAGGTAGTGCAGTACCCGGTGATTCGAGCAAGCTCAAGTACTGAGCCCAGGCTCCGTCAAATCCGCCTTCAGGGTTCAAAGATAGCGCCATGCCAGGTGCCCATGCGTCTGCAGCTTGAACCAGGGTCTCTACGGTGGCAGGATCATGGAGCAACCCAGAAGCTAGCGGAGCAGTCCTAGGACGCTGCAGCTTAGTTCTTTTTAAAAATGGTTGAAACGCACGCGATGGAGCCAGCAAAAGCACTACGCAGACAGCAGCCTAGTCACCGAAAGAACGTGGAAATGTGGAAATGTGTTTCATGTAAAAAGCAGAGGTAGTTTCCGAGAATAGCGTGATAGTATGATGCAAAGTAAAAGAAGCGGTACTAGCCAGTGCTCTTCGATCAATAACTGCAAGCTTACAATTGAGCTCGGAGATAGCATCGTTGATGTATGAACACTCTCGTGCTATAAGTAGTTGCTCGCGCTGAATATGTTATGTGTGTGGGCAGTGCAGATGATGCCGGTGTTCTCGATTCTGCTGATGACGAATGAAGAATGAAGAGTGTTCTTGTAAAATGACACGCTGCGCTGTGTGATGACGACTTTTGACTTTTGATGCTCGATGAAAATTCCTTGCTTTGCTTTTCTTCTCTACCTGTTAGTCTTCTAATTCCGGCCCTTCGGGGCCTGTCTCAAAAATACAGGAATCAACCTGAGGCGACATGAGCCGACATGAGGCATGAGGCGATAGCGATAGCCGAAATCCGAAATCCAGGAACAGAAACAGGAACAGAAACCGTAGACCAGGCAGTAATACCTACGAAAACATCCCGCATGGGTATTAAACCTCGAAATTGGGGGGGGCTGGCTTCCAGAAGCCACATCCCGAATTGCGAATATTGCATTTCAATTCCGAGATCCAAGTTCGCACCTTACCGAACTTACTTGCTATAAATCAGTTACAGCATAATTTAAAATTTCCGATTCCTAGGCAATCGATGAGCCCGAAAGAAGAACCCAGTTTTCCAAACTTGCTTACCAGCGATGCTGCATCTGGAATAGCCCACTTGTTTACGTGCATATGGGACTTGCAGATCTTTTAACTCAATTGGGTGAGCCAGGCGACAGTGCATTGAGAGATCGGCGTCCCTGCGGCGACCGCACCGTGGAAGAAGAAGCGCCGCCCGGCGAGTCTCTTGAAGGCGAGTGCGCTAACGGCTGGAGCTTCGGCAAAGGCGTGGTGTAAGCCTTGATAGTGGCGTGGGACATCCCCAGCGTGCGTTTGAAGTGTGACGCGTGCCGCAGTTCCATTTCTCGACCAAACGATGCTCGTAGCTGCTCATCCAATTGTTCTAGCGCACGCTCCTCCTGCCCACCATAGCGCCAGTTTCACAATAGAGAAGTTCAAAATATGGGAGCAAATGCATTATTTCAATTGTTGTATTAATGGTCAGTCAATCTTTAACTGGTTTTCGCTTCTCGCACCTTTCCAAGGGTATCCCTGAGAGCGAGAATCTCGTCGCGTCGTAGATTGAGAAGTTTTTGCTGCGTCTCAATTGTGTCTTTCAACTCCGCGATTTGCTCCGCTTGCTTTGCTCTTGTTTCTTGAAGCTGGTCAATTTTCTTGTTGGCGCTGCTGAGCTCGCCCTCAAGCTTTAATATCGTGGCATCTCGCTCTGCCTACAAATGAGGCACGGCACGAGGAAAATGTCCAGGATAAACAGTTAGGCTAAGCACGGTGGAGCCAGTAAGAGCTGCAGACGAAAAAAAAAACGGAATTAAGATGTAGGCAATGAATACCAGCGTAGTCTCGGTGGCTTTAAGAGTAGATCGTGTCGAGTCTAAGGCATCGTTCAACTCAGCTTCTTTCAGAGCAGCAGTAGCCCGGAATGCAGTGTACTCAGCTTCGAGGTTTGAAAATCGGCTGCCGAGGCTCTCAAGATCCGTTTTTTGCTTTTCAATTGTTTCAGCCTGTGGAGTGCATGAATTAAATATACTAAGACGAGAAAATAAGAGGGAGTCATGATAATGTTACTCTCTGTGGCTGTGTTCCCGTTGAACAGCACAGTCAATAAATATGAATGCCGATGCAAGAAAATCCTCGTCCTTATAAATGACCTGAGCAGCGCCTGTGGTTTCAGCATCTTTTCTCGCTGCGATTTCAGCCTCCAAGTCCTTTTGAGTTGAAGCTAGCTGCGTTCGAACGTCCGCGAGGGCTGCTTCGAGCTTTTTCACTTCAGCGGCCCGTGCTTCCAGCTGTGATGTCTGAGCAGCTACTTCTTTTTTTAGTGCGGCCGTCGCCTTCGTACTGTTTTTCAGGTCTTCTTCAAGCTCATGTTCGTGTTCTCGTTCTTTCGCTAACGTGGATTCGAGCGTGGCGTCTTTCTGTTTCTCAGCTGCAAGCTCGTCTCGGACATTACCGAGCTCCGTGCGCAACTGAGAAACATAATCCCGCGTCTTCTCGTGGTCTTTTTTCTCTAGCAAGAGCGCTTCTTTTGCCACTGCAAGCTCTTTTTGGCAAACAGCAAGAGCTTCTCGGTTGTCATTTCCAGATGGCGCGTCTGTTGGCGCTGCTATAGCGCTCCCAGCGATAGCAACGTCAACAGCTTCCTCCTGCAGACTGTTTTCCTATGATAAACGGAACAGCCGATGGAGCTATGAATTCAACAAGCCAGAGTTGTGCGCCTTTGAGTCAACGGGTTGTGGGGATTGAAGGCAGATATTAATGACGCAAACAATGACGACATACTTGCACCTCCCATTTATCTATACTGAACTCAAATTGCATCTGCCAAGCAGCAGCAGCATTTCTCACCGCTGATGGATCTGTAGACATAGCCGCCACCGATTCTTGGTTTTGCGCAGAAAGCTTCTATTATACCTTAGACGTTGCGTGAAGCTATAAGGTGCTTTAGCAATGGGCGTCGCGTTCGTGCCTCAATGACATGAAGGAAATGCCGAGACTTTTACCGGCGGTATCCAACACAAGACATCTCGAAGAAAACTGCGCTTTGATTGGCTTATCATAACCAGATAAAAAACCTCACTATTGTGACATATAATCGGGGTTTCACGAAAGTGGGTGCAGTGCGGCCCCAAACAGACCTCCTGGTGGAAAGCGGAAAGCAAGGAAAAGAACGCGCACGTTCCAGAAGTCCCCTTGAGCTCAATGGTCGAGTCGAAACATAGTCATTCTCGTCCATAGCATTCCAGCTAGTCCCTACAAAAAAACATCTGACGTATTTTCTCCAGAATATAAGGCAAATACGTCGCGACGTATCGGCTTCTCTGCTGACGTCATCACCAACACGTCATCAAATATACGCCTTTATACGGCGTTTGCCATGCATATAGTGGAAATATGCCCTAATATAACGCAATTTACGGTACTGACGTATTGATTGACGTATTGGGTCAAATTTTTGACGTATTTTTGTAAGGCCTAATTCCAGCCACTTACGAAAGCCTCCTGCGATTACCTCCAAGCTCCTTTGACACCTTTCACATTGAGATCATGGCAGCTGCAAAGAATATCCTTATGGTCTTCACCTCTCACGACAAGCTCGGCGAGCATGATGAACAGGTGCTTGTCATCTTGAATCGTTTTGGAAGTGGACACATCACACGTGAAGCAAATTCTAGCTAGGAACTAGGAAGATCCATCCCTGAGGGATGTCATACTTAACTGCGAGTGAGCATCTCGCCGCTCCTCAATAATGCTTTCACATTTGATACCTCGGTTTGCTTGCTTCACAGACTGGCTGGTACTTGCCTGAAGCTGCGCACCCTTATGCCGAGTTCAAGAAGGTCGGGAGACAACTTTTAACTTAAGCCTTTATTCTGTACCGCTGCAGCTGATCAAATTCACGAATGTTTTGTTCTATGAAACTGTGAATTTCAATGGCCACTTGTCTTACCGTTTCACACTTGATGCGCATTCCAGGCGGGCTACTCGATGACTTTTGCGTCCATCAAAGGCGGCGTAGCACCTGTGGACCTCGGCAGCGTGGACGCTACCAAGGAAGATTCCGTGTGCGTGGACTTCTACGCAGAGGGTTCCGAAACCCGCAAGCTCGTGGACACCACCGTGAAGCTCTCCACGGTGACCGACCTTTCGGGCATCGACGCGGTCTTCTTCGTGGGCGGCTTCGGCACCATGTGGGACTTTCCCGACGACCCGGACGTGCAGCGCATTGTCAAGGACATGTACGAGGCGAACAAAGTGGTGTCGGCCGTCTGCCACGGCCCGTGCGCCCTGGTGAACGTGAAGCTTTCGGACGGGTCCTACCTGGTGGCGGGTAAAACCGTGGCGGCTTTCACCAACGCCGAAGAGGACGCCGTGCAGCGCCGCAACAAGGTGCGTGGGAGGAAGGAATTATCCACGATGGAAGCCCTGGATGCTTGTGCTCTCCACTGCTTAGCGCTGGAAGTACAAGCTTGAGTATAAAAACACTGCATAATGACACCCTTCTCTTCGTGAAATGCTGGATTTCCCTTCCACTGTGACTTTTATTCGTGTCTTATTTTTCATCGTGCGCAGGTGCCTTTCACCTGCCAGGACAAATTCAACGAGCGCGGCGCTACTTACAAGGAGGGCCCTGCGTGGTCTGCCACAGTGGCTGTTGATGGCAAGCTCATCACTGGCCAAAACCCGCCTGCGGCTGGCCCCACTGCTGAAGCCGTTGTCGCTGCCCTCAGTGCTTAAGCTCAAATGCTCGCCATGTGCAGGTGCTTCCCTCGCGCCAGAGTGAAATATCAAGGATTTATTTCATCGGAGGCTGCGTGAAGACACTATTCATGGCGCCCGCTCTTTTGAGGATTGCCTTAAGTACAATTTTATGCCTTTATCGTAGGCCGAAGTGCTCTTTGGCTCGAGAGCAGTAAAAAGTATATATCGAACCGCGGAGATGCTTTGTGATTTGTAATTGCAAGAAAAAAATATTAGAATTGGACTACATATAAATACCGTCAAAAGAAAACCAGGAACACAGAAACAAAGAGCAGAAACAAGGAACCTGCAATTCGCCGATTGAATAAGGGACGCAAACTAGAACTCGAACTAATACAAACCCAAATGGCACAGAAGCCAAAGCAAGTGCGGAATGATTCAGGAGGGGGAGGGAAAAGTGCATTGGCCAAATTCCCCGGAAAATTTGCAAAAAGCGAGATATTTGTGGGTGTCGCGCACTCGCGCACTCCGCAGAACAATAAAGAGGATGGCGCGCGAGCAAAGAAGCTCGTGACATGCGGAACACGAGGTCCACTCGGCAGAGTTTAAAGTGCGCCTTTCAGCGCGCAAGGCGCCTATTGTTCTGCCCCTGAGCCATAAGAGGCCTTCACGGGACAGGAACTCCTTCGTCGTCCGCAGAGTGGCAGTGAATAGAAAAGCCCCCCCTTCCCCCCCTCTCAAAAATACAAACAGCTACATTCAAGCGGGCCGCTTGTAACCTAGCGGTCCTTGCCTGTCATAGAGCTAACTCCATACATCTTCCATCAAACGCCGCGGGGACGCAAAATAGCTGCGGTTGTGGTTTATTTGAAATCAGGTGCGCAGAGCGAGAGCGCCAAAGCCCCGAAGTAGATAGTAGAGATCGGAAACTCGAAAAAAAAAGCCCGGGCCTGGCTTTCAGTCCGGCTTTGGGGGTCTCTGTAGACACAGCTAGATGGAACGCTGCCTGTTATTTAACCCAGCCCCCTCGGGGGAGGGGGGCTCAGAAAAAAACGAAGCTTAGCTAGGAAGGTAGGAAGGCCCCATTCCGCCTGGCGACGATGTATTCTAATTCCCGTTCTAATTGCTACACGTGGCTCCAATCGCATAATTCCTTTTAACATTGCTTTTGAGGGTTCATAAGAGTCACTCTGCTAACGCCTACGCGCTTCAGGGCTAAACAACTGGATCTCAGCGTCTCGGCGTTAGCCCTGAACAAAGAATGCGGGGCATGGAAGGTGGTCTCTTTCATAGACCGGGCTCACTGGGCGAAGTATAGCCAAGCGGGTGGAGTTCCGGTTTATTACGAATCCGATGTGGATTCGGATAAACCATAGGAGCTAGGATTCCAGCCCTTCGCCCTTCGGGCTTCGGGCTTCGGGCTTCGGGGTCTAGGTCAAAAACTGATTCAACGACATTTTGTGTCATCATATTAGTGTAGACGTTTTGGTACTTTCTGCTGGCCTGCTGGTGGCAAGCTGGCATCAAATCATCCACACTCAACACTCAACAGAGCAAGAAGTCGGACCCCATCGCTGCCTATAAGATGGCAGCGCTGCGGAAGTTTAGCCAAAGCTGAGGGGGTGCTGCTCCAGGGGCCGCGTTACTAGGTGGCGGCGGGCGTACTGAAGGGCACTCCCGATGATGTTATTTTTAGCGAGTAAGGTAAAATCCTACGGGGAACGCTTTCTTGTAATGTTAGGGTTTCCGCGACGAGGAGCTTTGCAGCCCGCCCGTTTCATTTCGATGATTGACAAACAAAAGGCCGTGTTTAGTATGGCTCCTATTGCTGGAGCTGTCTCTGACAATATCAGTTCTTGAAGGTTATATAACGCATGAGGGAGGGTTAACGGGCTGGGACTGCGAATGCACACTTTTACGTGGAAGGCTGTGATTAAAATTTGGTTGCACTACAACACGACTTGTTTGTGTTGCATGTGTGCTTCATTACACTTGAAATGAGCCATCTATCCACAAAATGCATCGTTCTCTTGTTTGTACTTCTTTTTTGCTTTATGAATTCTCGTACTTTGGCCTATGTTTGTGAAAGAGTGCTCTTGTATCTTGGAGGCTGACAGTTGTATTTTCGCAATAAAAATACTTCTTAGAACAAAAATTCATGCTTTGCTGACATCAACTTATTTATCTTCAGCTGCTTGCAATGCGTGAACAATGAGGTGTTCCAATTTGCGGATTTGCTCGTTGAAACACATCTTTTCTCTTGGGATCTACTAGTAGGGTATAAGCACCGCTATGAACTCCTCGACTTACTTCACTTCATTTGACTTACTCTTGGGCGCCTTGCTTTTCTGGCTTTCCTTGTTCGATTTATCTTTATGGTAAGGCCATTCTTATGGGATACCAATAAGACCTGTTTGATTAGAACAATACTTGATACTCCACCCACCAGTTGTTAGGCAATTCGCCATCCGGCATTCGGCCGCATGCGCTAGACACTATACACCAAACATCATAGAAATTTATTACAAGAAAGGCCCCTAGGCAAGGCAGGGCAAAATTTTTATAGCTGAAATACTATTCTTTTTGATAATCCCCTTTAGAACTAGAGTTATGAAATACAAGTGCTTCCCTGCTGCCCTGCTGCTTCGTTTTTTATTTTTTACAGAACTTACAGTAAAAAAATAGATGTAAGCGCGTGATGCCCGAAGAGACCTCAATATAATAAGGGAAAGTCTTAAGACGCACATCTTTTTGTCTGCTTCAGCATGCGCATTGTATCATATTTTTTAGCTCCCAAGTGAAATTTCGATCTCTCGCGGGACATACGACGAAAGAACAGTGAGATATCACAGAGCTCCGTCAACACAAGCACTAACTGCTGGAGATGCCCAATACGGGGCTGCATCTGCACTGTCCAGGTCTGATGGCAAATTCGCAGCCAAGTCGCCGTCTTCTTGGCTGCTCGCTGCAGTAGTGGGCGATACTGAAGCTCTCTCAGCGAGGCAAACGCACTGGTGGCCTAGAGTTGGCTGGTTAGCTACCACAAGGTCAACGTAGTCCGACGAGTGGTGAGGGAAGAAAGAGCAACTGTTTCCCGGCGTTAGGCCAAGCCCGAGCATGTGATCTGGGTCCGTAACATCCAACTCGGGTACTGGCTTATCCCACCTGTTTGACACGTTTTGCACGCAAAATGATATTCAAAGCATGTAGGTAATTATGGCAAGAAATCCTTATTCTGAGGTACCTGAAGCAGGGGTCAAAGATTGCATGTTTATGACAGATGTTTCCTTACCCTTTCCAAAGCGCTGGAGAGATGCTTTTCCCAGCGACGATGGCGCCTGCATTGATGCCAATATACAGTGGATCTTTCCCTTGGGAAACACCCGTGCGGCCATCAGGCAGTACACTAGTGGAGCATGCGGCGAGTAAAGCGTCTCGAAAGGAAGTGCGGCGCATGTGGTGTGCCAGCCAAAAGGTATTTCCACCTTCTACGTAGACGCAATCTGCACCCGCTACTGCATCTTTCACTGCAGCGGCGTCTACTGCTGGGTCTCCAACATCTAACCATATAGGTTCAATAACGCGGTTGTCTGCGGGGTTCGGCTGAGATACCATAGAGCTTTCAGTTACCGATGACACGGCGCTACTAGATCTATCGGACAGCGAAGCCACTATTGCCTGCATGTTTTTCTTCAAACTAGCACGAGCGCGCTGCCGCCGCTGCCCCAAGCTCCGTGTACTCGTGGAGTCAGGATCGAGCCATAACGATGCTGTAGGAACATACAGCAAATTTACCGGAGTCTCCGCATTGCTAGGTGCGTCGAAGCAGGAACGTTGAGAATCCAAACAATGCCAGAATGTATACGGGTCAACGAAGTTGCTGGCCAGCAGCAGCCGCGTCCGCACTGGGCTCATTAAGGAGCTAGCTGAAGTAACAACGCAAGCGGAAAGGACCGCTCTATGCATGCTACTTCTCATCGATACAGACGCTGAACTAGTTCGACCAAGATTTTCTGTCTCTTTCGATAATGAAAGTATACAAAAAGTTATCGGCTACGACACCATCAAATTCTAATCCTGTTGGACCTACAAGACCATAGATCTATACTTATCTAAAATGAAGCTTGCTGGGTTGTCTTCTCGGCCGGTCTCGGCATTCTCGGTTCTCGGCGTCCTCGTCGGCTTGCTCTTGCTGTGCAGTGGTGAAAAATCATTACAGGAGCTACTACTTATAATCAAAATGGGACCTGTTAGTCTTCTAATTCCGGCCCTTCGGAGCCTGTCTCAAAATGGGACCTCTTACTCTTATTACCTCTTGTCTCTGTCTCCATATCTATATTGTCTCCGGACTTCCACTTCCAGTCACTTCCGCACTTCCGACTTCTATTTCATTGCCCTAATAACGTCCGTCATTTAAATTCAATAGATTGAATGAATTGCTAGTATTCGTATAGTATTCGCTAAATTATAGAACTTTTAAAAGCCCTAGCTTCCTAAGCTCTCAAGGTGGAGGGCCTTGCGAGGGTTTCGAAAAACGCTGGAGGACGACCACGACTAGCGTCCGTGGCGTTTGATGGAAGATATATGGGTTTAGCTCTTTGATAGGGAGGGACCGCTAGG
>Ga0307979_1002383_pt1 | contig 13023 bp, 17 predicted proteins | sample OrgLakmetage1058_FD_201833 | JGI IMG/M metagenome (GOLD analysis project Ga0307979, IMG submission 201833) | Saline water microbial communities from Organic Lake, Antarctica - #1058 | ecosystem: Environmental > Aquatic > Non-marine Saline and Alkaline > Saline | place: Antarctica: Organic Lake...
AAACTTTAGAGACAAAGAGCTTTAATAAAGCGGAGCGGCCTATCGTTAGCGCGGGTGGACGAGTATTGTACCCAGCCAATGAACTATTCGGCGAGCCAGCACCCCGGCCTCGTTTGCTGTTGGACAACTACCAGCGACTCAACGAGCGTGCACCCACGTCGACAGGGCAGCGAAATCGACTGCGCAGTCCGTTGCGTGGCTTGAGACAAACGGATTTGCTGGCACCACCACCGAGCGAAAATCAGGCCAAAGATCCACCTACTGTCTTTGTGTCAACTCCTGTGCTGAGTGAGGCGCCACCAACGCCAGCCCCGGTCGAAGCAGCCGCTCCAACAGTGGCTAGTGTGGCTGAAACGCAGTGGGTGTCGGTGCCGCAGTCTAGGAGTTTGCAACAAACGCCGCCTGGCATGCGTTCAACTGCCTCGTTGCAGCCTCCGCCGCGCACACCACCACCATTGCTTCTCTAGGTCTATTCCAATTTATTGTGGTAGTTTTTTTGTTGTTTGTCATGAACCCCAGCCCTAGGAGGCAGTAGGGACACGGACTAGATGGTAGATGAAACCCCGTTTAGGTTTTTTCTACAAGTATTATTGTGCTTCCTGGTATTTTAACTTTGATTCCTAGATACTTGAATAATGCATAATCCTTTTTATGATATATGTGTGCTTCTGGTTGGTTGCTGGTTGCTGGTTGATATTATAGATATTTAATAATAATAATACTAATAATAATAATAATAGCGATGATAATAACAATAGCGATAATAACTTATAATGCCTGCTGAAATTTATATCGGCATTGCGGTGGTGTGCAACGGCAGTGGCGAGTGATACATGCATTTGGTGACTGAGAGGTCTGTGGCCTCTGCCCTTGCTCGAACATATCCCGATAACAAATTTCTAATACCCAATATTGACATCGGGGATCGGGGACATAAATACATATCACATATCACGAATAACACGGAACTCCAAAGGCAGTGAAGGAACGAACAGCAGCTATTCTATTTTCTGCTAGTTTATATTCTAAACACCTGGGAATTGCACGTGCCAGTTGCATTGCTCATTTGTTGGCCGCAATGGCGCTGCGAATGGCGTCGAGGCCGTCGCTGTTCCAGCGGCTCCTACTGCTGACTTCGTCTTCGCGATGAGTCAGCACCCGCACGATCAGCCACTGCTCGAGGGCGGTGCGGGCCGCGGCCTCGGTCAAGAACCCGTAGCGCCGCACTTCGAACCACTCGTAAGTCCAAATCGCCCACTCTAACGGCTCCTGGCGGAGGAGGCCACTGGGCTCCCCTGTAGCTGTCGGCGGGCTGCAGGAGTAAGCCGTGTACCCATGAACAGCGCCGCTGTGGTCTTCGCTGCCTTCTTGGCCCTCGCTGCCTAAAGCGGCTGACGCCCCTGTAGTCGACACCACTGCGGCTGCTGCGGCGGCTAGATACTCGCTCGAAGCAATGGAGGGAGGTGGCGGGGGCAGAGTGGCGCCGTGACCGTTGATGTTGGCGTGTGCGGTGTCGATGGCTTCGCGAAGAAGGCCCATGCTGATTATATGGGTGGAATAATTAACGGAAGGAAACGTGATGAGAAGATCACGAGAAAGAAGTCGTGACTAAGAATCAGCGATGCATTGAAGTTATTATGTCAACGATGATATCAATACAACCAATATTATAATTGACTTAAGTAAAAGATGAGAAATTGAAAGTTTGTATGTGAGTAAATGAAATCCCAGTTCAATCTACCTTCCAATTTTTCATGATTACCTCGGCGCAAACACCATCCCCACGTAATCGACTTCCCGGTTACGCTTGGTCAGGACGCGAACGTACGACCACGACCCAAAGGCCTCGCGGGCGCTGGCCTCGGAGCCAAACGCGAATTTGTGCACGGAAAGGTCCAACTCCTGCACCCATCTATATCGTAGAGAAGAAAAGAAAGGGAGGAGGGGGTGGAGAAGGGGGGGGGGTAGGATCAGAATGAGCGAGAGTGAATACAAACGAGAGTGTCTTGACAAGCAAAAAGAATAAAAGAAATGTTAGAAAAATGAAGTAAGAGTTCATTACAACAACAAAATGAGCCAATACTAGAATAGAAAAAGCCAACCCGCGCACACTCACAATGCCCACTCCGTGGAGGTGTCTTCGAAGGCCACTTCCCGGCCCGCGGCATCTTCGTCTACGACATTAGAGGAAGAAGACGAGCCATCGGAGACCGTCGTCGTCGTCGTGAAGAAAGAGCTGGCCCAAGTCGGAGACGACGGCAAGAGAGACGACGGCAAACTACTGCTTGCTTCTACTTTCACCGTTCTATCCTGCGCAGTGGCTGAGCTGGTCCCAAGGAGCGAAGACGTGTATTCGCCGCTGCTAAAACCGAACCCACGGCTCATGGAGGAATCTGCTTCATTTGACTTTGCTTTATCTTCCTCGTCGTCGTCGACAGCTCTTGCATTGTTACGTGCCATTTCCCCCCTTCCGAGGGTGCCCACCACGCTGACGTCAGACCCCTTAGGAATAGAATGATTGAGAGGGAGAATCGAAAAAGAGGTTAGGTAACTAAGCCTAGTGGCAGCTTGATAGTGGCAGAGCACCAAAAAAAGAAAAGGGAAATACAAGGAGAGCTCGAGACTTATTTTACAAAAGACATGTGTTGAGAAACAGAAAGGAAAAAAAGACGAGAATTCTTTGAGCTCTCCTGGTGCTTCACCTGGAAGAACGTGCCAAGAAAGCCGCTGACGTAATCGTCGTCAATCTCCAGGCCCATGCTGCCAAACCCGTACATGTAGGAGCCGTCACTGGTGCCAGCCGCCACTGCTGCATCTCCATCGTCGGCCGTACCATAACCACTGTTGTTGTTCAAAGAGCCTGCAAGCTGGTCATTCTCGTCGTCAGTGGACAGTTCACCCTCTAGTAGTGCAGCCTCATCTATGTATTCATGTTCTAATTGCTCCGGCAGCCGCGGTTGCAGCTGTTTCGCTTCCATGGGAATGCCATTTGCTTGTTCTTGAATGGGGTTCTGCTGCTGCTGCTGCGGTGATGGTAGTGGTTTTGGTTTGGTCTTCTTTTTACTTTTGAAGAGCGAAAAGCGCAAGCCACTCGGTGGTTTCATTGAAGACGACGACGAAGAAGAAGAAGAAGAAGAAGGCGGCGGGTGGTAGGAGAGGAGCACCTGAAGGGACGCGAGGGACGACGAGACGCCGTGGAAGGAGACCCAGCAGAGGAGGTTGGCGACTGCGAAGCGCTCGTCGAGCAGCACCTAGAGGCACGTTTGAAATTAAGGACATGCGAAATATAGGAAAAAGAGGCATAGGAAGGGAAAGAACTCAGGTTTGGTTTTCAATCACATCTAAAAAGAGAAAATGAAGGAATGAAGGTTGCGAATGGAGAGGGGACTGCAAATTAACAAAAAGGAAAAGGAAGCATGCCTGTCCTTCAAAACACACGAACGAAGGGTTGTTATTTACTTCACAAACTGCGCACAGACCCACTCACCTCTAGAGTCGAGTCTAAGCACACAGGCTCCGAGTTCGGTGCACGAGTCGCAGCTGCCGCCAGGCTTAAGCCCAAGCTGAACCGCAAGCGCAGCACGTGGTTGTGAATGGTGCCGGCCCCCAGCGGCAAGTCCAGCCACAGCTGCTGCTGCATCGGCAACGCCACCGGACCCGTCTGCACGATGCTCTGCTTGTTGGCAGCAGCACCACCGCCGCTGCTGCTGGTGCCACCACTAATTGGAGCAGTAGTCGTGGCAGGATCAGCAGGAAGTGAATTGATGGGCTGCACGGCGAGGCGCGCGGCCTGAAAATGGGACCCTGCTTGCACTTCAATGCCGCTGATGGTGAGCGACACGCGACCGCACGCTCCCATCGGCTGGACACACACACGCATACACACACGCAAAAGGAGAGAGAGATGCATGGAGATGAGCTGTGCTACATGAATGAATGCATGCGTGCATTCTTCACTCAAACTGATGTACAAACACACCGTACAGACACCTGACACACGATATGCCAAACAAGTGCAACTCGAAACACCGGGGCTACACTATTACATGTGCTCTTACTTAATCACCTTCACTTCACGGCTTGCTTCTCTGCTGCGGTTGAGCCCAAAGAGGCCTGCACTTTTCTTGCCCGGTGAAGTGACCCGCCCTGTGGCAACACCCTGGCTCCCATTCGAAGACAGTGATACACTACTACTACTGCCACTGGAGCTGCTGCTGTTCGATTGAATCGCTGTGCCTGTACGAGAGGAGTTGGCGACGGAAGCATCTGAGGCTGTCGTCATATCTTGAACCTTTTCATTTGGTATGGCGCCTTCAGATGTATCGCTTAAAGCGCTGCTGTGATTGGAAGTGCCTCCAACTGCTGCAGTGCCTTCGGGCCGAAAGTCAGGCGGCAAGTTGGAGGCGTCAATGTACTCCATGAGGATATCGTGGTAAGACGTGGTCAAAATGTGGCTCTTGGATAGGGTGTGCTTCGAGAGCACGGTTTTCAGCACAGCCCACACTACGGAGAACATCCAAGGGGTGTTCACGAAGAACGTGTGGTCCGTTAAGTACGGGTAATTGTTCTGCGACATGAGGAGCAATTCTTTCACGAACCTGCACAGGTCCAAACCCGAGAAGCACCCAGGGGAAAAATAACGATAATTATTATTATTATTATGAAGCGAAGAACAGAGGAGGACTAACAATGATTGTTCGCGTATGCTTGTCAAAAGTGGTGCAAACAAGAACAAAAGTAAGGCCGCTGAGGGGTAACTAGGTTGCTTAATACACTTCCGGTGTGCAACGCTTGTCAGAAAAATCAAGGATGTGGACTACTCTCGCTCACCCCATTCGCGGCGACATGGAGTGGCTCAATTGGAAGCCCTTCAGGTCGCGCACCACGCAAAACCGACGGAGCGCTCGGGAGCCCCAGCCCGGCTCTAGCGCACGCCCGGAAGCGCGGGCTTCTCGCAGCATGCGCTCCTCGCACAGGGTGGAGTGGTAGTCCAAAAACAGCATCTTGTACTCGGACGTGTAAATGAAAAACTCCATGTAGTCTTCCGGGCTTACTTTCATCACGTTGCCTGTACAGGAGGGCAACAGTGTAGCAGGGAGGCAAATGGTGGAGTAGCGCAGTAGGATTAGAGCAGCATGCAAATGAAGAGCATAAAACCAGAGTTATGAGCGGATAGGAAGAGGCAGAGAGGCGTGGTTGAAATTATGCTACGAACAGTGTTCGAGAAGATGGTGCGTACGTTCGAATATGTTGGCAAGGGCTGTAACCTAGCGCTAGCGTCTTCCCTGAATTATCGATGATTGAAGGGAAAAGGCTTCGAAAGTCGTGCATGTATACCTGGATTGAAGCCATAGTACTCAATGGACAGCGGGTTGCCAAAGCGGTCGGTGTACTCGTAGTGGCATGGCACTTGTGGCAACAGACCGAGCACCCGCTTACCATGCGGGATGGTCATAGGATTGAGCTGTTCTTCTAAAATGTGGTCGTGCATGGCGTCCACTCTTTCTTTCTTTCGCCATTCTAAGTGATCTAAATAGGTGAGCACGGTGCGGTCTACGTCAAGGTTGTTCTTTCTGAGGAACCGCAGCAGTCGGCGGTCGGAGGTAACCGCATTCTTGGGGCGGTTTTCAAACTCTTTGCTCAAACGTTCTCGGACGATAGATATAGCTTCCTGTTCGTCAGGAGTGAAGCGGCAGGCTAGTTCTTCTGCAGTAACTCCTTCGGGTACTACCCCGCCCGCTGTCAAGATTGGCGGCGGCATCCTCAAGCTTTATAGATTTGGAAGCACGCCCATTCTCTACGAAATGATCTCTCCATCACTACTTGTCCCTTGTACTCGATGGTGATTCGCGAAGATACAGTACGTAGTCTACGTAGTCCACCGAATAATCGAATAATGCGGAAGTAGTGTGTTTTGTGCTATATACTATGTTAGGGAATTTAGCTGATAGAAATCGTCACGGGCGTGTAATTGGAAAGTGTGTGAAGACGCGAAGACGCGAAGGCGCGAACCGCTATGCCTTTATAGCTGTTAGCCCTCAAGAAAAAGGAGGGTTCGAAAGATTGAATCAACTTCTTGAGTTATATTTCGTCAATTGCGGTGCCGATTTCACATGATATCTTAGGGAAAGGGGTTGTTTCTTGCGGGCCCAAATCTTGGGTAGTATAAATTAATGTCAACCGGCGAAGAACATGCCGCGCTTAACTGCGTTCAAGAGGCCTTGGCTGCATCGAAAAAGGCCGTAGCCCTAGATGTACCAGCAGCTGACGAATCTGCCGTAGCTTGCGCTTATAGAGAGGCTTTGGCCAAAATTGCTTCTGCCACACGGAGCGTGAAGGCAGCCGCCGACTCAGAGGCAGTAGAGACTGACTTGGCTCAGCTCAGGAGCATCGCTGACGCATATGAGGAGCGCGCTGCAGTCCTAGAACAGAAAACTACATTAAGCGTGGCTCCACGGACGGCAATAGCTCAGGGTGGTGACTCAACCCAGTTGTCGAATAGTCGGTCCGCGCCACAACCAGACCTCTATAGCCCACACAATGCCTTGGCACTGCAGTCAGAATTGGAGCCAACGCCGACGGGCAAATTATCGCACGCGTGCTGGCGGTTGCGCGCTGTGCGCCGAACTTTGAATGGGGGCTGGCTCACCGAGGGCCTCTTTGCTCCGCCAGGGCTCTATTCGCAGACCGGAGCACGCGTGGCCGGGTTGAGCCTCAAAGCCGAGTGTTACGCAGCTGCAGCTGCCCATTTGCGCGCCTTTTGCGATGCCACGCACCATCAGCCGCCGTCGCTTTCGTCGGGAGCGTCTACAGGGATGGGGGGAGCCGAAGCGCTCGTTTTGCTCGAAACTCTCAACCGCGAGCTGGCGGTCTTGCATGAGCGCCTGTACCGCGCGTTCCCTAACTTGGTAGCATCTAAGCCTGCTGCTTATGCCGAGAAGGTGCCGCTGCCACCCACTGCAAGAGACGACTCGCTGACCTCACACCAGGCTGGAGCCTCTCCGTTGCCGCCAGCGCCGCTGGTGCCGCCGCAACCGCCTTCTTCGTCTTCTTCCTCGTCTGCGAAAAGCTCAAGCACAGTAGTTGGGGGCTGGAGCAGCTGGGGAGCTTCGGTGGCGGGGCGAGCCGCCGGCGCCCTTCGCGTGTCGGCCGCGAGCCTCGCTACGGTAACTTCTGGGGCTGCGGTGGTGGCGAGCCAGCAAGCGATGTCGGCGTACGCGCGAGCCAAGCACGCCGCGGTGGCGGAACATTTGAGCGGCGAGAACGCAGCCAAGCTTACCAGTGCCGTCGGCGCCGTATGCGTCCGTGCGCAAATCTTTGACCTGTGGTGAGGGCTGGCTGGCACACAGGCGTGTGGGGAAGAAAAGCATCTACCTGTGCTTGTGCTGTATTCTTTGAAGAGGCGCTCGCATTTCTTTCTACTCTTCTCTGTCGATGCGTGTTTCAGGGTTTTGAAGGAGAGAGAAACGAAGGAAAGAAGTAAACTTAATGTGCGTGCTTTAAGCGAGTGTGTCCGCATGCTATCTCCACATCTTACTCATTATCTGACGGCGTGTAAATATCCTAACGCTCATTGATTCAGGCATGCTTCTCTGGATCCTTTAGCCAAAATCGATTCTGGCGTGGCGGCGTCGCTTTGGCAAGCCCTTGATGAAACGGCTGTCTTTCTGGAGGACTGCCTGGGCGAACTGATGCTGCGCGATACAGAGTCGCTCCTCGAACAGCACTGCGCTCAAGTGAGTAACCAGCAGGTGTGCGGTCAAGTGCTCCGGATGGTGGGGGAGATATGTCTTTCATTTTTCTTTTGTGAAGTGAGGAAGGAGGCTGGAATTTTTAGGAAGAAAAGGGCGCCAGAGGAACGGGCGTCAAGGTGATCTCATTTTGCACCAAGATACTAATAGAGGCGCAATTTACTTTATCTGTTTTACTCACATGACGTTACCTCAGCCGTTCTCTTCATCATTTTGAAAAGTCATCCCTGTTACCTCTCTCTTCTGTCATCGGGTGTACAATCAGGCCAGCAGAAGTTTCGTCACCCTCGAATGGGGCATCGACCAACATGGCAATGAAAAGGCGTTGCCCCAAAGAAACACTGGAGAGCTAAGTGGCCATTACGAGAATTCATCAGGCGTGCATGCATCCCTGCATATGGGCGCTGGGAACGGGCCGATTTCTCTCCAAGTCATTTAATATGGGAGTTTCTCTCCAAGCCGCCGGATTTCTGCAATTTTGAGTTCCTCAGGCAGAGATACGCCCTCTTCTATTAGAACCGTGGTTAGGGTGCGTAAATTCCTCAATTTAATTGTTTCTGCGCCAAAATTTTGGTAACTCGAGAAACAAGTAATAAGGGCGTATCTGGAGACTCATATTTCATTGAGTATTATTTCCTTTGCCCCCATGATAATTCGTTGGTTTGGGATAAAAGTTGAAGGGCAGGGCAGGGGACATTGCGAATTGAAATCAGAATCGAAAAGAGAAAAAAAAAGTGGAGCACATTCCCTTCTGCTTCCTTTCTAATTTCTTTACTAGCTATTGAGACCAACCCCCCTCGGAACGCTCCTGTGAAGCTTTCTTTTGAGCACACCCGTGTTCCGTACTCCCAACGGCTACGGCGTTACAATGGGGAGAGCACTTGCGATAGTGGCGTGAACCCCGAGTTAAGCGACCACTCCGGCTGAGGGAACTCCGCAGACGCCGACTGGTTAGCACTTTCCTCTGTTAGTAGTTAAATCCAGCCCCCGTTCGAATAGAAACAACAATCTCGAGCTCCCGCAGGGAGGAATCCGATCTGGGCAAGGGGGGCTCATCTGATGCCAACTAGCTGGCATCATGCTCTTTCAGAGCACGAATACAGTCCCCTCCTGAGGCCTTGAGTGGACTCTGGAAAAGAATAACTTAACTGTGGTGTATCATTGTTCATGCATAAATAAAGAACTTATTCGGCACTTAACAACTACCATGTCTTCTTTTTAAACCGTTGGTCCTTTCATGCCTATCAGCATGTCGTAAATGTCTTTGTTGGAGAACAAGCACCACGGATATGTGAGTAGCGAGGAATTAAAGAGAAAGCTCGCGCCGAGACCGGTTCGGTAATAACAAGAGAAGTAATCAAAATTACCAATATCGCTGAAAGAATCAACGCAAGTGTGTCTTAAGCAACGATTTTTGTCTGTGGTTGTCTCTGTCTGTCACATTGATTCTTACCTGGGTACGGCTCTTTGTTGACCGCGGTGCGGCGTTCGCGCGCCACTGCAGTCAAGAAATGCAGTCCTTTACACTTCAATGATGGTTCGTTCGTGCGTGGTCTTCGTGTCCGATGCACATTTGGACAAGCCCGTATATTGGAAGAGAACAGCTGAAAGTAGAAGAAGAGCACGGACCACGGGCATCACCACAAGAATGAGAAGCATCAAGAAGCTAAGAAGACACACAGTTCGCAGTGAACTCATTGCGCCTCTGCACGAGCACCTGGCCTTGCTGCCTTTTACGTGCGTAGATTTACAAAAGATGGGGCGTGGATTCGCACATCATGTGCTCAAAACTCGAAACACCCTCCTCTGTGGGTGGGAACTCCACTTCGAACTCAACTAATATAGGGCCACGATGGAAAGGAAGGGATTGACTGTCATGTTATGGCGTTATGGCAAGCGAGTGCCTGCTATGTTACATGCCGTATTTATCTCGTGAATGCAGTCATCTCAGTAATTGTTGTGCTTGGTTTCTCACCAAACAAACGGTATATATTGTTCAAATTAAGATTTCGACAACACTTTGTTCCTGCGACTGAATCTCTCCATGGAGCACGATCGATACCTTGTAACGTGCACGTCGGTGGTCCAAGTGAGAAGTGAAGGTACCGTAGGTCTGAAATGAGACCATCTCATTCTGATTCTAAATACGGTTACGATGGAAAGGAGGAGAGTGTATGTCCTGTTTTGGCATGCGAATGCCTTCTTTTCTTACGATTTATGCTGTTTAATCTCTGCATGATTATTCTCTCAGGGTGCGGACGAGCGAGCCACTTTGGTCCGTTACCACCACTTCTATGGCCGCTCTCGCCAGTGTGCCTGATAACTGATAAAGCCTTTTTTTTAGAGTAGTACCTATTGCTTTGTATTTTCTGCAGTCCGCCTGTAAGCCTTTTTTTAATCAAGACTGGCCTCTTGGGGCAGGGCTGGCATAAACATTTCAACCCAGATTTTAAAAAAGCACACTGTCTGGGACGACTTGGAAAAAACAGGTGTTTTGAACACCTCCCGGAACAAGCCCGCAACTGCTGTGCTGTAGCGCTTTAGTCCACCTGTTTTTTACAGCACCCAGGTTAAAAAACAGGTGTTATGAACATATGAACATGTTTTTTTTGGTTTGAAAAACACCTGTTCCTGTTTTTGCCAGCCTAGCCTCGTCGGGTTCCTCGGGCCTGTGTCAACAGGGGACACCCCACTCTTCATCATTCGTAAACCTACATCTCAAGCAACGAATGATGAGGAGTGTTGACATCTAGGCTAGTTGCGAAAAAGGACGAGCTTTATTTCCAGATCCTGGAGAAAAAAAAAAAAAAGCATAAAAGGAGCCCAGCTGAAAAATAAATTATAGCCCAACGGACAAATCTAGAAGCCCAACGGACAAGCTCAGATATTCCCAACGGACATATTGTTGGCCATTTACTGGAATATCTACATAAAATTGAGTATAATACGCACAAATCCGTTGGGCTCCTTTTGTTCCTCCTTTTTTTGGGCCTCTCATGCCTCTCACGTCCTTTGTTTCAACTAGTACTGACTGGAGCCTACTAGGGACTAGTTTAGGGCAGGGTAAATAACCCAAAAGAAATAAACCAGAATAATTGGGTCATTTACCTCCCGAAAAAACTTCCCATGTCCCCAATTTGAATTAAACCCCCTATTCTCCACAACCCCCCCACGGGTTTTACTAAGATATGGCGCCTGCTGGTGAAATTTTTAAGTGGTTTGGCGTTTCTGTAACTCGAATAAAACCGAAAATAACCCAAAAATAACCCAGAAATAACTAAAAAAACTGGCCCTTTCAATTCTTGGGTTATAAGAAACCAGCACTACTAGTACTCACTCCTCATCATTCGTAAACCTACGTCCAAAGCTTCCTTCGGAATATGCTTTATATTAAATGTAATTTCGTTCGTGGTTCGTGTCCGCCCTTTTTTTTGTACCTACAGTGCTGTAGTACAGACCTGTTGTACATGTGCAGTACTTAGAAAAAGCGGAACACTGGCACAGGAAGGGGCACACACTACGGGAACTGCAAAGGGGGCTCATCCACGGGCACCTCAAGAACACTCACCAAGGCGCTAGGAAGATTTATCGCAAGACATTTCTAGAGTTCCTTGGTGGGGGCTTGCTTTTGATATGTCTGCAAAATCCAGCCTCCAAGTCCAGGAGGTTAAACTGAAGGATCCTGAGACGTAGGTTTACGTATGATGAGGACTTAAACTGAAGGATCCTGAGACATAGGTTTACGAATGATGAGGAGTGACTGCTACTGTACTACAGTAGGTATAGGGACACCCCTCCCTAAACCAAGTACGTAGTCAAAACCCAAAATTAAACTCAAAACACTTCTTTTGAGCTGCACTCTCAGAGCATGGAGGAGCGTGCCACTTTGGACCGCTACCACCACTTCCATGGTCACTCGGGCATGTGCGCCTGATTAGCTTTTAGGTCTAGTTTGCGCTGCTTTGCTTTTCTTCTCTACCTGTTAATCTTCTAATTCCGGTCCTTCGGGGCCTGTCTTAAAAAAAAAAAAAAAAAACACTCATTCCACCCACATTTCGCGAGTGCTCATCTCTTTCCTACTTTATCGACGTTGATTTAGACTGAAAATAATTGGAGCCGCACGAACAGGTTCGAGTTAACGGGTCGTACACTTCCACCATATGCTCCTAGTACAGATGAGGACGATCCTCGAATGCATTCGTGTGAAAATTGACGTCGCATATCGTAAGAAAAGATCTGCTTTCTCGTGTACCCTCTTGTTTGAGCTCCATTACCCAGTACACTATGAATATGAATATTTCCCCCCAACCCCCGCCTGTCTTTCTATCTACGTTCATGCCTGTTTTCTCCCGGCTCCCTGCTCAGGTTTAGCACGGATAGACCCATACTGCTTGCTCGCCATCTTGCCTTCAGCTCGTTGCTTTTGGCGACAAGCGCATTCGCTCAAAGGCAGGAGCCGCTTCATGCCGAAGTGGCCATCGTGTGGAACCACACTCGGTACGTAGGCCGTATGGCTCTCGGTGGCGAGGGGAAAAGGGACGAGGAGTTTAGCATTGGCTCAGGCGCAACAGTTGCGCTAGCTACAGGCTCTCGCTTCAGCTTTATCATAGCAGGAGGCCCCTCTGAGCGACGCCTCCTAACGCCCATCACTGACACAGCGTCGCTGCAGACTGCGATTGGAGCGTGGTGTGACGACTCCCAAACAGCTGCGGAAAAATATGGAGACATTTCGACTTGGTGCGTCAACGTTTTCTCGTGAATACCCTTCCTCCTCGCCCTCCTTCTTTTTGTATCCCTCTTTTTATAACTTTGCGTAGCTCCCTCATCCCCTCCTGCAGTATGCTCTCTTTTTATATGATCATTCCCTTTCTTTGTCGCATTCTTTTAAAATTGAACCCCCTTACTCTCTACAAATATTCATTAATTTTTTTGTACTATATTTTCCTCTTTCCTGTCTCCTTGTCCTCTTCTTACCACGCCCTTACTCCCTCTCCCTCACTACCTTCTTCCCTCCTCCCCATACTTCCTTGCTGACTCTCTGTCTCTCCTACCTTTTACCTCTTATCCGTTCATAAAAACAGGGACACCAGTAGCGTGGATGACATGAGTATCCTGATTTATGGCTCTTGCTCAACGCACAGCATCTTCAAAGGCGACGTGAGCGCATGGGATGTGTCCAGCGTGACCGATATGAATACCATGTTCGCCGCCGCGGAAGCCTTCAATCAAGCCTTGGACGCATGGGATGTGTCCAGCGTGACCGACATGGAAA
>Ga0307979_1002386_pt1 | contig 13006 bp, 12 predicted proteins | sample OrgLakmetage1058_FD_201833 | JGI IMG/M metagenome (GOLD analysis project Ga0307979, IMG submission 201833) | Saline water microbial communities from Organic Lake, Antarctica - #1058 | ecosystem: Environmental > Aquatic > Non-marine Saline and Alkaline > Saline | place: Antarctica: Organic Lake...
ACAATGTTGATAATGAATATCAAAATATTAATATTTGCAACACTTGCTCTATTCTTTGCAAGTTGCACCAACAAACAATCCACCGAAACATCAGATATACATCATGACGAAGCAAAAATTCAAATTACGGCTTACAGCAATGAATTTGAGCTATTCGCTGAAGCCGACCCATTTATTGTGGGAAAAACGGGAAGTATATTGTCTCATTTCTCTCATTTACCAAATTTCACTGCTCTTGAAAATGGAAGCATGACTGCCCGGCTTATCGTGAATGGTAATGAAACCAGTCAGACACTTGATAAACCGACACGTAAAGGCATCTATAAGTTTTTCTTGAAACCTGAAACAGAGGGAAAGGGACAGCTTATTTTTGATATTAAAACTGAAAAAGGCACGTTTCAATTAATTGTTTCTGAAGTGCAAGTTTACAGCGATGAACACGATGCGATACATGCGGCGGAAGAGGTGGTTGTTTCATCAACAAACGCTACTGTTTTCACAAAAGAGCAATCGTGGAAAATTGATTTTGCCACAGAACACCCCAAAATTAAGCCTTTCGGACAGGTTATAAAAGCCACGGCACAGGTACAATCATCGCAGGGCGATGAAGTTTTAATTACCTCAAAAACCAATGGTATCATAACGTTATCATCCGACAATGTATTGGAAGGCAAAAACGTGTCGAATGGACAAGTACTTTTTTCAATTTTGGGAAGTGGTTTAGCCGACAACAATTCAACGGTCAGGTTTCTTGAAGCCCAAAATAATTTTGAAAAAGCCGAATCGAACTATAACAGGCTGAAAGAGCTGGCAGAAGACAAGATTGTTTCGCAAAAAGAATTGCTCGAAGCAAAAAACCGATACGACAATGCGAAAGTAATCTATGATAATCTGAACAAAAACTTCAGTTCATCAGGACAAAAAGTTACCAGCACAATGAATGGCTTTGTTAAACAAGTGTTTGTTAAAAACGGACAGTATGTTGAGGCTGGTCTGCCCATTGCAATTATCTCACAAAACAAATCATTGCTGCTACGGGCAGAAGTCCAACGTAAGTTCGCACCGGTTTTGGGCATGATTAATTCGGCCAACATTCATACCCTGCACGACAATCGGACCTATACGCTTGAAGAATTGAACGGAAAAGTGGTATCCTATGGAAGAAATACAAACGGCGACAATTATTTAATCCCGTTAAGTTTACAGGTTGACAACAAAGGTACTTTCATACCTGGCGGATTTGTTGAACTATTCCTGAAAACACTTACCAATACTCAGGCAATGACTATCCCTAATTCAGCATTAATGGAAGAACAGGGAAATTATTTTGTTTTTGTGCAGGTACATCCCGAACTCTTTGAGAAAAAAGAAGTGCAGACAGGAGCAAGCGATGGTTTAAAAACTGAAATTTTGAAAGGGCTTTCCCGGGAAGAACGAGTCGTTTCTAAAGGGGCAATCCTCATTAAACTGGCCCAGGCTACCGGAACTTTAGACGCTAATTCAGGTCATAACCATTAAATCGCACAACTATGTTAAATAATATCATAAAATTCTCACTGAACAATAAGTATTTAATTATACTAAGTTCGATAGTTTTGGTGGTTTTCGGACTGAGGACTGCCACAAATATGGATGTGGATGTATTTCCTGACCTGACCGCCCCAACCGTTGTTGTAATGACCGATGCACATGGCATGGCTTCGGAAGAAGTAGAACGATTGGTTAGTTTTCCGATAGAAACAGCCGTGAACGGTGCTACCGGGATTCGCAGGGTACGTTCAGCATCGTCGCAAGGCTTTTCTTTTGTATGGGTCGAATTCGATTGGGGCACTGATATATACAAAGCCCGACAAGTAGTTAGCGAAAAACTCATTGCTGTTTCTTCTGTAATGCCTTTGGGAGTAGGCCAGCCTACCCTTGCCCCGCAATCGAGTATTATGGGCGAAATATTCTTTATAGGATTGCAGGCCGACAGTACGAGCATGATGGACCTGCGCACCATTGCCGAATGGAACGTGAAGCCTTTGATACTTGCTACCGGGGGTGTTTCCCAGGTAACCATTATCGGGGGCGATTACAAACAATATCAGGTACTGGCAAATCCACAACTTATGAAATACTATGATGTTTCGTTGATGGAATTAGCCGATGTGTGCAAAGGGATTAGCCAAAACTCATCGGGCAGTGCCATAAGGCAGTACGGTAACGAATTTGTGGTTCGGGGTATCGCCCGCACTTCCGACTTAGAGGAGTTGGGCAATTCATTTATAAAATCCATAAATGGAAAACCTGTAAGGGTGCGGGATGTTGCAGAAGTGAAAATTGGGGCGGGCATAAAAATGGGACATGCCTCTGAAAATGCCTTACCTGCAATTATTATTTCAATATCAAAGCAGCCCAACACTAACACGCTTGAAGTTACGGAACGAATTGAAGAAAATCTGGCGGCCCTTCAAAAAACACTTCCGGCAGATATCCGGATGGACACGAAAATTTTCCGACAGGCCGATTTTATCGAAACTTCGGTTAATAATGTACAGAAAGCCTTAATAGAAGGTGGCATATTTGTAATTATCATTCTTTTTTTATTCCTGGGCAGTTTTCGCACTACCATTATTTCCCTTCTCGCAATTCCATTATCACTACTTGGCGCTATTTTAGTTTTAAATGCCCTGGGATTAAACATTAACACCATGAGTTTGGGTGGGATGGCCATTGCCATTGGCTCTCTGGTTGACGATGCCATTATTGATGTGGAGAATGTATATAAGCGTTTGAGGCAAAATCATCAAAAACCTAAGGAAGAAAGACAAACGTCATTTACCGTTGTATTTGAAGCCTCAAAGGAAATAAGGTCCTCCATTCTAAACGCCACTTTAATTATAATGGTGGCATTTTTGCCCTTGTTTTTCCTTTCCGGCATGGAAGGCCGGATGTTGCAACCTCTGGGCATATCGTTTATTGTCTCATTGTTTGTTTCGCTAATTGTGGCCATGACATTGACCCCTTTGTTAACGAAGTTGCTTCTGACCAATGAAAAGTATCTTACAAAAAACGAAAAAGAAAAATGGTTGGTACGTAAATTATCAAACTATTATGAGAAAACGCTTTTATGGTCGTTGCGTCATAAAAGTCTTGTTATTTTTTCCACGCTTGCTTTGTTTGTTGTTTCCCTCTTTGCATTTTCCTCGATGGGACGGAACTTTTTGCCCGAGTTCAATGAAGGCTCCCTGACTTTATCGGTGGTAACCCAACCGGGAACTTCGTTAGAAGAGAGCAACCGCTTGGGCAATTTGGTAGAAAAAGAATTATTATCCATTGATGAAATAGAAACCACGGCAAGAAGAACAGGCCGGGGAGAATTGGATGAGCATTCGCAAACAGTGAACAGTTCAGAAATAGATGCAAATTTTAGCCTGAACGAACGCAACCGCGAAGAATTTATGGCAGACGTTAGGGAAACCATTGCACGCATACCCGGTATTGCAGCAACGGTTGGTCAGCCTCTTGGTCACCGCATCGACCACATGTTGTCGGGCACAAGGGCAAATATTGCCATTAAAATTTTTGGTACGGACTTAAATAAAATGTTTGCACTTGGCAATCAAATTAAAAGCTCAATTATCGACATTGACGGGTTGGTGGATGTAAATGTTGACCAGCAAATTGAAATACCACAACTTCAGATAAGAGCCAATCGCGAAATGTTGGCATATTACGGAATTACGGTTGAACAATTCAATGAGTTTATTGACATTGCTTTTGGGAGCGAAAAACGGGCAGATATTTATGAAGGCCAACGAAGGTTTGATTTGGTGTTGCGGCTGAACGATAATTATACAGAAACCATAGAAGGTGTGCGTTCGGCTTTAATTGATACCCACGACGGTAAAAAAGTGCCACTGGAAGAAATTGCTGATATAGTTTCCGTTTCAGGTCCCAGTTCCATAAGCAGGGAAAACGTTCAGCGCAAAGTGGTAATTGCAGCCAACGTAGCAGGCCGGGATTTACGGGGCGTTGTTGAAGAAATACAGGAACGGGTAAATGAAAACATTGAGTTCCCCGAAGGATACAGGGTAGAATATGGCGGACAGTTCGAAAGTGAGGCAAAAGCATCAAGAACCTTATTGTTCACTTCCATTCTGGCAATATTTATAATTTTCCTTTTACTGTTTCAGGAATTCAGGGATTTCAAACTTGCCGGAATCATTTTGCTTAACTTGCCTTTGGCCCTCATTGGCGGGGTGTTTTCCATTTATTTTACTTCGGGAATTTTAAGTATCCCTGCCATAATTGGCTTCATTACCCTGTTTGGTATCGCAACCCGTAACGGGATTCTGTTAATTTCAAATTATCAACGCTTACAGGCGCAGGGAGCCTCGTTGGATGAAACCGTTATCAAAGGCTCTACCGACCGTTTGAACGCTATTTTAATGACCGCGCTAACGGCAGCCCTCGCCCTGGTTCCATTGGCGATACAGGGCGACTTGCCGGGCAACGAAATTCAAAGCCCTATGGCACAAGTTATTTTGGGAGGTTTACTTACATCTACCTTGCTAAATATCTTAATCGTGCCAATAGTTTACAGCATTTTAAACAATCGTGGAATTATTAAAACCAAGAAAGCATGAGAAAAATAATTATAGCGGTAATTTGTATCGTATCATTCAATATATCCCTTTCCGCTCAAAACAATCTTGATAGTGTTTTAACCGAGATTGAAAGCAATAATACGACGATTTCTGCTTTAAGACTAAAAGCAGAAGCCAACAAACTGGGGAATAAAACCGGCATATACCTGCAAAATCCTGAGATAGAATTCAACTATTTGTGGGGGAATGATGCGATTGGTAACCGCACAGATTTTAGTGCAAAACAGACCTTCGATTTTCCAACCGCTTATGGGAACAAAAATCAAATATCGGATATTAAAAATGAACAGGTAGTCCTTGAATTTCAAAAGCAACGTAAAGATTTACTTTTCAATGCACGTTTGGTTTGTTACGATTTGATTTATACCAATGCCTTAATGGTCGAGCTTTCCAAAAGAATTTCAAATGACGAAAGCATTGCCAACTCCTACAAAGCAAAACTCGATGCGGGCGAAACAAATATTCTGGAATACAACAAAGCCCAGTTAAACTTGCTGAATCTCAGAAAGGCGAAGGAGTCGCTTACCATTGAAAGAGAAGCTTTGCTTGGAGGATTGGCCCGGTTAAATGGAGGAATTCCCCTTGAATTTACCCGGGGTGAATTTCCGGGCAAAACAATTCCTGCCGATTTTGAACAATGGTACGCACAAGCCGAGCAAAGTAACCCCTTGTTGAATTGGTTAAAAAAAGAGATAGAACTCAACCAAAAGCAAGTTAGTCTGAACCGGGCAATGAGCCTGCCTAAACTTCAGGCAGGTTACATGAGCGAAAACGTAACCGGACAAGATTTCCGGGGCGTAACCTTTGGCCTGTCAATCCCCCTATGGGAAAACAAAAACAAGGTGAAATATGCGAAAGCAAACGTATTGGCCACCGAAAATTTAGCAAGCGACAATAAGATGCAATTATATAATCGTTTAAAAGTTTTACATACTAAGGCCACTGGCCTTCAAAATAACGTAAGCGATTATAAATCGAAACTGCAAACCATTGATAATTCGGAGTTGTTAACAAAAGCGCTGGATAAAGGCGAGATTTCTTTGATTAATTACATGCTTGAACGCTCCATTTATTTCGAAAGCATAAAAGCCTCACTTGAATTGGAAAGGGAAATGAACAAAACTTTGGCAGAATTAAATCGATATTTATGATTGAATAAAGAAACGAATACGGTATAATTGCCATATTATTTTGAAACCAAAGGAAGGTGATTGTCGTGTATAAAGCTTGCCACCCCACCGCGTAAAAAACGGAGAGTGGCAAGCTTCGTCACCCAAAAAAATAAGTGTTATTTAATACTCAACTCCACCTGTTCAAACATCAGGTGTAAAAAACCATGTCCGGTGCCCGTTACGGGGTCGGGGTTTCCGGCCACATCCTGCGGCGGAAGAATTATATGTGTTTCCACCTTGTCGGGATTCGTATCCGACAGGTTTTCATCCGCACTTGTGATTAAATTAAGATTTTCATCCCTTACCCGGGCACTTACCATAATATGGACTATACGGTTCCGGGCAATAACAGTTCCCGAGCCATCTTTTAGGTCGGCTGTACCCCAAAGGGTGATGTAGCTGGTCATCATGGGCATTAGGTTATTGCCAATACCGGTGCTTCCATGCATCTCTTTATCCAGGCCTATCCCTCCGAAAAAAGTATGATCGCCGGTTCCTTCGGCTTTGTGGATCACCTGTACATTATCTATGGTGAAAGTCTCCCCGTTTTGGCGGATATAGGTAAGCTCAAAATTGGATACCTCATCCAGGGAAGCCTCCGAATCCACTTCGGTCAAATCCTTAACCTTGAGGGTATAACTGCCGGCCCCAATACCAATCTTATCCGAAAAAGGGGTAGGGCTCATAGCCGGATTAAGCGCTGCCGGTCCGGGCAAGATCTCATAGGCCAGTCTCCAGTCCCTTTCTCCGTCTGATAGAAAAACATCTTCAAACATCATATGAAGAAAACCATGAGGTGTTCCGGGAACAGGATCGGGATTACCCTGCAAATCCTGTGGAGGAAGCAAGATATGGGTCTGTGCTCTTTTAATATCATGATCCGACTTGTCCTCATCCACACTTGTAATCAGCTTCAAATCCTGATCACGCACGTTGGTAGTCGTCATGATATGAACAAGCCGCCCCTGGGCTATCACCTCTCCGGTTTTGGCATTTTTAAGATCGGCAACTCCCCAAAATGTAATGTAAGAGAGCATTGTAGGCATTAAACCATTGCCAATGCCCGTGGAACCGTGCATGGTTTCATTACGGCCCACACCGCCAAAAAAGGTGTGGTCACCGGTTCCCGCTGCCTTGTGAATCACGTTGATCTCATCAATGAGATACTCTATGCCGTCACTTCCCGTAAAGCGGATATCTACCGATTGGACAGCGTCTTGTGAGCTTTCCGAGTCTTCTTCATTAACATCTGACACTTCCAAGCTATACGAACCGTTGGTCATATTTATGTTATCCGAGAAAGGGGTAGGGTCCATATCGGGGTTAATGGCTGCCGGTCCGGGCATAATCTCATAAACAGCGCCGTTTTCGGAGCTGGCACTTCGTGTAAACTCTACCAAATTGAGATAACTGGCGGTAGAAAAATTCTCAATAAATAAGGGTTGGTCGATGTCGTTGTCGTCCTTCTCACATCCGTAAGCAGATACAAATAAGAGGAAGGATAAAATTGTTAAACTTTTCATATTTCTGTTTTTTTATAATTTATAAATTCCACATTCAATTTCAATAATGCCTTGTTCTGTAGGCGCATGATTGCAATCACTTATTATAGTCGTAGCTAAAAAGAATTCCTGACAAAAAAAATTGATTTTATATTCTGTCGCTGAACACACCTCTGATGAGGTGCCGACAAGCCCATGCCATCGATCTGCCTCAAAAAGCACTGATTTTTGTATAACAATTGCAGACGACAATCATTGAGGCTGCCGCAATGGGCAGCCTCTTTTGGTATGTCGGGCATGAAAATCGTTCTATGTTTCAGCCAATTATGTATATGGTTCCTGATTCGGGATGATGAAACTTTTAATGTTGGCAATCCCTCAATATCCAGCACTTCAGAAACCGTGAATATTCATTCGGAAGCGGTACCTTTTACTCCCACTTTGTTTTTAACGTTGGGGATATGATACAATTATTAAAACAACTTTGAGTGAAATATTCCCCAACAAACGGGGAAATTTCTCCACACTTGGAGCACCTTGAATACCCCCCCCCCCATTAACATACTTATTACGAGATAATTGGCGTTTGTTGATATTTGATGAATCATGGCACGGTCTTTTCCCTACTTCCAATAAACAAAAAAAATGCACCGAAAACAATTTCTAAAAAATTCGGCAAAAGGAGTTGTACTGATCACATTACTTCCATCGTTGGCTTTTTGCACTACCAATGGCCAACAAAAAACAATTTCAGGGAATTACGAAGTATCAAAAAATTTTGATCCCGATTTTGATATCGAATTAACAGCCACGCCATCAGAACTTCAACTATTCCCCGGCAATCAAACAGAAATTTATTCCTACCAATCAAAATTACTGAAAGGGGAAAAGTCTGCGCTTGAAAAACTGCCGGGTTCCTATCTCGGCCCCGTCATCCGCGTGAAGCAGGGGAAAAAAATCCGTATTCGCTTTAAAAACCAGCTCCCGCGCGAAGGTGTTGTCCACTGGCACGGGCTGCACATCCCGCCCGAAATGGACGGGCACCCCATGTATGCCATAGAAAATGGGGAACAATACATCTACGAATTTGAAGTGAACAACCGCCCCGGCACCTATTGGTTCCACCCCCACCCCGATAAAATCACCGGGCCGCAGGTATACCAGGGGCTTGCCGGTTTATTTATTGTTGAAGGCGAAAACGATGATTTGCCGTCCGGCGAATACGATATCCCATTGATTATCCAAGATCGCACGTTTGATAACAATAACCAACTGGTTTATTTGCAAAACAACCGAATGGGGCAAATGCAGGGTTTTTTGGGCAACCAAATCATGGTGAACGGCTTCCCCGAACGAACCATGGAAGTTTCCAAATCGACCTACCGGTTACGGATTTTGAATGGTTCCAATTCACGAATATACAAATTGGCATGGAATGATGGCAAAGATGTGATTGTAATCGGCACGGATGGCGGACTTTTGGAAAAACCAATCAAAAAACCTTACCTGATGCTTGCTCCGGGACAGCGTGCCGAAATCTGGAAAGACTTTTCAGATGCGGAAAACACCGACGAAATTCAGTTGCAAAGCCTCGCTTTTACAGATGGCACTTCAATGGGAATGGGCGGCGGAATGATGGGCGGAGGCATGATGCAGTCCGACGGTGTTGAAAACGGCATCGGTTTTAATGTGGCCCGGTTTAAAATCGCTAAAAGCGGGGGCAACAGCAAAACATTGCCTGCTTCCTTTTCAACAATAGAGAAAATCGATCCGGCAGGAGCGGTAAATTCTAATTCGCCCCGGCAGTTTTTTTTCTACAACCAGCGTATGGAGTGGGTCATCAATGGCGAAACATTTGGTATGACCGAAGTGGCCGACTGGGAAAAAGTGAAACTGAACACCACTGAAATCTGGGAATTTATCAACGGCTACAATGGGCACGGTAGGGGAATGATGAGTGATATGATGCGCATGCCGCACCCCATCCACCTTCACGGTTTGCAATTTCAAATTATTGACCGCGATATTTCCGGTATGGATCGCGCGGTGTGGGAAACGGTAAAAGACGGTTTTATGGACGAAGGCTGGCAGGATACTTTTTTGCTGATGCCGGGCATGAAAGTAAAGATAGTGATGAAGTTTAAAGATTTTCAAGGGATTTATGTCTATCACTGCCACAACCTGGAACACGAGGACATGGGAATGATGCGCAATTATGAAGTAGTATGACGACAAATAAAATAAAAAAACGGTATAACCGCATTGCCGGTATATACGACCTGATGGAGATGCCCATGGAAGGCTTGTTCGCCAAATGGCGAAAAAAATGCTGAAAGACATTTTCGGGTAAAACATTGGAAGTTGAAAATTTATGGCTCGATATTGTAAGACTCATACGGATAAATAATATAAAATCATTTAAAAATTATGTAACACCTAAACAATTAATTATCACGTAATTTGTATAATAATAATTTAAAATTAAAAAAATGAAAAAGTTAGTAATTATCGCAACAGCCCTCTTTTTTATAGCAGGGTACACGGCAAGCGCCCAAACGGGCCATGACCACAGCAACAAACAAGATCAAAAACAAGGCATGATGATGCAAAAAAGCGGAATGATGCAGGATGGAATGATGCAAGGCGGCGGAATGATGCAGGGCATGATGAACAACGGAAAATGTCCCATGTGCAGGCAAATGATGGGTCAAAACATGCCCATGAAAAAGTACGGGATGATGGTGAACCACCTACCCAACATGCAGCAGCAGTTATCGCTGAACGACAACCAGGTGGGACAACTGTATGACTTGCAGGCTGAGTTTAAAAAACAGCAAATCGATTACCAATCGGAGTTACGAAAAAAGCAAATGAAGTTGAAAAATCTGCTGGATGATATGGCCCCTGCAAACCAGGTTGAAAACCAGATGAAGGCTTGTGCCGACACCAAAATAAGCATGAAAGTGGCCGCTTACGAAACCGCCGATAAAATGAAAGCCGTGTTGAACAACGACCAAAAGGAACAGTTGAAAAACATGATGATGCAACAGCAAGGAATGATGCAGGGACAAGGAGGCATGATGAACCAGGGCGGAATGATGAACCAAGGCCAGGGCGGAATGATGCAAAACCAGAATAACAAATAAAAAGAAAGGAGAATATTATGATGAACGGATATGACGGACACGGATGGGGAATGGGATGGGGAATGGGCTGGTGGTGGATCATCGGTGTTATCGTGCTGATTGCCATTATCTGGCCCATGTCGCAGAGGTTCAACCGTAACAACAACGTCCCCAGAGAGCCCGGAAAATCGGCGCTCGACATTTTAAAAGATCGGTATGCACGGGGCGAAATTGATAAACAGGAATTTGAAGAACGCAAAAAGGATTTAATGTAAAGGGAGCCTCCCCTAACCCCTAACCCCTCCCAGGAGGGGAACAGGAGGCAAAACGAAAAAAATAGAACAGATGAAAATTACAATATTAGCTACAAAAAGTTGCAACCACCGGCCAATCCTCGAAGAACAGTTGCAGGATGCCGGGTTGCAATACGTAACAAAGTTTTTTGAAGAACACCCGGAACTGGTTGAAAAGTATCGGTTAAAAAGATCGCCCGTGTTATTGGTGAACGATGAAGTGGTATCGGTAGGAATGCCGGGACAGAAGAAAATAACAGAATTAAAAAATACAGAATCATGAAGTATTATATTGAAAAAACGACAAACTACTCTTTCGACGAAGCCGTTGAAAAAGTAACCGAAGAATTGAAGAAAGAAGGCTTTGGAATACTTTCAGAAATAAATATTCACGACAAACTAAAAGAAAAGCTGGATGTGGATTTCAGAAAATACCGGATTTTGGGAGCCTGCAATCCCCCCAATGCCTACAAAGCCCTTCAGGCTGAAAATAAGATAGGTACGATGTTGCCCTGCAACGTAATTGTTCAGGAGTTGGACAATGGCAAAACAGAAGTTGCGGCGGTTGACCCGGTAACCTCCATGATGGCAGTGGAAAGTCCTGAACTCGAAACCATTGCGAAGGATATTCGGGAAAAACTTCAGAAAGCCATTGAGAGTTTATGATCCATAGGCAGTACGCACTGCCGTGACCAACAAAAGTTTAGGAATAAAGCAGAATTTTTTGGATATCGGCATGTCCAGGCCTGAATACTAAATTTAAAGAAACCAAATATGGATATTAATGAAAAACGAACACCAAAAAGAGGTGAGACACAAATGGTACCTCAGCGGGTGAAAGACGAAACAGGGTTGGTTCAGGTAGATACCACATGGGGAATAATACAACCTATGCAGGTAGCAGAAAATGTCCGCACTGTAGATGAGATCGAAGTAAATGACTGGCTGGGAAAAGGGCACCAGGTAATTGACGGGCGTACCCCTGATTTCTACAATAAGTCAACCATCCCGGGGGCCATAAATATTCCGCATACCCAAATTGTAGAACGCATGGATGAGCTGAACGGCGTCCAACCGGCCATCTTTTTTTGCAACGGGCCGCAATGCCCGCAGTCGCCCACGGCCATTCACAATTTACTGGAAGCAGGTTACCCGCCCGAAAAAATATTGTACTACCGTGGCGGCATGCACAACTGGGTGACACTGGGTTTGCCATTGGAGAATAAAAGCTTGTGAGTATAACCAGAGCAGGAAAAATTCATTCCCGGCCAGATAAAAAAGCCGGGGATGATGTCCTTGATTGCAGTGAACATACAAATTGAATAAGATGAAAAAGAATTAATTTGAAACAGATTGATATACATTCAGGAGAAAAGAGCTTTTTAGGGATTGTTATGAAATTGAAATTTTTTACATACGTTTTTTTTTTAGCTGCGGCCTTTTTACTGCTCTATAGTTATTATGCAGCAGGTCAGGAAAAAGCCGTGGCGGAAGCCGGTTGTGTAAGCCACATCAAAATCCATGGTTCGTCAAACGTCAATCAATTCCAACTGATTAACCATAACCCGAAAATTATCAGGCTTTCAGGCGGGGATGAGGGCAAACAGCGTTATCAGCGCATCGAAGTTCCCGTAAATCAATTTAAAGGCGCCAATAAACGGATGCGCAAGGACTTTCTTGAAATGGTCAATGCTTCAGAATATCCTTTTATTATTATGGCTATTGAACCACGAAGTTTGGAAGAATGCAGGAATGTCAAAGGGCTGTCTGATTTTAAAACAACAATCACAATAGCAGGGGTATCTAACAGCTATGTTGTTCCCTGCAGTATCGATAGCTGTGAAAGTTCAGGCTATTTGCTGAAAGGCAGTCTTGAAGTTAAATTAACGGACTTCAAAATTGATCCACCTAAAAAACTTTTCGGAATGATAAAAGTTGACAATGAGGTCCTTATTGATTATGTTTTCAAGTTTTATCCTGGTGATGCCATTTTCCAATAAATTATTAACATATGAAGCTTCTGAAGCCTCCGATAAAAATTCCGAAGTACTATAAAATAAAAACAAATTAGAATCATGAGATTGACCTCTACTTTCTTCACGCTGATATTATTTGTGCTTGCACAATTGTCTTCCAACGGAACTTACTTGAAAGAAACGAGGTTTAACAGGGTTTATAACGGGTATTTTTTATGATTCTGTAGCTACACGGTCATAATATCCTCTATTTTAATATTAAACAGATTTGTCATTTCACTTTGAA
>Ga0307979_1002394_pt1 | contig 12991 bp, 8 predicted proteins | sample OrgLakmetage1058_FD_201833 | JGI IMG/M metagenome (GOLD analysis project Ga0307979, IMG submission 201833) | Saline water microbial communities from Organic Lake, Antarctica - #1058 | ecosystem: Environmental > Aquatic > Non-marine Saline and Alkaline > Saline | place: Antarctica: Organic Lake...
GCCCAGGGCGGCGCTTTTTGTGTTTCTTAGAAACGAAACACGCGCAAAATCCGGGTTTGTTTCATATGTTTCCATTTCCCTGTGTTTCGACTTCGACCCTACCCCTTGCCCGTGGTGTCTCTCAGGAAGTAGCAGGTACGAGGGAAGATGTGTGTGGTGGGTTGTGCAGAAGTGCCGAAACAATCATCCAATCACCATCAATCATCATTGTACTGTACTGTGGCTACAGGCTACACTGCTGGACGCTTACTCTCACTGGGCAGTGGACACTGGGCTGAATGATAGATCTTGAAACGACGAATTCACCCTGAGCCTATTCTCACTAAACCCGAAACAAAATCGAAACTCAAACAAGGCTCGTCAGCCCTGAGGATATTTAGTTAGTGGCTAGCACACGAGAGAGGGATAAAATAAAAGCACAAGGAAGGCCGTAAGGCCGTTGCCGCTGTAAGGACTCTCTGACTCATTGCAGTACACCACAGATGGAATAAGAAGTACTACCAACCAACATAGAACCGTAAATTTACGCAGCACTCTCGTTTGACTCTGCCTCATTTCCCAGCAGGTTTAGAGGTTTAGACAAGGAGGGGAGTTTCCGTGTATTGATCTACTAATATATTCGTGACTTGAAATAATAATTGATTGGATTAGATTATACTCCCCAATAAAACTTCTAAGAAACAACAACGAAAAGCACAAAGCTGCATCTTGATGAATCCTCTAGAACAAGTCTGACCGGGCTGAGTGTCCTTTTGCGTAGTGCACTCGAATTAATTATTTGATTATTGATACTTGAAGTTATATAGTATGTGTTCTACTTGCTTTCATCAGTGGCCTATGGCCTAGAGTGGCGCAAGGGACTATGCACAGTACGTTCCTTGTGTTAGGGCCAAAATCCATATTTCAATTTTATTGAACGCAACCAACTAAGTCAGAGGTACTTGACTTTCCTATCCATGTCGCCGCGCGCAGCCCGGTACTTCTGAGCAGTGCCTGGCGGAGCGAGGCCAACATGAAAGAGCCCTAAGCACTTGTCACCCTCTGCAGCGCTGAAGCCGAGGTGTTCAATGATTCTGTGATCATCAATCGGCCCTCCTGAACTCCAATACGCAGCTACTCCCAGGGAAGTAGCCATCAAGTGCATGTTCTGCACTGCGCAACTCACCGCCGCCATTTCTTCCCACTCCGGCATAGGTTTTTTGTCTGGGTCAGTGGGCAATCGTTTCATGCCAATTGCCACAAGGTGTGATACCTTCGCCTTTTCTTTAGCTTTGCGTAATTGCTTCTCCTGGAACGCTTTGAACTTGTCGCTCTCAGGTCCCAACCGCTCTCTCATCACGTCGGTGCACAGGTCGGTGAACGCTTCAATAGCAGCCCCTTGAGGCAGCACAGTAAAGCGCCAAGGCTCCGTTTTGCCGTGAGTAGGCGCCTGTGCATAACATGCAAAGAAACACTCTGATTACGTCGTTTTCCTGCGCGGGAGCATGTTGCAGAAAATCCATGCTGTTTTCATAAAATGAAAATGGTTATAGGCTGGTGTGATTAGGATTAGGAATTTAGGACGCAATTCAAGTTGTGATGAGTACCCAATTCGCAGCTTCGAGCATCATGTCAAGGTTCGACTTTGATACGACTTCACCGCTATAATCTTTAGGGAAAATAGATCGGCGGCTTTTCATCAACTCTAGGAGGTCACTAGGGATCACGAGCGGCTTGAGCTTCGACTTCCGCTTGAGCTTAGCTTCCTCGCGCTCATGAGATGAAGAAGGCTTAGTCTCAACCTCATCTACGGCTAGCGTCTCATCTGCAGTAGACTTATTTGTAAACGATGATAGCAGCAGCGGGAGCAGCAGCCCGAAGCCGACTGCAAAGATAATCTGGGAGATGTGGGGACCATCGTCCGTCATTTTCGCTAAACTTCATAGTGTTCGATAGAAAGAAAAATAAAGGGAAGAAAAACGGTGAGCTCTTTTGGTCTGTCTGATCTTTCAAAGCACGGCTTGCGAATATGTGGTTGATGGCCAGGGCGTGTTTCTATGACTTCCTCCTGCCTCGACTCACACTTCGTGTACAGTTGTTAAATCCCCAACTGTTCCAATTGCGCGCTCCTCTTCGTATCAGCCCTCTTATCAAGCGCTCTGCTTCGCGGACTCGGCTAGCTCTGCCTCGCCGCCGTGTTGCCTTTTCTCTCCACAACCAACGACCCACCAATGAAAAACACCGAAACGTCCAGGCAGCGAAAACAAATAGTTCAGCACGCTGAAAGTCCAATTTTTCAAGCAGAAATCACTCGAGCACCTCCTTTCCTCCAACTACAGGGAGTGTTTTTTTCCCAAAGACGGACAATCGACAATCGACAGTGACAGTGACAGTCACATTTCAATAATTAAAAATCCGCAATCGGCCAATTCTTCTACCGCCACGACAACAAGAGCTGACTTAGAATAATACACGTAATGCACCGGGTTCCATCGTAGATACACAATTACCTCAAATTCTGATTCTACAAATCGACAAATAGCACATAGAGCAAACAGAAAATGCTTGGGGGCGTGGGATGTGGGATTCAGTTGATTTTTCCACATAAACCAATTCGCATATCCGTTTAGGTGCGCTACACTGCAGCCATATTCTTGGACAACAATCCTTCTTTTTTTGCTCAAATTTACGAGCGCTAAGAGGCCCGAGGTATCGGCTCGGCGCCTCCATAGGAGCCTCGACTATCAAGGGACCGGCTGGAGTCGTCGAAGGGCTGCCGGCCGGGTTCAATCGAGGCATCTAATCTTGCATCAGGCCGCGCTGCAGCGGAAGGGCCATAGTCAAAGGATCCGGTAGTGTAGTAGCTCGATGTGCCTGTGCACGTGATGCGAAAAAAAAAAAAGAGGCATGCGCCACCGTATTGATTGGCACCCGGTAAATTGAATGCTAGCTAGGAAAGAGGAAAATAATAGCCGCGTGCTCTGAATTCAGTCCCTTCTGACTACGGGTGAACGTATACAGAAAATTAGGCATGCTCAAGGCTTCTGTGTGCAGGCACACCTGCGTGGCCCATAGTGGCCTCCATTTCGTCGTCGTCGTCGTGCCGTGACGGGTCGTCATTGTGCAGCATAGTGTCCAACCCCACCAACTCCGTCAAGCGCGGAATGCGCAACGTCTGCGAATGATATGGCAGAAGAAATTACAACGAATGTCGAGGACAAAAAGGATGCTTTTTATCAAAGTCGAAGTTGCAAACATTTAGACAATATACAAGCCCGTGCCCTACTACTCATGTCCATTCATGTTATTGCTGTCAAAGAGCTTACTTGGTGGTGTTTGAAGTATGCAAATAGCGTTCCTGCAGTCAGGAGTACCCAGTTCAGTACCACCAGGGCTAATAGAATATTCGCACCCAATACTTCGCCGCCAGAACCGTACAGCACTCCTCCACATTTGGCGCTGCCTTCGCCATATACCTTTTCGCAAGGCATATACTTTGAATGAATAAGAAAACCAAAGATGATATATAGGCTAGAGATTGTATATTGAAGAACACAAAGGACGTTTTGCGAAGGTTTCGCTTGTTTTTTGTTTTTTTTTGAACTTGATCTAAATTCAGTAGACAAAGTAATTACCTCGTTGTACAGGGAAGGTGACGTGAAGAAGCCCGCTGCAATCACCCCCCACAGCCCCGCCGCCAAATGCACCGGCACGGCCGACACCACGTCATCCACTCCCAGAGCTTCCAGCCCCGTGGACGCGTAGAAGTGCGCCACCGCCGACCCTACGCCGATCACGAACGCTCCTTCCAGCTTCACGGTCGCGCAATTGGCGGTGATGCCCACCAGTCCCGACAGGACGCCGTTGAGCATGGAGCTGAGGTGGAGTTGGCGGCGGCCGCGGGGCGAGGCGGAGCCGTCGCACCATGCGTGCAAGCACACCGAGGCCACCCCACCGGTTGCGCCGGAGACAGCGGTCATTACCATGCTGCGCGCCGCAGCACTCAAGTTGCCCACCTGTAAAGCAAAGTGCATGTTTTCAGCAATGAGGGTAGGGCTTTTATTTTTAATGAAACTTCAAAAATGTAACCATGGGTAAGAGTTGGAATGATAAGTAATATCATGGGTCTTGATGCTCTAAAACAACAGCAATCACAAAAGCAGCCGCTCACCACTTCCCCAACCGAGCAACCGTTGAAGCCAAACCACCCAAACCACAGAAAGAGGGTGCCCAGCGTCTGAAACGCGGCCGATTGACCAGGAGGAGCTCGCCTGCGGCCCTCCGGAGTAAAAGTCACGCCGTCCCGAGGGCCAAGCAACACGATCGCTATCAGCGCAGCCACGCCTCCCGTCATGTGCACCACGCCGCTCCCCGCTAAGTCCACCACGCCGCACCCGAAGAGCCGGTCTTCTGGGGGCCGCCGGGCAGACAGAAAGCCGCTGTCCGACCAGACCCAGTGCACTACCATCGGGAAAAGCAAGAGGCTCAACAGCAGCACGAAGGATGCGTAAGCTTGAAACTGAATGCGCTCCGCCACCGCGCCGCTCACCTGTCGCATAATAGATGCTGGCACATGAGGAGGCATTAAAAGCTATACTGGCATCAATTTATAGGTAACGTGCGACCTAGAGGTCAACTTGCTCGCCAAGCAGATTTAACCCACTCACAACAGTGGCTGCTGTGCTCACGAAAGTCCAGTTGAAGAGCCAGGATGCATACAGGTCCGCAGTTGCGGACCAGCCACCGACGAAGTAATTGGTAGTGCCGCCAAAAACGCCGCTACTTGAGCGGCCATACGCGAGGCCGTGCCCAACAGTAGCCCAACAGACTGACGTAATGCACACGTCGAGTGCGTTCTTAATCAGCACGTTCTTGGTGCTTTTCGCTTGCACGCAGCCTACTTCAAACATACTAAACCCGATTTGCATCGAGAAGATCATTGCAGAACCTAGAGAAATGCACGCATCGCCCCGAGGGAAGACGTAATTGTTGAGGTTATTAGTAAATTGTCACAATGTCACAACACATTCCCTTCAAACATACTTAGTTTGAACTGGGGAATAGACGTACCAATCAGCAGCCAAAATACATTTAATGCTTCAGCCAGCTCCTCGAATGCGCTCCAGTCCACCATTTCCCCCAACGATATTATCGGTATTTACTCTTTGCAGCTTCAAGGGCCTCAAGCAGTCCAACGCCAAATGCCAGTAGTTTCTCAATGCATGCAGTACCAGAGGTAGGAACGGAAGCTCTGCAAGCGGCTGGTGGTTTGAATCGTTCAACCGTTATGAGCGCTAATTTCAAATGCCAATAGTGGCATCTTTCATCGCGACACCTTGCAAGACGGGGCACCACAAGGCCTCATCATCTAATGTAGATGGACCTTCCCATTCTTTTATTACGTACTGACTCCTAGATTCTGGTAGCGGTTGTTACCCGTGTCGTTCCAGGTTCGTGCAGTGTTGTTCAGATAGTTCCAGGTGATGAGGTGACGTCATATCAAAATAATGCCGATTTTCATTTCGATCTGCTCCAGTTGAAGGATACAGTGATACAGTATGAGATATGAGTGCTGTCGTGCTGTCGCTCTCTGGCACCTCTGACGCTCCTGAATGTCACGTGCCACATACTAGTACCTTACGACTTACGACTGACCCCTAAAAGCCTATCGATTTAAGATTGTGCGTGCCAGAGTTTACCTTTATGCTGTCCCCATTCGGTCTGTCTGAACCTAACAGAATGGGCAAGAGCAAGAAGACCAAAGGAAACAACAAAGATGGGATTGCAACAGTTGCTTCGCGAGCCCCGTCGATTACGATCCCGAATGCAGTCGAATCAGTGGCACCGACAAATTTTGATTCGAAGACTTTTGATGTGGATCGTGAATCTGAAAGCATGGAAGTTAAGCCGGAAATGATGGATGGTTCCAAACCAACTCTCAGCGCCGTGTCTGTTCCATATCTTGAGGAGAAGGCAGAATTTATTCAAACAGAAGGCTTACGGGAGCCTCAGGTACGCCCTCTGCAAGCGCAGCAGCAAGATAAAGAGCAACACCAGGATGAGCAGCAGACTAACACCGAGGTCGAGCCGGTGCATTCGCAGTTGCCGCACAGTGTGCCCATCGTAGCAGAGCAGGATACGAATTTCAACTTAACAGCAATTGCCGAGGGCTTTTTTATGGCGACTGGTGGATTAGTTCTGCAATTTGTGCCCACGTGGGCCGAATTTAAGACCGTAGATGGGGTCACTGCCGCTGTGTCCATCTACGCACGGGTGGTGACTTCACTTGCAGTGGGGGCTGTAGCAGCGGGCGTGGGCGGAGTGTTGCTGTGCATGCTGGCTCTCGTGCCCGCTTTGGTTTTGATCACTTTTCTCGTGGCAGTAGGCGCATCCACTCCAATGCTGCTGGTCATGGCGTCATCAGCTATCACTGGCATGATTTTACCTGCGAGCGCCCATGGGTACAAGACCAAATTCGCGACGCTCGCGGTCATGTACCCTATTACTCCACTTCTGAGCTTAGCACTCTGTGGCGGCGTTTTGGTTACTACGGTTTTTTACCCACTGGTCTACACACTTACAGTGGCAGTCGCGATGACAGCGGCGCTCTCCACGCGGGTGGCGGCCTTCGTTGGAGTTACGAACCGTCGACGCTTGGGCCTAGCTGCGTTGCTTGCAGTGCCTGCTGTGGGGCCGAACTTTTTCGTGACCTACATGCTTGTTTTGCCCTTCAGCTTCTTTTCGGCGTTCCTATGGGTGCCAGCAGTGGCGGTTCAAACCTGGCTCCTAGTGTTTCCAGCGCTGGCAGCGCTTCTCTTCCTCCGCTCTGACACTGCGTTTGCCCTGGCTTCGCCTCGGGTAGCAACTGCGCGAAAGCTACTCGAAGATGCCTCGAACAAGCTTCAAGCACTGACAATACACTGGGCTCCCTGGCTACTTAATTACTCCGAAAGCACACCGTCATCATCTCGGCCCTCGGCGTAGTGACCTTGGCGTTCTCCAAGTTTCCTCTCTTCGTCTTCGAGCGCTGAGAGAACGTGCTAATAGGAGAAGTGTCCAGGCTCCCTTTGGACCTGGTGGGGATTCGTAGTCTCGACAACGATGCGCCCTTTTTGAGGCTGTTTCGTCCAACCGAGGTATTCACTGAATGCACGCCCGAGGATCTATGCAGGAAACTTAAAATTTTGATCTGCATGTACAAAATGATGCTAGTATTAATGTATCAACCAAATGCCACAGAACGGCCACGGCCGCATATAGCTCGATGGTTTCAGAGTTAGTAAGATGCGCGTACCAACATCAATAATCATGAATATATTTATACCGCATTCATGATATGTGGCTATTCTTCAATTCAGGTAGTCGGCTCAGATCCATAATTCCGAACAGGAACAGCGAACAGTTTCCAGCGATTTCTCTTACCTCGCACTCGAAGCCATGGCCACCAATCGCAATATAATTACCGTTACTTATCAATTCCCAGATAAGAATACGCAAATTCCTGCCAGTAGCACATACTTCACTTCTCATTAGGTTCGCTGATTTCCCCGTAATTGAAAAGGATCAAATAAATCAAAGTAATTAAAAAGAACTAGAACTAGAATTCAATTCAAAAGTCCTCGGTGTCTGAAGCAGAGTCCCCAACCTCTGACTCAGAGTCGAGGAGAGAAGCCATCAGGGCGGCAGGATCTTCTTTCAACAGCCGCGACCGCTCTTGTGCCTTCGCTTCAAGGCTGAGCTTCGCCATGGCATCGTTCGTTGGGACCCCAATCTTCGACGCCACTTCTCCAGCTCTTCCTTCGCCGTCGTCCATCGGCCCTGGCGATTCTCTCCCCAAACTCCCTGTATTGCCTGCTTCATCTGCACCAACGTCATCGTCGGTCCAGTTGCGTTTCGGATTCAGCGATGGTGGTTGGGTGGGCGAATCAGGGACGTAGTTGTCCTTTTCTTCCATTGCTCGCAAAGTTGCTGCCACCTCGTCTGACTTGACCTGCTTCTCAGACGCTATTCTCGCGGTCATTTCAGCATCTGCCGCTTCAAAGTCGGCTTCTGCCTTGGCTTCTGCCTCCGCTGCTGCAACAGCTGCTGCCTCATCGTCATTGTCTTCTTCCTGCAACACGTCCGCAGCTTCCGACATGGCCAGCTCTACTGCCGCGAGGGATTTGCTTTGCTGAGCACTCGTGCGCTGTCGCTCTTCCGCGACGGCGATCGTCGCCGTTTCTGCGGCGGCTGCTGCCTGCTGTTCCTGCGCTTCCGCCGCGGCTTCTTCGGCTTCTTTCGCCTCGATTTCTGCGGCTTCAGCCAGGGCGATCTCGGCTGCAGCTAAGGCTTTGGCTTGGGCGTCTTGCCGCGATTGGCGCACTTCGGTGGCGGGAATGCGCTTCGTGAGAGGAGGTGGCGCAGGGGCTGCTGCTTCACTTTCATTGTCCTGCTCCGCCTCGGATGCTGGTTCATTCGCAGAGTCTGGAGCACCGTCAGCAGCAGTGCCTCCAGAGGCAACGCCGATTTGTTCTTGAGCGTCCTCTCGGACGCCTTCACCGTCGACCTCCGAATCGTCAAGATGGCCTCGGGCAAGCATGAACTCGTGTTCTAGGACGCTTTCCCGATCGTGCCGCCCGTCGTCAGCGCCGCCCTCTACTTCAGGGCCTTCGGCAAACCCGTCGGACAATTCGCTTTCGCGCGCGAAACGCCCTCCATCAACGTCACCACCACCATTTCTATCCACACCCAAGTTGCTGCTGTTGAGGTCGGCCGAGGAAACCGTGGCTTTGGCGTTGGAAATGGCTTCGTTGAGCAACGCGTTGGCGCTTGCTTTCGCGTCGTTGGCTTCCGCCGCCGCTTCCAAGGCCGCTCGTTCCGCCGCCTCAATCTCAGCGAGTTGCTCTTCCCGTTCCACAGGAGCCAGCGAGGTGCCAGCGTCCTCGAGCTCGCCATCTACCTCGTCCTCGTCGTCCTCGTCTTTCTTCTCTTCCTTTTTCTTCTCTTCTTCTTCCTCTTGAGCGAGGTCGTTCGCCAATTCACGTGCCCAGTACGCTTCTCGTTGCTTGGCTACTGCGGTGCGCGCATTCTTCGCCCGCAACAGCTGCTGCACCTTGAGGGCCGCTTGGTCGCGAGCGCCTTGCTTGTCCGCTTCGCGCTGGTACGGGGGCGGGCTGGCGTCCATTTCTGGTGCCCGCGACGAGGCATCGCCCGAGGAAGTAGCACCTGCAGCTCCTGCGTCAGTGCCCTTGTTGATGCCCATGGCCTCAAAGAGAGGCTGCACCGCACCGGTGGCGCGCTCGTACACCCCCGCCTTTTGCCGCCGCCTAGTGCGCCCGCTGCTGCCTAAAGGCCGCGGCGCGGGTGGCGGGATCGAGCCATCGGGCAGAGGACCCCCGCTTTGGGGGTGGTTTACGGGTACAGTGCCCGGGGCGGCTCCGACGCTCCAGCCGTTGGTAGGCGCCTTGCTGTTGTCGGAAGGCAAACCCAGCAAAGCCCCGAGCCGCGCTCGTTCTTGCCGCAGCTGCCTCCGCGCCAGCCGGGCTTTGCGGGCTGCGGTGTCTTCGTTCTCGTCCTGCATGTCGTCGTCGTCGTCGGGCCCCATCATCGTGAGTTCGTCGTAGTGCTGGTCGTCGGAGTCGCCTTGCATCGGGCCCATGCACTTGTAAAACAGCCCGCACGCGAAATTTTGGTACTCTTGCCGCAGCCAGTCTAACTCTTCTTCCAGTTCCTCGAGTTCTTGTTCCAAATTGCGGATCTTGGGCCTCAGCTCGTTCCGGCACCGCGCCTGCAAATTCGCTTCTTTGGCCGTGGCTTCGGCGACGGCTTCTTCCGAGAGGTTCAACTCCGTTCGCACGCTGTCCTGAGCTTCCTGTGCCGCGGCCACGGCGGCATTCGCTTCATCTATCAGGGCGCGCGAAGCTGCTTCGTCAGCCTCTAGCGGCTTGATGGCCGTCAATTTCTCGTCGACTTGGCCAATCAGCACCATCCATTCGGCTTCCACTTTCTTGGTCTCCTGGGCCAGCGCGTTCCGAGCTTCGGCGCCTTGGTTCACGCCGCCTGAGAGGCGATCAATTTCCGCTTCGGTCCACGCCAGTTCTTTCGCCATTCTCTCGGCTTCCCGGGCTTGGTCTTCGGCGTCGTCCTTGGCGTTTTGAAGCGCGCGCGCCGCGTCTTCCACCCGCTCGAGCCGGCTTGCTTCATTGGAAGTCTCTGAATCGGCCAGCCCTCTCATCAAGGACTCGTGCAGCTCTTCCAAGCCCTTGGTAGTTGCCTCGCGCTCGCGCACTGCTTCGCTCACACGGTTCACTCCGGCCGTGCTGCTCTCCAGCTGCGCCGTGACTTCACCTGCACTTTCCGACAGCTCCGTCATGGCACTGGTTAGCTTCTCGAGCTCCTCGGTGTGCGCAGCCGTAGCCGCCGCTTTTCGCTTCGCCAAGTCCGCGGCGGGGTCGGCGATTCTGGCAGCCCCTTCGACATTGGAGCCCATTAAATTGCGCTCGACAAACCGCAAGTCTCCTTCAAGCTCATCGGTCGCTTCTGACACCCCACCCCACAGCCGCGACCCGTGCGAGAGCCAGTCCAGGTTCGCTTCCAAGGCAAGCGCAAATTCTTGGCCTTTGGCCACTGCTGCAGGGCTGACCCCCGGGGTCTCGGCCGCCGCATCGACCGCGGTTCGCACGCCTTCGACGCTCTTGTGCTGTTGGGCGGAGACCATAGTGCGCCACGCCACTGCCGCTCGCACCACTTCCATCAGCTCGGGCCACTGCCCATCGACGTTGGCTTCTACGAAAGCTGCGAAGCCATCTTCTTCATCATCGTCGTCTTCGTCGTCGTCATCTTCTTCGTCTTCACTCTCGCTGACTGGCGCCTCTTTATTCTTCTTCTTTGGCGCACCTTCTCCAACAGGAAGGTCGCTTTTGGCCTCGCTATCTTTCTCTTCTCCTTCTTCGTCGTCTTCCTCCTCTTCGTTGCCTGCCATCGATTCCCTTCGCAGCATCTTCATCGTTTGCTTCTGGCGCTGCTTTCGCCGCCGCATGGTGTCTCTCTTCCCCGCGTCGCCCACTAATTTGAAGCCCAGCTGCAAGTGCGCACTGCTTGCTTCGGCTTCTGCAACGACAGCTTCTAGTAGCGCCAAGTCCGCCGCCTCGAGCGCTCGTTTGGCGGAGGCCAACAACTGCAAGGTGCTCGAGGCTCGGCTCGCCAGCAGCTTCGCCTGGGAAGCGAAACCAAACTCGTGTTTCGCGAAAGCGCGCCGCCGTCCAACGCCGTCACTGCCACTTTCGCTGCTGTTGTCAGAGCTCGGAGAAGCAGGGCCAATGAATTTCTCGAGAGCTGTCAGCGCGGTCGCTAGTGCACCGCTGTCTTCCCGATTGGCCAAAGCGGTTGCTAGATCTACCGTGGCGGCATGCTCGGCCTGAGCTGAGGCAGCTAGACGCTCGCCGTGGGAGCACAAGCTGGCAAACTTCCCCTGTCCCTGGAAAGCCTGCTTCAGCACTACAGGGGCCAACTGCACCACGTTGAACTCCCCGGGGCGGCCCTGAATGGGCACGCGCGTGGGCGGCGGGCATGCGTTCGGGTCGAGGCTGGCTTCGAGGGCGCTGCACGCAAGCAGGCGGTAATGCCGCGCCTGCTGGGAGGCGGCGTTGCTCCAAGCGTCACTGCCCTGTAAGCGCAACAAGTCGCTGTGCGCCAACGGCAAGGCCCACGGAGCGCTGTACTGCGGCGCAGGCTCTAAACCCTGGTCGGCTCCCTCATTCTCAGCATTATCCGTGGCGCCACCACCACCACTACCACTACCATCACCGCCACCACTGTTGTTGTAGTTGGTGTTGCGCAACTTCAGTGCGGCTTTGAAGGACTGGGTCTTTGCGAGGTCGTCCTCGGCCACGAAGGCCAGGTCCTGCACCCCCACTGCCCCCACACCCGCGAGCGCAAGCGAGGCTTTCGCAGGCTGCGGCAAGTGCAACTGGCGCGCGTACGGTAAAATGGGCGTCGCCAGCAAGTCGAAGTGGTTTTGACTGCTGCCACTGCTGCTGCTGCTGCTGTGTGCTTCGCTGTTAGCCTCCGTGGTGGTATGCGCGAGCCCAACCAGCCTCGTGAGGCTCAATCCTGCTCTCGAGAGATTCGCGTCGTCACGCTCATTACGCTGCAGGTCGTGCCGATCCGCCATTAGAGCTGAGACGGACGCCGGCGTTGGCGCAGCAATCGGCTCCGAGACTTCATCAACTGCGGCTGCTGTAGCAGAGGTCGCCTTAGTTGTGCTACTGGCAGCAGCAGGCACCGCAGCAGCGGCAGCAGTGTCACCTCCGTCTTGAAGCGCAAATTTAGCCGCAGCTTCTGCTCGGCTCACGCCAGTTGGGTGCGAGACCAGCGCCTCTTTGAGCACACGTTCGGCTCTCGCCTGCGCCATTTCCATCGACTGGCCGTCAATGATCGGCCTCACGCTGTCAACGTTACTGCTGCTCCAGCCATTGTAGTCTCCACTGCCACTCGCTACGCGCAATTGCTTTATTTGCTCAGCACTCAAACCGCAGGCCAAAAGTTCCTCGTCGTCGCACAGCTTCAAATCAAGCAGCTCACTCACGCCCAACTCATTCGCCAGTCGTGCAGCCACTTCAGGCGACACTTCAGCCTCGGTGAGCGCGTCGGTCAGCAAATTAGAACGCTTTTCTGGGTCGAGCAACGGTCGACCTTCGGCTCCCAAACCAACAAAGGTGCTAGCAGAAGAAGGTTTGCTGTCACTATACGACTGAAGCACGGCTTGTGCCTGAGTTTCTGCAGCTGCCGTATCCGCCTCGGCATCCCCTACTTCATCAGATGAGAGGCCTGCGGTGACATGATCGACATCATCGTCGACGCCACTTAAGTTTACGGTTGCGTCCGCCACAGCGAGCAGCCGCTCGGCCAGGAGCAAGTCCACCGGACAAAAAGGCGGGTCGTCGAAGCGCCGGCACACTGACACCGCTGCCGAGAGAGCCTTGGCCCGATGAGACAAGTCCAGGTGGCTCGCCAAGTCTTTGGCTTTGCTGTC
>Ga0307979_1002396_pt1 | contig 12990 bp, 8 predicted proteins | sample OrgLakmetage1058_FD_201833 | JGI IMG/M metagenome (GOLD analysis project Ga0307979, IMG submission 201833) | Saline water microbial communities from Organic Lake, Antarctica - #1058 | ecosystem: Environmental > Aquatic > Non-marine Saline and Alkaline > Saline | place: Antarctica: Organic Lake...
TCCCTGAATATGGGCGCTTTGAAATCAAGCCGGGCCTCAACCAGCCGCCCCTTTGCTCTCGACGAATCATCAATCAAAGATTAATCAAAAATTAATCAAAATTAATCAAAAAGTTAGTTGGCAAAAAACTCTACTTTTGAACCTTTTACCGCCCTGGAATGCCAGCGGTAGCGCATAGCGAATATTGTCTCACTTCCTAGCAAAACGCAAAACCCAGCAAATGGCCAATAGAATTAGAATCTCAATCCCAGTTGCAGCTCAATTGGCTAAGGACTGAAGACCCGCAGTAAATGACAGATTTGTTCTAAATCTAATAGAAACCTGGTGGTTAATATTCTTATGCGATTTGATAATGTGATTTCTTATGCCCAGCAATACAGTAGAGCTGAAATCGTGCGAGCAGAGAGCCAAATTAAAGGCATGGAGTTGGAATTAATAATATTCGTCTCCCTCGCGAGCATAGCCACCGTTTTGCTCATTATCAACAGGTCTTCGGCGAGGTCGAGTTGAGCTATTCTCGCGAGGCTTCCTTTCACTCTGGGGATCAGAGCGTGGCGGTCTCCGGCGCGGGGGGGCGCGAGAGGGCTGGCGCTCAACAGGTGGTGCAGTGCGTCGACGGTACTGAGACTTCAAGGAAGGACCTTCGTCGCGGAATCTATCATTGTCGTCATAGTCGTCAAAGCTACCCTCATACCTGTCTTCATCATCATAGTCGCCGACGTACCTTGCGACATTGCGGCGGCGACGGTTTCTCGCGCGTGAATTCCGGCGGGCCTCATATTCGGCCTCTTCGCGAGCCTTGAGCGCTTTTTGTTCCCGCAACCGGGCGTCCTCTTCAGCATCAATTTTATCCCATTCCGCCAGTAAATCACGGTCCATCTAGTTCAAAGCAATGAAGAAGCATGAGGTTAACAAGGGAAGACATATTATCGCAGTACTAAAAATAAGGAATATCTTAGAAAAGTCTGGGAATGAAGTCAAGCGAATCAAATCGATGCCCGAGCATGAACATCGAACCTGTGGTGCATCTCCAATGCCTTCATCCAAAGATTTCAACCACCATTTGTAGAGGGCCAGCCGCACTCTATTTTCTGTGACCACAAAATCCCGTATCCATGGCCCTGCTACGGTTAGCCTCAGGTTCGATTCTGCGCGCAACATTTCCTTGAACTTGTCCAAAGATGGATACAAGCTCATGTCGTCGTCGCCGCCGCCATCTTCCGAATATAGATAGTCGCCATCATAGTCCTCGTCGTCGTCAAAATATTCGTCACCGCAGTCTTCTCCGTTGTCAATGGCGTAAGGATTCTGTAAGAAGCCGCTGCGCTGTGTGGATGCACCTTTACGTGCTCGTACGTCGTCGTCGTCGTCGTCATCGTCTTCGTCATCATCATCGACCCACGGTGACGACAACGATGGCCTACGACGGCCCGGTGGTGCCTGCGTTTCTGGTGATCGAGATCTAGAGGTCTCGCGCGGAGTCTGGCGTTTGAAGCCTTGGGTTGGCTCCGACTTGGTCCAGTCCGCTGGCAGCCGCGTGGTTTGAGGCCTCCGGAAGCCAAGGTCGACAATCATAGTTACAGCGTCAGGCACCAACGACGCAGCTTCTTCAGCACTGTAGCCTAAACTAGCCAAAGTTGCAGCTATGCGCTCGTCTTTTTGGACGGCTTCATCTTGCTGTGATCTATATTCAGCAGCGTCGAATTCGACAGGTTTGACCTCGACGCTTGCCCCTTGGTCGTACGACAGAAACTCAGGGTCTACGTCGTCGGCCTCGTCGGCCGTCCACTCCGCGTCGTTCACGGCATCATTGTTGGAAGAGGCGGCCTGGAACTGACGATACGCGGTAGCCTCTACAGAGGTCAGTTCGCTAGTTTGCACTTCGCTGCCAGTCAGATCCCAGGTAGTAGCTTGAGATGCGGCAACGGCAGGCGCATCTACAGGTGAAGCTACGGGTACAGGTGCCGCGTCTGTTCGCCTGCCGTCACCTGGCGACGACGCTACTCTCTCCGTGCCCTCTAATAAGGCAGCATTTTCTAGGTACCATTCATAATCAGATTCTTTTGCGGCCTGCCGTGCTGCTTCTACTTGAGCCCTCAGTGCTTCAAGCTTCGCTGCAGCGTCGTCAACTTTTTCTGGTGTGGCCGTAACTAGGATAGCACGTCTTTGAGCGGCCCTCGATGGGACCGCCAGAATTACTGGCGGCATATATGCTTGTGCTCCTCCTAGGAAGCAAGCTGCAGCGACTTTTATCATGGTAAGAGGCCCTCTCGCTTCAGTCACTTCCACGTGCTTCAAGCTTTAGTCTTCAAGCAATTCAGTGCTTCAGTGGCGGAGATCCAGCCAGCATTTACGGCAGAAATCACGTAGTTTTATGTCGATTTTTTTCTTGAGTTAGTCGTTGCCAATGTAATAATAATGAGAAAACGTATATTATTATTATCAGGCAGGCTTAAGAGTAGAAGCTAAGTTAAAAGTTGTTAGGAGTACTCAAAGGCTCAAGGAAGAACTTTGAAGCTCAGATTTGATACACAGCATCGATGGCGGCATTAAGCAGAGGTTTTGTCATTCCAAGGAAAAAAAAGGTGACGAACCAAGCGTCTAGTGTCGACGATATATCGTCTGCATTCTCTGAGTTGACGACTAATGATCCACCATCGAAAAATGAGGTCTCCAGAGAGACGTCCCTCAGCATCGTTCCCAAGAAAGATGCAGCGGGGCAAGGCAAGACCGATGAGGCTGCTCTCAATGACTTGACAACCATTTTTTCTACGATGGGAGTGTCTAAGGCAAAATCTGTTGAGCACACATCAATTGGAAATGAACGCCTGACATGCCCAAAAGTTCCACCGCTACGAGATTACCAGATTCATCTCGTGAATGCTGTTAATAACAAGCTCGAGGAAGCCCGTAGGAACAACCATTCATCTGCTGAGAAGTCTGGAAAGATCAAAAACCAAAGCCGTGGAGTTCTGGCGTACCTACCTACGGGTGGTGGGAAGACTCGTGTTGCACTTGAGCTTACCTTATTGGAAGTGGCACGCGGTGGCACGGTGCTCTTTGTGGTAAACCGTGACACGCTCGCGTATCAGACCGAGGCAGTATTCATTAAGGCGCCAGCTCTTGAGGGCAAAGTAGGCATGCTCTGCGGTAGTGCCTCTCGCGAAAGCACGGACTCGGATGGAAACAGCAGTCATGTAACGATTGCAACGATTCAAACCCTTACACAGCGGTACTTGACAACTTCAAATAGCAACGGCAGTGTCTCTAACGCAACATTAAAGAAGACCTCAGGCGGTGGTAAAATCGCGGCAAAGAATAAACATGGTACAAGTGCTCCGCTGCCGAAGGTTACGCTGGTGATCATTGACGAATGTCACTGTGCCGTGGCAACGAGCTATCTGGCTCTCGCGGCCGCTTATCCGAGGGTGCCCCTCCTTGGCCTCACAGCAACGCCTTATCGCCTCGACCCAACGGAACCTTTAGCAGCCGTGTTCAGTATAGCAGTGGCAGGGCCATCGGTATCAGCCCTTGTAGGGCGTGGGTTCTTAGTGCCCCCTGTTGTCTATGGCGAACTTAGCCCATGCACGCAAGCTATCGCTGAAAGCGAAACCACGTTTCGGCGAGCCCTCAAACTTTGGCGACGGCATGCAGCTCAAAACGCTACTCACTCGGAATATTCAAGCGGTCAATCCGGCAATTCGAGCGAAAAGAGTGGGGTCAATGCGTCCAGTTTAGACGCCGCTTCAAGGCTGAGCCAAGGAATCGAGGGGATTCCTCGGTACCGCAACCGCGCCACAATTGCTTTCTGCTGCTCCGTGATGCATAGTTTGGCATTGGTAAGCTTTTTGCGGGCCAAAGGAGTGAGGGCTGCCCATGTGGACGGAGATACTTCGCGAAGAGATCGAGACGCAGCTCTTCGGCAGCTCAAAATAGGCCTTCTCGATGTGGTGAGTTGAGAATAGGAGTGTCAATTTGTTACTGCTTTCTCATAATTTCTGAACGCGATGACTTTTTATTTTCTTAAAAAATAGCATGTACCATTTCATGCGCGATTTCTCGACTCATTAGTATTGTATTGTAATCATTCAGGTGAGCAGCGTTGGTGTCCTGTCCGAAGGCTTCGACGAACCTCGTGTTGAGTGCGTGCTTCTTTTGCGCCCTACTCAAAGCCGCGGCCTGTACATTCAACAAGTGGGCCGTGGTCTTCGCACCTGCGCACCCGTGTCTCCTGGGAACACAGCAACCGATGGTAACAACGATGATGACACAAGCTATGACGAGATCAGCACTTATAGTAGCGGGTGCGGTGATGACGATGATGACGAAGAAAGTGCTGCTGCGGAAAACGCGCAAAGGCTGGCATGTGCTGCGCGCGCTGCTGCTGCCTGCAAAACCAACTGCATTGTGCTCGATTGCGTTGGCAACATCGGCCGTTTTGGCCCCATCGTAGGCCCAGGACCAGCTTACGCTTGGGAAGTTGACGACGATAACGACGATAATGCAGCTGCGGACTCTGCTTTTAGCAAAAAACAGGCAAATCAGCGGGTAACTCCTTTGGCTCAATGCGCTTGTGGAGCCATCTCACATCAGCGACTAGCACGGTGCGCGGGCTGCGGCCAAACATTAGCACGCCAACCGTTGGCATCTTCCATGCAAGGCCGCAAAGCTCAGCTCGAGAGCCTTCGAGCATTTCGAGCTCAAGAAAATGTGTCTGTCTTGAAGTCAAAAACAGCTGTGCCTAATGCTAAGCAGACAGGCCAGGAGTCGGTTTTGGGCCCATGCAATACCAACACACCATTCGAAGGCCGAGTAACAACCAAAGACACAGCTCCACTATTTTGGCAGCAAGAAAACGCTAAACACGGACTGAAATGCTCCTCACAAAGGAAGTCCAATGACACAGGCGCAATTGCACAAGTACCGGAAGTGGCTGGCAGAAAGTTGAAAGGACAAAAAAAAGGCGTTGAACGAAACGAAACAAACCGCGTTGAGGGAAATGGGAAGCAGAAAAAAAACGCTTCTCTCTCTCCACTGCCTCGCTAGCTGAATTTCCTTTTGTGTTGATGGTGGTTATAAACAACACAGCCAGAAATTATACGGAAATAAAAACGTTATGAATTATAATTCAGCTACCACCAATTTCAGACAGCAGATAATGATTCTATTAGTTTTAAAGTACAATTGTCCCTGTGCTGGGCGTTTTAGGAGGCACAAATGAAGATTTATGAACTCCCGGCTTCAAATGAAGGCCCAAATTACTATACAAAGCAGGGAATTGGCAGGTGAATTGGTATGCATAGTACCTACATATCATTTTTTAAAAATTTCAGGCATCCGGTGTCTGTCTGAATGCCTCAGGTGATCAGGGAGCTTTTTCAAAGCCATCTTCAGACTGAAACTTGGTCGCAAATATGCTCATACAAATTTACTCTAGGGACGACTTGGCGCCTCAGAGACGTCGTGGTTACTCTCTCCTCTGCGGGTTGGAACTCTTCTCTCAAGCACAATTCTCAGGGTGTAGAAGAACGGGCTTCTCTTAATTGTTATCACCACTTTCATGGCCGCTCAGGGATGTGTGCCAATCACTCCTTTTATACCTGCATGAGTTGTGCTTTGTTCCTCATTTGAGCCGTTTCTGCCCATGAACCTCCTAATTTCGGTCCCTCGGGGCCTGTGTCAAGAAATGCGTAAAAGGTTTTCTCACTTTGTCGTCATCATATTGTATCATCGTATCGTTTTCACCAAATACCGAGAAGTTTCTTGCTTAACTCGATGTATGTTAATCCAATACTAGCTCATAATTAAGGTGCGTAACGGAGGACAACAATGTCATGGCAGCTCTATCAATTTATTTACTGATGGTAAGTATTACATCTGAATCCATATGATATCTAGGGATTTTGATGGAACTTGTGATGGCATGGTAATTGACGTGAAGGTTGAGATGGGTTGATAGTCCGTCGTGACACACAGTATAATTTATGTCTGACATCTGTTCGACTGGTGGAGACCATAATGTACGACTGTACGAAGGAACATAAGTTACACTTTCTCCTCAACGGCATTACATACGTACATAAATATTGAAGTATATTTACATGTCTTGTGCGCACTTGCAAAAGTCACAAGGCCATGCATGGAAAGGCCAGAGAGAGAATAGGCGGAGCTTACCGGACGACGAGGAAATCTCGAACACCCCAATTTATTTTGTTCCAATGGACTTACGAAAAAGCCCCTGGCAGCAACTAATTATAGTGGTATTCCAAATTTTACATTTATGGGGCTAAATGACAGCCTTTCTGTTAATTCACATGGGTATCAAGCAATAAGATCACAAAACCCATGGGGCGGTACCCTAGAAGCATTCGCACAGAGTTTTTGCATTGCTTACATTTTAAGGCCTACAGGATCCGCACGATCTTGTTGTGGTTATAGTGACGAAGTAATGTAGTAGGTAATAGTAGAAATAAAAGCAATGCAGCTTATATAATAAGAAGAGATAATCAGGCAGACATGCCCAGATAGTGGTAATGGAAGAATGGTCTAGAATGGCCCGCTCTAAGGCGCCCTAAGATCAAGAGTATTACTCAAATGAAGAAATCCCACTCGCAGACTCGCGAGAAGGAGGCTACTATAATGTCCCTCAGACGATCCAGAAGTTGAGTCGCCCATCCTAGCTAGAGCAATTTCAAAACTCCATTTGCGTGGAAGCTTCTGCTTGACATTGCTTTTGCTTCCGAGAAGCCAATGTTATAGAAGGCCGTGCGCTTGCAAGCTACTTAGTTCCGGAGGAAGGAGGTTCAAGTTGAGATTAAGATCAGAGGAAGCACCCCCTTAGCAGCCAACGACTGCCATTCAGCTCGGTTTCAAGCTTCATGGAACTCCTTGCCGACTACTATTTCTATCATTCGTGAGTGGCACCAGGAGTACTTGAGCTGTTGTCGTAGTGTCAGAGGACTTGTAGAGACTTGAAGTCCACAATTTGATCTGTACAGCTGAACAGTCTCTAACTTAGTTTCTAAGGCACAATCGAAGCCGTTGCTTCCTGATAAATGACTGGCTCTTAAAACTAGATCTGTTATATTTTTTTTCATTTCCTTCTTTAAATTCGTCGTTCAGAGTCGGAGGTAATTGTCGATTTAAGATGCCCTTGGTGCCAGTCCCATCTATGGATGTACAGGTGGTGTCATGTCAAGAAATGAATCATGTTCCGGCAGGAATGTGAGAGGATTGGGAGAAATCGGAGTTTAATTCCTCGTCGGGGTTTCTCAATTATGATTGCATGATTACATTGCTATTTTCGGGGTTAAATCATTTGGAGTACAAAACTCTCCACAGACACAATGGGTGGTAACCAGAGCGTCAAACTTGGCGTCGCCCTGGACAAGGCTTCGTACGGTGTTGGCGAAACCGTGAATGGATACGTTCAAGTCGATGTTTTGGCCGACGACGTTGACATCCCGGAGCTAAGTGTTTCGTTGGTCGGCAATGCTCACACTCAAGTTCGCCACCGGGTAAATGACAAGAGAAAAAACAAACGATACAAGAACATGATATTCAAGCAGAAACGCGCCCTCCTGAAGCTTGATGCTAAAGTTAGTACAGTAGCATTGACAGAAGTCGCCTTTCGAAGGGTTCTAAGCTTCAATGCCCCTTCTCGTTCGTGATCCCTGGCGATGCTCTACCGTCGATGCCCGCCCTCGTCGTCGGGCTTAATAAAGCCGAGATTAATTATCAAATCAAGATTTTCGCGTCAAAACCAGGGAAGGTCTTTGGAAACAATGTTTCGTGTGTCCATTCGGTCGGTCTTGACGTTGTGGCAGAGCCACCAGAGCTAAAAACAATCCCACGAGTTGAAGATCGCACCAAGGTCATGCGCTGTTGCTGCATCCCCGCGGGAACAATGCAGCTCGCAGCAGCTTCGTCGCTGAATGCAATTCAAATTGGTGACCAGCCTGTTATTACGTATGAAATCAACAACCAAACTACCCAGAATGTCAGTTACATCAGCATCTCAGTCGAGCGGCGTGTTTCGTGGTCGGCAAAGGGATTCCGTTATACAGCGAAGAAGGCTGTCATGGCTACGCGGGTGGCCGGCGTTGCACAAGGTGACAGCTTTGGCTTCGATACCCCTGATCCGTCTTCTGACTCAAGCAAGGAAGCGCAAAACGTCGCCCGAAGTGCATCAATCGATGATACAAGCAACGGCCCCCGCAATACGACACTTCAAGTACCTAACTTCGCTTTCATGACGATACAGTCTCGTTACATCAATGTGGATTATGTTATGAAGATCAAAGCCTATACTGAAAGTGCCTATGTGCGCAACCCTGAAGTTGTGCTTCCCATTACTTCATACCGCCGGGGTAATTTGATCCCTGGAACTGTTATTGAAGAAGAAATCGACGAAACTGACGAAGTTGGACTTGGTGATGAAGAAGATGGCGGTGGCGATGGTGACGATAATGCTGATGGTATTGTCCCAACGGATGCTGCGGTCGAGTACGCACTCGACCCAGCTATCGTTGTTCAAGTCATCGAATCTACGTCCGAAGCGAAGTAAAAGCTGCCATGAGAAATGCTTCGTGGACCTGGGATGTGACACACGAACGAGCACTCAGTCACTCAGTCCTGTCGACTAGCTCGGAGGAAGGACACCAGTTGGAGCCTTGATTGGCCTTCTGCTCCTCGAGCGAATTTTCTAGCGCATATGTAGCTCAAGCGCACCCCTAATTGTGCTTCTGTGACTACAGTTGTTGTGAAGTTGTCTTTGAAACCTGGTTTGGGCAATGCAGCTACGCATTGCGCATTGCGCATTGGCATTGGACATATCTCAGATGTCACTAAATATGAATCATTAAATATTACTAATATTAACCACCAACTAAGTTCTTCTTCTAGGGTTACGCCTGAGGAGAGGCGGAGGTCTTTAGCTCGGCGCGCCCAAGAGACGGAGCAACGGCGCGCCCTCTTCAACGCAGAAGCAGACGCAGAAGGGACTTAAGGCTGGCCCCACATTTATTTCATGAACAGTTTCCACTTTAGAGGGGGGTGGGAGTATTATGCTTCCTGCCCTCTACACACTTCCTATTTACGATTTTGACTTGCGCGCAACGTACGCGCGTACACTTCTGCCCGCAGCATTGGCTTCTGTGTGTCATTTGGGTTTGTATTAGTTCGAGTTCAAGTTCCATCTCCATCTAGTCTAGATCGTACCATGCAAAATCCATGAAGCTTCTGGTGCTCGCCGTGTATGTAGTAAGTGCAATAAGCAATAAGTTGACATTACTGCGAGTCTGTCTAGTCTAGTCCAATCCATTTCAAAATACTCCCCAAATACACAAGTACAATATACAAAGAAACTCCTCTGTATAAGACACAAGAAAAAAGAAAATGTGTAGCCTTCAGGACAAGTCTGACTGGGCTTAGTAACTCTTACACGAACTAATACCACCCCAACCCCAACCCCATATAATACAGAAGCCAATGCTACGGGCAGAAGTGTACGTGTTTGTGTTGCGCGCAAGTCAAAATCGTAAAGATTAGTATCCCAAAATTATGGTAAACAAAAAATATCTGAGATTATATACTCTCAAGGTCTTCATCAACCATCAGGCGTCAGGAGAGGGTTCGGGTTTGGAGTGATCCGGCTGTCTTCACTTCGGCCTGTCCTTCGCAATGTCACTTCTTAGTTTCCAGCAAAATGCACCTTGGCTGCGAATTACGGCAGCGTTCAAAATATTTCACGTAATTTCGTTTCAATTTACCTTACTAGAAAAATAAGTCAAATTTCGGGAGCCGAATTCCAATAATTTTACGCTGGAATTAGAAGGCTATAAGAGGTAGAGGTAAAAATGATGGCATTAATCAATACAAGGAAGATTATCAGGCGCACTTGCCCGAGTGGAGGGTGTTTTCAAAATGCACAAGGCACTTTAGGTGGCAGGTAACTCAATGGTCCGGTTAATTCCGGTTGGTTGGGTCTATTGGCAATTGGTTTACGCCCCCTCTTCGCGGCTCTCAAGGCCGATGTGCGAGTTTTCTCCTCAGGGTTGCCTAAGGCATACACACATGTTGACTTTCTTTGTGCTGGCCTTCTAATTACGGCCCTTCGGGGCCTGTGTCAGAAACACGGTGCTAGGCAGCTGGGCCGCCCGTGTGATTCTCGAAGTGGTGTGCAGCAGCAAAATTGGGCCGTCTGGAGCACTGCCTATGTACAAGAGGATATTAGATATTCGCGGTTATTTCTCTCATGGCAGCTACATAACTAAACGAATGGATTACTGAACTAGAGCAAAAAATGGCTCTATGAACTACAAACAGCCGGAATGGCGAATGGCGAAATCGCACATATCACTAAGAACCGATTTTTCGCCCAATCAGATCAGATAGGGAGAGGCGAAACGCAGCAAAAATCCTTAATACGTGAGCTGCGGGCCTGCTGCGGGCCATACGTCATACATAGCCCATGAGGGCCCGCCCAGGCGCCCTGCTTTGTTAAATGCAGTTCGAAGTTCGAGGCCGCCTCCAGTCGAATTATCAGTTACAGACTCTACTTTCCGCTGTTGAGCTCTTCAACTTCTAAGATTCCTTACTTCTGGCACTACTAACGACCACTCGTAATCATATCTGATCTATTTCTTTTTTAATGTCGTTTTAGAACTCAAAAAGACAAAAAGAACAGCAAAAGCAATTGAATTCTAAGCGAGAGCAAACGCGATGCGGTAGTGTTTTTGAGGCGCGGCTGCTTCGTTAATATGCGCCACCCTGCATGGCGACGCTCTTGTCGGCGCCCACCGAGGGGCATGAGCCCGCCACGTACACGCCTTGGTTGGCCTCGCTGTTGGCCTTGCAGCGCTTCAGGAACACTGCTTGGGCGGCCTCCTTGTTCGCGTCCTTGCCCATCCACGTAACGATGCACGTCTTTTGGAGGGCTTTCCCGTAGGAGAACGACACGTGCCACGGGAGGCCCGGGAAGTTGGCGTTCATGGTGTTCAAGTTGATGGTGGCCGTCTCCTCGTTGTCCTCGTCGAGCACGGTTTCCCCCGACAAGAAAAAGATGCCGGGCATGGCGCAGGGCACGGTGCGCTTGAGGGCGGTGATGGTGGCGGTGGCCACGTCTTCGCTCGTGGCTTTCGGGCCCTTGAGGCCGGACTTAACCATGTTGGGCTTGAGGACCGCGCCCTCGAGGAAGACACCGTGCATCTGGAGCGCCTTGAACTGCGCCAAGAGCACGCGCTCGGTCACCGCCGCGCACGCCATGATGTCTGGGAGGCAGGCACAATCGCATGAAGGGATGAGCAAAAAGTACAAGCGAGTACGCGCTTGGACGTTTTTGTTCAAGAAGGCTTCAAGTGCACCACGAAAAATCATGTTAATGTATTTACCGTGGGAGCCGTTGGGCACGATTTCCGGCTCGACGATGGGTACCAGGCGCTGGCGCTGGCAGATGGCCGCGTAGCGGGCCAAGCTGGTCACGCACTCGTCCACGGCGGCGTCCGAGGGAATCCCGGTGGTGGGGTCGATCTGCAGCACGTTGCGCCACTTCGCGAAGCGGGCCCCTTGCGCGTAGGCTTGGGCGCACCGGGCCTCGAGGTCGTCGAGCCCCTTGGTCCAGGTTTCCGGGTGGCCCAACGGCCCCACCTTGGTGTTGCACAGGCCGTCCTTGGAGTAGCCCTTGTCCAGCTTGATGCCGGGGACCATGCCGTTGCCCTTGATCAAGTCCACCATCTGGGTGCCAGCCGCGTCCTTCTGGAACAAAGTCTCCCAGTGCAGGATCACGCCGCTGATGTACTCGCCCACGCCAGGGGTGGAGTAGAGCAGGGAGCGGTACGCGGCGCGGTTTTCGATCGTGTCAGGGATCTCCTTGGCCTCGGCGTGGCCTAGATGGGATGTGGCAACAGCACACCAGGAATGTTGGCAGTAAACACAAAACAAAACACAAAACAGAAAAGAGCGGCGGATTAAAATTCATGCGTTAAGTGCTGTTATGGAGGTGCAACATAAGCCTAAACTAAGTTAAGGAATCATATTTTAATCAGGTCACAGACGTTCTTTTAGAGTGTCCACCTATTCTCAGGCATTTTTTTCCGGCGTGTATTATCGTAGGAAACTATCTCAAGCATTTATCTCACCAGCACGGAGCCAAGGGCCCGCGGATTCATCGCTCGCTAGGAAGCCTTTCCCAGGGGTGCACAGCTGTTGAGCAGTAGCCTTGAGCTCGACAAGCACGTCGTCGGGAAGGGTGTTGCCGAGGCCGTTGCGGAGGAAAGGAGTGGCCATGTTAGTGTCTGCAGAAAAATCAAAAGAAAGGACACGTGTGAGGAAGTTTTAAAAGCCGACATTCATCTAACCACACAGATAGCTACTCCAGCACCGCCACTCAACCCAAGTGCAGCTGATGCAAATGTGGTCATCAGCATTGTGCCAAGGGTCTCTTCGTGTCTTTTAAAAAAGCGTGCTGTCGAATCGGAATAATATACAAGTTGTCTCTCCTAATCAAAAGTACACTTCATGAAGCCATCTGGAAGGCATAGTTCGCCAAAAAAGAGCGTGGATTTTTTCTAGTAATAAAGAAGTTATCAATTTTTCTCGTGAAGGAAAGAAAGCGAGGCGTTCAAGAGCTCCGTTGGCAGCACCTTCCGTAAGAGGACAGACCTTGAAAGTGAAAGATTTACAGGAAGGATGATGTGGAGGAAGAAAAGTGCAGCAATATTTTAGGGTGATGTCAGATGTCAGAGATTGATGTGTGGGGAGGGGATTATTTGTGGGGGTGCGCCAGTAGGGACATAGGAACTTAGGAAAGGCTCCACCGCTCCACCCATGCATGGATAGATAGATTCTATTTTGCACCAATCGAAGTTTGTTGTACAAGTTCAGGTGCCCGTGCCATGCACGGTTTCGGGGCAGAAGTATTCATTGAGGAAGTAAGGAAGTGCAATGATATGATGATATACTCTACAGGTGTATCGTTTTTAGCCACCATTC
>Ga0307979_1002401_pt1 | contig 12970 bp, 10 predicted proteins | sample OrgLakmetage1058_FD_201833 | JGI IMG/M metagenome (GOLD analysis project Ga0307979, IMG submission 201833) | Saline water microbial communities from Organic Lake, Antarctica - #1058 | ecosystem: Environmental > Aquatic > Non-marine Saline and Alkaline > Saline | place: Antarctica: Organic Lake...
GCTGAAAACTTTTCCGTCTTTCGGGCCAAGAAGGACGGGAAAAAATGCTTTTCCGTCTTTCGATTCCGTCCTCATCTGTTGCCCCCGACCAAAAAAAGGCGAAATTCCGTCTTGCGCAACCATTCTATTTTCATAATTTCCGACGATTCATCTCAAGTACGTAAGGTACGATTCACGAAACATCGGAAAAAATTGAGCAAGCAAAATGTGTGGCTGGATTAACGAGTTTGAGCACGTGCGATAGACCGCCAAGCGCAGCTCGACGAGGCGCATCGAATGAACATGTTTTCGTGAGCATCCAAGACATGGCCCTTTTTGGCCCCTTTACAGGGGGATTTCACCATTACAGGGGAGGTATTTTCACTACAGGGAGGGGGTAAAATCCTCCCTGTAGCGCTCCTGGAAGGCAGGATTTTACCACTGAATGGCCACGCCCTTGCCCCAAAACACTTTCGAGGTGACATAGATAATGGAAGATACGGCCCGTTCGAAAATCTGCTTCCACGGAAAGTTCCCTCTTCTCCTCAACTACACGAAAAGACAACAATTTCCAATTGGCAATGCGACGTACGAACGCCAGATGTAAAGTCCTCATAGCCTCTCTGGGTATTTATAGCGAGATATCGACGCTCCACAATGGCCAATGAGGAAAATTGTTTCAAAAATATTTTCGTCTTGCGGCGATACGACGATTTCCGGTCTCTTTTTTGTGTCCGTCGCCGATACTATCTCAACATGTGTAAAGTCGCCCCTGGACTTATCCGGACCTCCTAAAGGGAAACAAGACACAGCTAAAATTCGGCTGTCGCCAAAAGTTCCGCTTCTTTATTACGCGCTTGCCCGTACCACTTTTACCGCCTGGGGTGTTGATGGTCATCTTAAACATCAATTCGCGTAAAACTGTGTTATTTCCGATATTTGATGGATCGTACCTTACTCTGTATCTATGCTTTATGCTGTAAGTAATTATAAGTTGGCTAGCTGTAAAAAAGGACGAGCTTTTTTCCCAAATCCTGGGTAAAAAAAAGGAGCATAAAAGGAGCCCAACGGACAAAATGATAGCCCAACGGACAAATTCAGAAGCCCAACGGACAGATTCAGAGATGCCCAACGGACATATTATTGGCCATTTACGGGAATATCTCCATAAAAATACGTATAATACGTACAAATCCGTTGGGCTCCTTTTGTTCCTCCTTTTTTTGGGCCTCTCACCTCCTTTTTTACAGCTAGCCTAATTATAAGTACGAGACGAAGAATGAGGCAGTTAACGGCGTATCATACATAATCTATCTCAACTCGACCCTTCAACCCTGCCGCACCTTTTATGAGAATCTAGTAAACTCACTTGAATTCAACCGTGTAGGATTTTACATTAAGAACGCACTCAAGGACTCGAGGTCTCTTTGGCGTTCGGATAATGAAGGTCTTTCTCGCCCTATCCTTATTACTAGGGTCTACCTCTGGCTTTGATTTTGGTGCGAAGTCAGCTGTCGCCGCCAAGACGGTTAAGGCTGCAGCTTTGGATTCTGGAGTTCAAGCATCCTGCTCAGACGCTATGCCGCTTAGCGTGGATGTTGCTCTTCTTCAGCTTGCTGTCACCGGTGACAAGGATGCTAATATTGCTAAAGCGCGTCAGCAGATCGCTGAAGCAGTTGCGACTGGTGCGCAACTAGTAGTTTTGCCAGAGATTTGGAATAGCCCGTACGCGACTGCTGCTTTCCCTGAGTATGCTGAGGGTATTCCTGGGGGACCCTCGACAGACATGCTCACTGCTGCTGCCCAGGAACATGGCATCTGGATTGTCGGTGGGTCTATCCCAGAGGTTGACTCAACGGGCAAAATATTCAATTCCTGCCCGATCGTTAGTCCTGATGGCACCATTGTGGCAGTTCACCGCAAAGGTATAGTAGATCTATTTCATTTGCCATTGCTAAAACTCCTCGTAATTGAACTTCCTCGATGTATGTTTGCTGGCGTCTTGTAGTTCATCTCTTCGACATCGATGTTCCGGGGAAAATCACCTTTAAAGAGTCCGAAACACTTTCCCCGGGTGACGCTGTTACAGTAGTTGATACGCCTTTTGGGAAACTTGGTGTTGGCATCTGCTATGATTTGCGCTTCAGCGAGCTTTCGCTCTTGATGCGCGAGATGGGCGCTAGTTTGCTTGTCTTTCCGGGGGCATTCAACACCGTCACGGGCCCAGCGCACTGGGAACTGCTGCAGCGCGCGCGGGCTCTGGACGCCCAGTCCTATGTTCTGACGGCATCACCAGCTCGGGCTCCCGCCGACAGCGCTGGCTACCAAGGCGGAGCGCCTTACCAAGCCTGGGGGCACAGCTCTGTGGTGGGGCCGTGGGGCGACGTCCTCGCCACAACTAGCCATGAACCCACCATAGTTCGGCACAAACTCGACCTCGCGCGCATCGCAGAAGTACGGCAAAATATTCCGACCTCAAAGCAGCGCCGCACAGACCTATATGTCCTAGATCACGCGACGACGGTGTAATTTGCTAACTGCCCCTATTCTGGATTAGCAAAAGTAACCTTTTTTCACTGAGCACGAGTATCTTAAATCGAGGGCCAAGTGACCAACTGGCAGCTAAAGGGGGGTCACTTCTGAAATATCACCTTTATTGGCCATAGCATATGTAAATGTAAATCGAGGCGGGATTCCCCCTAACCGCTAACCGAGCCTAGGTTAAGATTCACGCACGTAATTACGCGGGAATCGCGTGGAAAGTGAAATTTGCGTCAATCAGACGTGATTTCCGTCACGGGAATCGGCTCAGAATAGAGTGACGTCATCATGAAATCTACTCGAAATTTTCAGTAACATTTCGCACTTGTCTGTATGCGCACAACCATGGTCCATGGCGATGAACACTGCAGCTGAAGGCGCACGCACAAGGCGGGAGGAAAGGGCGCGAAGAGAGAAAGGAGAATAAAGAGAAAGGCAAGCGCACCACACACGAAACTTGAAGACACGGCGATCCCCCACCACCAAAAAGAACACCAATTCCCCCGTATTTACCGTATATTTGAGGACGATTCCGTATATATACCGCACGTGATTCCCACGTAAATACCGCGTAAATACCGCGCGAAGTGAATTTTTAAGACCTCGCGTGTGATTCCCGCGGGTACGTGAATCGCAACCTTGAACCGAGCTCATACGGTCCTACCACTTTGGCCCGATATTTTGAAAATATCGAGGGGGAATCCCGATACCAAGAAGTACGGTATTCTATTGAATTTGGGGCCTAGAATGGGCCAAAATCGCTCGAAATCCGCAGCGCAGCCGAGCTGCACTGGCTGTGCTAGATGAACACCAAAAAAGAAATAATGGCACCCAACAGACAAATTTTCCGTGGTTTTGCGTCGCAGCTCTACCGAGTATACCAAATACGGCTTATCTGTGCTTTGGATGATAAATAAATCACGTCTATGATGCGAAATGGCCAATAATGCGCAAAATTTCCGCTTTTGCGAAAAGTGACCCTTTAGCTGCCAGTTAGACAAGTACATGCCAGTAATAAGGCACCTGCCGGGATGAACATAACGGATTTGTCCGAAGCCATTGTAAAAGCATGTTCCCTGTTTGCCTACAATACTGTATTCTACTATCCTCCATCTGGCATCTGGCATTTGCATCTCCGTCTGCATCAACCTTTACACACTTAAGTTAACTTACTTAGATGGGTCGTTTGACTGACGTATTCTTGTGACACCTGAACTGCCATGGAGCAAGTAAATGTAAAAGCGAAGTCTCTGCAACTTTGAAGACAGACTACGAGTTGCATAGGCTCCACGGTGCTATCTAGAGGCATGCAAAAATACTTCCCAAAGTCGCTGTAAATCTCTTATTTTGGTTGCACTGGCTACGTTAGATTTTTCGCGCGCACCCTTTGATGAGGGCACTCCTCAGGTACTCTGCTTTTCTCGGCGTAACCGTGCGGTCATTCGGATTCTTCGTACAGCAACACCCTACTTGTCTGCTGCGCCGAGCTTCGTTAAGTTCGACTAATTCAGGCGACATGAGTGGCGTGGATACATCTGCTTTTGTTACTGCGATCACTGCAACTCCTGATGTGCTTCCCAAAGTATTTGAATCGGCGCTCGCAATCATACCCCCAGACGATGTTTGGCCCGCGTTGCAACGCGCTCGTGTCGAGCAGAGGGACGCTGGGCTCCTCCGGTGGCCGCCACACGCAAATATCTTATATCCTTTCGTTCCCGTCCAGCATTTTGAAAAACTTGGACCTTTGCTGGCAGACGCCCTGAGCGACCTTCCACCTTTTACTGTCACCCTTGCAAGATTTGATTCCTTCGATCGCAAAGACTCATCGGTATGGCCATACTCTAGAAGCCATCTGTAATACTGCGCTGAAAATGAACTTTTAATTGGGCTTCGATGCATTTGCGTCTTATCTGGTACTGTTTAGGTTCTCTACCTCGTGCCCGAGGTGACGAGTGGCCCTCCAGATTCGCTCGATCAACTTTACAAGCAAGTCGCTGCAGTCGCGCCGTACTGCGCGAAGCCGCATTTCACTCCACACATCACGGTGACGCACACGGCTGGAGCTGAAGCAAGCGCCGCCGCGCGGGCTTCTCTGGAAGAGTGGTGGGAGCCAATCAGCTTCGTAGTCGATCAGCTGCACTGCATTTCGCGCAAAGGCCCTAACAAGCCCTACGAGTGCCGATGGCGCGTGCCTCTAGGCAGCAGTAGCAGCTCTGGAGCTTCGTCGATGCCAGACCCTTCATCGAATGGCAGTGCTCTATTGGGCGCTAATGCTCCAGCTACGGAGGCTTCATGCACAACCGCTGGTGCAATGGGCTGTCGAGTTGACGACCCATATCCTGGGATGATTGAAGACGTAGAGTGGATTTCGTCAGTGCGAGGAGAGCTAGCTTCCCGGCGCAAGCGAGGTATGCGGCGGAAACACCAGAATTCTGCCGCTGGAAAAGTTAGTGACTAGAAGGCTGAGGCCTGGGTTCAGTTTATTACTTCCTTTCTGACTTTATATCTCGCAAGAATGGCTTTGCGGTGAATCTACATATCCCCCGATGGCTGATAGCAAAAACAAATCCATTCTTATTCTGCGCTAGCACATTTCGACTAATCACAGAGAGCAACTAAAGCACTTAGAAAAACGCATATACGAAGACAATTAAAAACCGAATTGAGTTCGCCAATCACCAAATAGGGCCTTCTCTCTTCTCTCTCTCTCTGAGAGCCCTCTGCTCTCTGTTCCGACAATCGACTATTGATATTGATTATTGAACATTTCAGAATATGTGGTGCGATTAAGATCAATCCGAATCATCGCACAGAACACAGAGAACATAGAAGCCCACCACGCTCGGAATTGACTTAAAGGAAAGAAAAAGCCAAGGGGGGTATTGGGGTATTACACGAGCAGGGAGGCGGGAGGTGGCTAATGGCTAATGGAAATGGACTTTACCATCAGCATCGGCATTAAAGAATACACGCAAAATTTTACGCAGTCTCTGGATTGGGTCCGCGGTCAGCGTGGAAGATGGGGCGGTGGCACACCACTAATTTCACTGCTAAACTCACGGCAGCATGGGCGCTTACAGCCGGGTCAATCAAAGATGAAAACTTGCCCGAAGCTGCTTCGAGCTTACGCCATTTGTGGCCTCTGGCAATGTTGTCTAGACTCGCGCTGCTTCCTCCTTCGCCTGCGGGAGCATCAAGAGCTAACGGTGGAGGCTCAGCCGCAGCGGTAGCATCTTCCTCGATGCGCGGCTGTGACTTGTCAAAGCGATCGCTGTAGTCCACAGCAGTGAGGTCTGAGAGTGGTACTAGGGCAGTGCCAAGTGATTCGTCAGCCACTAATTGCTCGGCCGACCAAAGCTCCACATGCAGTGCATAGGGCGCCAGGCCAGCCGACACGCGCGATCCCAAGTCCGACAGAAGCACTTCGGCTTTGGAATCTTCGAGCGCGAGCTCGTCGAGTTTGCTGAAGAGGAACGTCGGGCAAAACGCGAGTGCGGAAGGGCCTAAGCCTTCCCACGACGGCGACGACGAGGGTGGGTGCGACACTGGACTTACGAGCACAGGGCTCACCACCTCGTATGCTCCAGGTGATGATGATGATGATGTGGTCTTGACTAGGCAAAGCTTCGCGTACACGTGAGGCACGCCGAGGTTGTGTGGGTTCAACACTCCGCGCGCTGCCCGCAAGCTCACTGCCAAGCGCGCGTGGCCCCACGAATCAAAGCGCCACTGCCGGGTGAAGCTCCGGAGGAAGCCCAAGTTCAACTTCAACTTGAAGAACTGCTTGCGCGCGCGCTTCGACATGGCGGGCGTTTGTTTCACAGCATACAGGCGGGCCAGGTCTGCTTGCGCAGCGGCCTCCTCCATCACGAACCGCACGAGGTAGATCCATTTGGACGCGTCCGCCGCCGACGACGCTTCCATGTACCAGGTCCGGGTCGCCAGCGACAGTTTGCCATTTTTGACACTGCGCTGGCTGGTGAGGGCAATCACGCAGTCGGACCGGAACGACGAAAACGGCTCCAGCTCAACTTTCACGCGATTGGGTTTGTTCGCTTCTTTTGTGGGCGTTGGCGCGTTCCTGAAGGACGCAGCTTTGCGCTGCGCCGCAGACCGAACTTTGGGGCCGCTGCTGGCGCTAGCGCTGCTCGCTAAACGGCGCACACCGCCACGAACGGCGCCCTTGCCAGCAGCGTTGTTGTTGCTAATGCTGTTGTCAATGCTGTCTTCGTTGTCGTCTTCGTCACCTTTTTCTTTGCCGCCATCTTTGTCGAGCACAGCAGTCCCAAGGTCAATGGTTGTGCAGTCTTTGGCAGATAACGAACCAGAGACAGCACGGAGGTAGTCTTTCTCCGAATAGAAAATGACGAGCTTTTTGTTGATGAGCGCCAAGTAGCGGTCTTTCCAGTCTGAGTCTGCAGTCATGCTGCTTCCTTCGTTGCCCGCACCATTGCCACCACTGTTGTTCTGGCGCCGGAAGGCCGTGCGCGTAGCGAGACGAAGCGACGTAACCGCTGCCATGGAGTTGGTTGACCGACCGTTGGACTTGTTCAAGCTGTTTGCTGCAGCGCCTCCAGTCGACAGTTCGCTCTTGCGAACGCGCACGCGGCCGTGCAAAAGAGCTGCTCCGGGAGGCAGCGGCACCTCTGACATTTTCTTTGCCATCCGCTCACGGGCACTCTTGTCCTGTTCTTCTTCGTTTCGTTGCTGTTGTCGCTCGACGGCCGCCACATGTTCTCCAAGCATGCCCGCCAGCACTGTTTCGGCCATGAAAGGCCTGGCAAAACCCACGAGCAAGCGTTCAATCGGTGCAACGAAGTTCCCAGACCACAGGGACGCAGCTGTAGCCTGACCTGCTGACGACAGGGACGGACTGCTTGCACTTAAGCGTCTTGCGCTCTTTTCAGCGTCTGCCTTGGCTTTTGCAGCAACAGCACCATTGGCAGATTGAGTTAAATCCACGAGAATGCCGCGAGCAATGAGGTCCAGCAGCTCCTTTTCAAGTCGGTCGTAGCTGAAACCGTTGGCTGGAAAACACGCTCCTGAAACCGAGCCGTCGGGTTCTCGGGTGCCAATCACGTCGAGTGCTTTTGCACCGCGCATTGCCGCCTGAGCTTCGGCACTCAACGATCTGGACGATGCTAAGACTTGATTGGTATCAACAACTAGCACGGCTACTGTGGTCAGCAAAAGCGTCTGTACTGACGTCAAACGATCAGCCACAGCACCTAAATGGCGGCAAGCTGATATGGGCACCAAGCCTATTTTGATGGCTAAACTAGCGCTCAAGTACCTGTCGCCACCGCCGTCTTTTGCCAGGGTTGCACGGAAGTCCAGAGACAAGTCTGCTAAATAACTGCTCTGGATTGACGCATTTGTACTGCCTGCATTGCGAACGACACTGCTATTAGGAAGATTGTCGTCTGAAATGCGTAAGAAGCGCAAGAGGCCTTTGGCACAAAGATTGCGCAAAAACTCGAGCGCTATGCCAGGAACGCCGAGGCAAGTGCGTTCAAGAAGCACAAAGAGGTCGCCACTGAGAGCTCGCACTCCGTGACCGAGTGCCGATAGGTACACACCTTCTAGAACCTCAGACGGTAGGCCATCTAACTGAGCTGATGTTGTAGCAACGCTCTGTGCGAGAAGCGAAGCAGGAGGCAGCCTTTGGTACAGGCCTCGGAAGGCAACAGGGCGGCCAACCATGATGCAGAGCAAAGGTAAACCACCTCCGATACCGCCACTGCTGCTGTCATTATTGCTTGCAATTGTGGTTGCATTTTCGAGAGGCAGAGCACCCGTCGCGACTGCAACGCTCAAACGCCATGTTCCTTGGTCCAAGTAATGGCAATCGTCAATGAGCACGATGGATGGGCGCCAAGCCGCAAGCCGTTGCAAGAGCGCAAACAACAGTGTTTCGACTTCTTCTGGGTCAGGTGCCCCCGACGATTGTTCCGGTGACTCCAAGGATGTGGATAGGAACGGGTTCAAGACGTGCGCTCTCTTGAGCAAAACACCACTTGGGTCCGAATCCTGCAACTCCACGATAAGCTGCGCTGTGCGCGTTGCTGTTGTGCGGGCTAGAGCAGCCTTGGCAACTTTACGGGCATCCGAGGCACTGGAATCTGTTGTTGCACTATCCATTGACTCACTGAAGACCTGTTCGTCTGCAGGAGCGGTGCCATCAGCGGCTGCTCGGTGGTCAAGGTATTGCGCAACCACTAATGCCCAGGGGGCCGCCCGCTGCGGCGGTGGAAGTTCACCAGGCTGTCGAGCATGGGCCACCATTGGAGTGGCAGCTACGGTGTAACGCATCAGCAGCGGTTTCACAGGGAAGTTGTCGGTATCACCATTGTTATAAGATGTGCCGAAGATGGCTGCCGCTGCTCGGGGTGGTACTGCGTCCACGAGTGAAGACGAAACAAGATATGACTTGCCAGCACCTGGAGGGCCTGTGAGCAGATGCAGGCCACCTGCTTTTGGAGCTTTGCCAATTTCAGTTCCATTGCGCACTTTTGAGGAAGGATGCTTCAGCAACAATCTGCACTGGGCAGACAGTAGCGCCGTACGAGCAGCCACTGCACGAGACGACAAACCTGGTAAGCTCGCTTTACGCACGAAAGATACGCGTATGGGCCTTCCATTAGATCCAGGCATATTGGTGAAGCCACGATCAGATATGGTGGCAGCTATATCGTGGTCTTGAGGCAAGCCACTTCTCATACGCAATGCTTCAGCAATGAAGAGAGGCAACACCGAGAGTGGTATAGGGCCCTCGCGGTCCATAGGCAAGAGCAGCCGGGTGCCTGTTACCACGAGCATAGCATCTTTGAGAAGCTTAGCGACTAGCCGTCGCACGGGTTGTGTTTCAAAATCTCCTTCAACTTTGCCTTTCTGAACAGTGTCACCCTCGTCGCTGCTGTCATCGCCGCTGTCATCACTGTATCCCGTGTGCCCTGCCTTGTAACCAGCTTCCTCGGGTGTTGCTACTGATTCGCGCATTGACCGTACAACTGCACTACCCGATCCAAATGCCGTTGTGGAGGTTCGCCCATGCTGCCGTCGCACTCGCTCTGCACCTGCCTCCACTGCTGCACGCGCAGAAGCTTCAAACAAGTCCCAAAACGTGGCATGGTCATTGATTGGCACTTGAAAAGGTTCGATTTCACCACCGTATCGCAATAGCTCTGGGTCCACTGTCACTACAACCGTGACACTCGAAGGAGATCCTGCAGTGCGAGTATCATTTGCAGCACCGTTGTCAGTGAAAGCGAGTGTATCCGCTTCATCCGCGTCATCAGCCAAGTAGCATTTAGGCATTGTCCCAACAGGTATCAAGCCATTCAACGTCTGCAGTGGTGGTGAACGAGCCACATGTGGAAACGTGCCATCGCCAAAGATCGCGCCACCTAACGAGGCCACATCAGTGTCACCTGTTGCAAAACCTCCTTCAAGTTCGCTTACGGTATCATTATCTTCGTCGCCGAGGAAATCTGTCGTCGTCTGACCGGCGTAAAAAGCAGGCTTCTTTGCCGCTGCACGAGGTGGTGGCACAGGAGCAGCACCTGACGACATGAACGACTTCCTTGCGCTTAACTTCCTCACAGCACCCTCATTGACCTCAGAGCCAGCAACTGAGGAAGAAGTTTTATCGCTACTAGGCTCCTCTTCGATAGGAACATTGAACGAAGTACGCCTTCGCGGAGATGGTGGTGGCAAAGATGGAGGCGCAATGGTGGCAGAACTTTCTCGAAAACTAGCGCTGCTAGCGAGGCGATTCTGCCGGCGCCCGACTTGGCTGGCTGCAGGCTTCATCATCGTGCTCCACGAAAAAGGCACTGCGACACCACAACCGCGCGCAGCAGCTAGAAAAGTTGAAGGAGCGCTCGAACTTTGCAGCATTAAGCGATAAGTGTCCGCAGTGCCACTGCCTTGGTTCTTGCCTGTTGACAGTGCGTCCGCTCGAACGAGACGGCCTTCGTCGCCACTATCGACAGGGCAAGCCCGAGCGCGGTCCGCAACGTCTCTACGGCGGTCGAAGTATCCCTGTAAGCTTCGCAACTGCCGCCAGGTGGCTTGAATTTCTAATTGTCTTAAGTGAAAGTGGCGGTACAAATTGCCGTCGTCGCAGTCGTCAGAAGGCGAAGCCGACGGTGACGTTGTCGGCACTTTCCCCAAGGCAGGCGCGTCGACACCATATTTGCTGTGCGCAGACGCAAAGGCGCCAGCATCCTGTGGGGGTACCTCTTTGACACCCAAAGTAGAAGGAGCGCCACTTTTGCTGGAGGACACTTGCCAGGGCAAACGCAGCGTCGGCAGCAGCGGTGGGTAAGGGCTGAAAATGTCGATAGCGTCTACCTTGCCTTTGACGTTGATATTGCCGAGAGAAGTAAATGCCAATCGTTGACCGCATGCATCTGCCACGCTGCTGTCTACAATCACGCCACCACGTTCAGTGCAAGCTGCCTGCATGAGTCGCGCTGCCAAATTCACAGGGTCGCCCAAGATCGAATACTCCCGGCGGCCGCGGCTGCCCACCACCCCACAAAACACGTCGCCAAAGGTGATGCCTACGGATGCTCGGTAGCCTAAGTCCAGGAGCCTCTCGCAAATATTGAGGCCAGCTAAGGCTGCTCGTGCCGCGTCGTCTTCGTGCGCATTCGGGGCTAAGCCAAAGCACGCAATCAATGTACTCCCCTTGTCGTCGAGTAGGAACTTGTTGATGGCGCCTTCGTACTGGTAAACTGCTGTTTGCACCGCTGCGAGCACCTCGTGTACTTCCTTCAAAACTTTGTCATCCAACGCCGCTAGAGCTAGCGCGCTGTCGTCGAGCCCCAAGTTCACAAACAGGGTTGCTACGGGCCGCACGGCGTTGTACCATTTTTCTTCGTCGTTTTCTTCATCTTTGTGGGCAGCCACTGATCCAGGTACGAAAGACATAATCGCTGATAACAACGCGTCTTCAGTAGCCCCACTCATGTCATTCGTCAAGCCGGACGCTGTACTTCGCTTTGCGAGCATTTTCCGATTCGAAGTGAGCGCTTGGAAAGTTTCCCACCCAGCCTGTAGGAATGGGGTTTGTTTTAGAGGGATACATAAGAGACAAGAGAGCAATGACACACGGCTGAAAAGCGAATGGCTGGCATTTACCTGACGTACTTTATGCTGATAAATGCCTAATATAAGCCCCCGAAGAAACCTTACCTGGTGCACGAGCACGAAGCCGTCGTCGAGGTCTTGGCAGTACTGATAAGGGGCTTCACGGAGGAAGCCGTAGTGCTGCTTCAGCCCACTCTGCCACGCTTGCTGGCTCACAATCACCTGCCCCGACGCACCGTGGTGCTCTGCGTCAAAAGCTTGCAGCAAAGGGTCGCCCACCGCCACGCTCTCGCTACGGCCCAGAACTCCACCCAAAAACAGGACAGCTACGTTCCCAACGCCGATGCCGATTTTCACAGACAGCTGCACTCCTTCGTGCAAGTCCATCGCATGCTGCTTGGTTTGAATTGCTACTGCAGCTTGCGTTGCGCGCCGGACACGATTGGAGACTGGGTCCTCATCATCAGGTGGCCAGAGCACAATCATAGCATCACCAGCGTACTTGAAGATGTCGCCACCTTGGGCTTGGATCTCTCGGCACATGAGTGAAAAGTACTGTGATAGTTTTAGCAAAGGGGGGGAGCGAATGAAAAAACTGCACTGTGCAAAGGAATGAGAATTAATCGGGTGGACTGTACGAGTTGAAAGTTGTAAGCATATGAGCATCGTGGGCAGCGTCTAGCCAAAACTGCCTAGCTAGTCGCTGAACAAGCTATAATTAAAAGTTGCAATACCTGATTCAAATATTTGGCCAGGCCTTCAGCGCCCATTCCGCTCTTCGCCATCGCCTCTGCAAGCTTCGTAAAACCAGAGACGTCGCAAAACATGACCACCTATTATTTGTTTGGATGCCCGGTTAGCACATGTGCAAAAACAGTACAGCACACGCCCAAAGATTTGGGTAGGAATAAGATTGCGACGAAGCTGTCTTGTCAGGAATAATCCTGGCCTAGTTGATTAGCGCGCGCCTCATATTTCATGTCAAGTGTATTAATCCAACGACTTCATTCACCGTGTCAAACTCGGTGCGATAGGGCGCTTTCTTAAGGCCTCCGGATTCGATCTGGCTCTGCAACTCATCAACGATGATGGAAGGAATGTAGCTCGCGAGCGTCTCCAAGAACTTCATCGTGAGGTGAGCGCAAGTAGCGCGCAATACCTGGTGAAGACTACAATATGTTATCTAAGGCACGGCTCATCAAATCGGGAAAATAATTCAACAGACCAAAATTGGACTTGGATTTACGAGTTGGAAGAAAAGAAATACACCACCGGAAACAGCTCGGCGAGACGCATCGATTTTTGATATTTTTGATAACATCTGGGCACTTTTGTGTTTACATGGAGGAGTTAC
>Ga0307979_1002402_pt1 | contig 12968 bp, 16 predicted proteins | sample OrgLakmetage1058_FD_201833 | JGI IMG/M metagenome (GOLD analysis project Ga0307979, IMG submission 201833) | Saline water microbial communities from Organic Lake, Antarctica - #1058 | ecosystem: Environmental > Aquatic > Non-marine Saline and Alkaline > Saline | place: Antarctica: Organic Lake...
CAGCTTTGATGCGCGCGTCGACGTTGCCTTCCAAAAACTTGCGCTTAGGGACTTCGTACATGAACAAATACAATTTTCCGTCGCGGACCATCCACACATCAGGGTCTGCCATGGGGCCGCCTTGCTTTACGTCTACCCAAGTCCACCTTCGTGCACCAAGGCATATATATAGCAAACACACAATGACAAAAAAAAAGGGGAGAACGAAACTCAAAAGATAATGCGTTTGAATCGTTGTCTATTTCTATGATGTGTGAAAGGCGAAACTACCACAACCATTATGACTAATAAGTAAGTGATTGCCCGCTCTCCTTACCAGTCCTCCGAGGACACGCCGTATGAGCAGAAGCCTCCCCACTGCGGCACGTAAGTTTTCGGGCTCGCCTTGAACGTTTCGAGGTTTGCTTTGGTTGCAAAGTAGTAGCTGTAGCCCTGGTACTCGAATGAGTGCTCTACAAAGCCTTTCACGGCATCATCCCCCGGTTTGAGTGAAAAGTAGGCGACAACGTCGTAGCCCTGGAGCGCACATAGCCCGTTTTGTGTCACAACATATGAAAAAATAAAGGGCCGAGAGAGAAATGAAGCACGTTGGTGAAGAAGAGAATTATTTCCGCCAATTAACGAGAAACATCATTAAGACTGCCATCACTGAGTATGACGAATGAAGAAGTTAGCTCCTCGAAGTTCCTCCATGGGAAGCACTTGCACTTATTACTTACATTATTCGCGGGGCTCGTGGTCACTATGCACGCGTCGCCTGCGTCGTCGATTGTAATGGTAGTTGCTTCAGGATCCGGTGAATCATTAGCACTAACACTATCAGCAGCATCCATCAACGAGTGCGTGAAGAAGGGAGTCCAAGCCAAGTTCTTGGCTGGAGCATCAGAGCCTGAAGTGTAAGCACGTGTGCCGGCAATTGCTGCCACTACAAGGAGAGTGGTTGTGAACAGGGCGGCGCGGCGTCGAGGGTGTGCGAAGTTTCTGCCACTTAAGTTGAAATCATCTGGAGTCAATATCTTCAGGGGCACCGGCAAAGTTGCACTTTCCTCTAAAAGTCCAGAGCGCTCGTCCGTTTGCTTCATTGCGTGTTCGGATTCGAGAAATGAGAAGACATGAAGATGCCGAGATCCGAGATGATGTCGACTTCCGATTGCCGAGATATGCCGATGGACAATAATACAGGGCGGTTTCAACTCGAACTACGACAGTAATACGAACCCAGATAGACGGCACAAAAGCCAATGCTGCGGGCAGAAGTGGGAATGTGCGTGCCTGTTCACTTCAAGCCGGCTGCGTATTGAGTACCATCTTGCTGTTGCGCTCCCTGAGCACTCACGTGAGCGAGGGCGACGGCAGAGCGGGGAACGACAGACAATAGCCACGTGAATGCTGTGTGCCGGCTCGTCACTCACCCTTCGCTCTGATTGGCCGAGGAAAAAACAGAATGCCCTCTTTCACCAGACAACAACGCATCTGGCCATTATCCATAGTTGGGACCTAGGTGGGGTGATTACGTGATTGTAACTCATGGGATTATGGGTGTGAAACGGCCACACCCGTAGGTATTCTGAGGCAGCTTCGTGGCCTATAAATTGCAGCCCGGAGACAAGGCGAACGCAAGGAGTTTATCGTTACAGACGAAAGGCAGGACTAGATTAGATTTCACTCCCCAATTGCAAAGAAACAACTACAAGTAACAAAAAGCAGCTAGACCTTATAATCTTGAAATAACTCTCATGAGAAGCACTTCTGAGCTTGAGTCGCTAGTTGCCAGCACGTTGGCCGGGCGAACACGCTCACCGATGGGGCCATATGGCGATAGCCAAACAAAATGCACAGCGCGCCGCAATTCGCTGATCCTCCTCTTAGGCGCCTGTGTATTAGGCTAGCACGAGGGCTAGGTGGTGTCGCACGGGACGGCTACAAAGGAATTACGAGAAGCGAAGCCCATATATGAGGCGAACTCAGAGTAGTTATCGTTACAGACAAAGGCTTGGCCTCATGATGACATTCATAAGAAGCAGATAGTAGCTCTAGATCCGCTATAGAACTCCACCTTACCTCAGACGAGGGCTAGGAAGCCACCACCCGGAAGCTCGCTTCGTGATCTACTCCACAGGGGTGGTCGTTTCACAAACATTAGTAGCAATGACCCTTGCTGGGACTACGTACGTATCCGCCTTCAATCTTTCGCCGGGGTTGGCCAGGCCAGGGAGTGCAGGCATTAGGCATTTGGCCACTAGATGGAGGTCGGCCGGTTCTGCTGCTTTTTGTTTTGTGTTCTGGATTCGTTTATCCTTGGTCCTTAGGGCATCGGAGAGACGCCCCTTTCATGTCGTGTTCTTGATATTTACCATTGAACCCGATTGGCGTCTACGAGGCGCCGAGGCGCCAGGCGCCTGTATTCTTCCCCATCCCAACCCGCAATACTTAAGCTCAAGCGAAAGAAGGAACTCCTATCTTGGGTCACGGCACCGCGGCGCTCTTTTCTGAGGCTGAGGGAACCAGAATTAATGCATGAATTTAGGGCGTGTAATTAGGTGTGCATGGTGGATACTAGTTCAATATTTTAATCAGAATAATCGCGGATTTCGCCCTTTTTGTTTATTCATTGATTTCCCTAGCTCCGTGCTGGCGCTAGGATTTAAGATACATTTGGCCACGGCGATTGGCTTTCTATAGATGACTTGAGGTGAGGCTTTGGTGAACGCGCTCAAAAGCAAGGGCGTCTCCATAGAGCTCGATGAGTAGATCGCCATTGCCGTGGCCAGTGGACAGGTCGAAATGGAGACACCTGACTCACTTCAATACCAAACCCGACTCACCTCAATACCAAACTTTTGTACCTCCGGACCTCCTGATGTTCGTGGTTGATGCCTGATGGCTGAAAAAGTAAGGACACCTCGGGGATGAATTATTTCAACTCCTTTACACAAAAGGATCAGCCAGACTTCATCTGAAAGGCCGTGCTCATCTGTTGCTGTATTATGCCATATATGTCACGCCATAAGGGCAAATGCCCATCTGTTGCTGTATTATGCCATATATTTCACGTCATATGGGCAAATCTTTGTATTTGGGGATTGAGGCGCATTAACTGGATTAGACCTGACTACCTGACTAGGCATCTTAACTCTAGAAAGTAATAGAGAAGGTTTTTGCGATGCTCAATCCAATTACATCCAGAGCTGCTTAGAGCTGAGATGTCAAGACTTACACTTCATCTCCGGGCGGCACTTGGTGTCGTGGCGTTCATGCAATCTTTGCGGCAGGCTAGTTTCCTTTCCACAAAAGTGCCCATGGCCCCTGCGTGCCGGTCCCACTGGTGCACCTAATTGTGACATTTTTGTTTGGCAAGTAAATATACAATCGTTGAAAAAAGACACGAAGAACGCGATTTTGCGCTATTCATCGAATGAACAAAACAATGTGCACAGAAGTGGAATGCCCGTTGCTTGGACAAATACATAGATGTTGGTACTTACTCAGAGTGAACAACAGAAAAAAGCCGAAATGATTTTAAGAGCATTGCAGTTATCCTCTGTTTATCGCTCTTCCTACTATTTCACCACTGGACTCCTCGACGTGTCCGTGCATTCCGCGAAGTTTTGAGAGGCGTCTCCGTCGGTGAAACAGGGGGCTTCTTTCTTGGCCCCGCTGGCACAGGACTGAAACGAAGGCTTGACTGCGGTAGGGCAATTTAACACGTACCTGTTGATGACGGTGAAGGAATGAGCAAAGGCAGTAGTGGCTCTGATGAAGTTTTTATTTTTGCAGTTTTGCTTGTCCTTCAATTTTCCTTTTCGTCACATCAAAATGTGTACTCGTTTCATGGACTGCACACATCTGCGACGAGAATAAAATTTGTGCAATTTTCCCTGCATGCGATCTTTACGAATCAGCCCTTGACTTCTCCGTCCTCTGTCATTAATATTTTCCTTCTTTTTCCTGATTCCTTTGTGCCCTCCTCCTTAGTCACCACCATCCTTTTTCTTTGGACCAATCACACCCTTCCTTCCTCTCCCAGCCAATCAGCACACACAATTACCCTTCTGCGTCGCGCATCGAGGTCAAGATGTCGTTCCCCACGTAGTAGCCGTGCCGCTTGCCTCCGAAGGCGCCAATCGTGTTCACCGGCCCTACTCCTCGAGGGTCGAGCTGGGCTTTGCAACCCGCCTGAGGGATAAAGAGAGAGATTTTAAGAATAGAGATATAGTTACGCATGAGCATAAGAATTTTTGTGATTAGCGAAGAAAAAAAGATATAATACTATTGTTAGATTCGCTCATCGCATCATGAGGTAAAGCAAGCAGAAAAAGAAGTCATCACAACAAAGTTTCAGAATGCAGCACAAAGATGGAAGCAAGATAAGTAAGATATTGCCAGAAAGCAACCTATACCTTGTAGAGGGCGCCCGAGTGAAACAGCAAATTCGTGTAACCTTAAGAGAGAAAGGTTCCAAAGGACGAATAAGAGTAGTAAGAAAGGGTGCAAAACGACTGAGAATGAAAATTACAAGAGACTCCAATTCTAAAAAGACAATTTGTTGACAAGTGGGTGAGCTATTGTTATACTTTGGAGCACTGAGAAGACCACAAAAAAAAAGAAATCAGCTAATAAAAAAGATGGTTGATCACATTTGCATCCGTTGCCTATTCAACAGCACATTCTTTATGATAAAATAAAACGCCTACTTTTACATCTTACTCACCCTGGTCGCTTTCGATGAACCGTTCGTGGCAACGCTTTTTGGACACTTCTTTCAGGAGCCGCGTCTCAAAAGCCGCCACACCTACCTTAGTGCCGAAAATAGACCCGCTGCAAATCACAGGGTGTTGGCCCCATTTCGCAGCTTCTTCCTGTAACCAATGACAATTCCACGTGAGTGAGTGGTTGAGCGAGGAGCACATGCAAAGAAAGAGAGAGTGTATGAGCAATTGCACTAGATATAGCTCGAATCGAATTCTTCGCAACGCAAAACAATGGCTGAATCTGCTTGGTGCTTGCAAAGCAACTCCTGTGCACTAAGTTCAGTCTAGCATTCGCACCTTCCCGTAGCAGTCTCGAATCCAGCCGGTATTGAACACGCAGTTTTTGATCTTTTTGTACGGCATGTGTTCACCACTCAACCAGAGGTCAGTGGTGCTGCCTTCAGACAATTCTTTCTCCAAATATACAAAAGGATCGGATTGAAAGACCTGGTAGCACGCAGAAAAACTTATATTAAGCCCATACATAAAACGAATATGTTTTTAAAATGATAAAAGATAGAGCAGGTTTCCAAAGAAAATCAAATCGAGATAGTTCAAGAGACAAACCGGAACCGAGAGCAAAAAATGAAAGATAGATGGTATAATAGTAACGTGAAAGTAAACGTGTAATGAGCTCTAGTCTTTGTCCGCTTGTTGCCCATGTGGCGTAGCATTGTACTTGTTCACTGAATCCTTCCTTACCGTATCCCGAAAGTCCAACACTGACGCGAGCGAGGTGTCGGAATAGTGCTGCAGCCAACTCAAGTACAAGTAATGCCGGATGATCGCCATCGGTAAAGTGCCTTCGATGGGCACGAACCACTTCTCAATCGCGCACTGCAGCTTGGACTTGCATTTCACGTACAGAGGGTAGCAAATCACCTGTTTGGAAAGAAAAAAAAGTAAGGAGCGCTTTTGATTCAAATACAAAATACGTGCACTACTCAGACCCACCCTATTCTCCCCGTACAATTTTATATGACCACGTCAGGCACAGCAAGGACTTCAAGAATGTGCTAGGTGAGGTTAGAGCCCACTAGAGACGTGAAATATCTATTCGGTGATAGTTATTGCCACTGCGTGTGCTCATTTCCTAGCTACTTGGCGCACACAACACCTGCATTTCTTGGAGGAAGTTCTTCAGAGGGCCCGAGAGGACAGCATTGGTGGCAAGGACGATGTCTCCCGTGTAGCCTACTTTGCGCAGCGACCCCACGAACCAGTAGAAATGCCTTCAATGACAGAATGCAATGAGAAGAAGTAAGCAGGAGTTACGCTTTAAGGTGAAGAGAAATGATGAAAGAGGACTCGTGGGGTAGTGACAAGAGAGAGAATCATCAACTGCAATCATGCTAAAGGTTGAAGCACAGGATAGGCACGTGCTTCCGTTGTCCTAGTCCACTCACCGAACGTCGTAATTGAGGGCTAGCGCCATGACAACGTGTTCGTTTCTGCGGTGCGGCTGAGGCCACAGCGGCTCCCACATTTTTACCTATGCCAAGAGCAAAAGGAGATGGTCAGAAAATTAGCGAAAACCAAGACAGACTAATGACAAAAAGATGAAACTTCAATTTAGGATCACGCGAAATAGGAGGGGCTAGTATGGCTCGCGCTACGACTTAAGTGCTTGAACCCAGCAACACAGCAGCACTGTAGCCGCAGCAGCAACTACGAGGTACATGACGAGGGCGTCAAGATACACTTTTAAAAATAAATCACCTCGGCTGCGCCCGCCACATGACTGTCCAGATCTTTCGCTGCTGTCTCTGATGGTTTTAATTTCAGGAGCTCTTTGTGCACGTTGGCGAAATCGGGATTTACGACATGCTCGCCCGTTTCCTGAAGGATATGTCTCCTCGAGGAACCACCGCCTGATAATGGTGACCATCCGCGGTCGACACCGCCCGAGACAGCATGCAATGATGCTAGAATCTCGCTTTCATTCGCCGGACGTAGGAACTCTTCGATGTCAGCTGAGGCTGAGGCAGCGCCTAGTAGTGCAAATAGGAGCAGCCTCATTTTTCCACTTCCACCTTTCCACCCACCACACACAAGAAAGTGCAGTAAACAAATATATAATATATTCGAGCAAAGCTTTTGGGACTTTCGTGAAGACGTTGGAATGTTTGGAATAATTTTGCAGAAATTTGTGCAACGAGTACGCAGGCTCAAGGCATCAGCCGCGCTTCAGGGTGCAGAGCCTTCGTTGCCATCATGGCGGCACGAGATTCACGAAGTCAGTCTGTAGAAGAGTTCATCGACGAGAAGCAGCTCACGCTAGTTGTCGCTGATCTCTTCGAGCGCATCGCCCAGAAGGTTCGAGACTCATAACTCAATGAAAGACGTACACGACTATGACCAGGCATAATTCAATGTTTTGGTTGCATATTCGTCCAAGTCATCACGTTTGCTACTACAATAACAAATATTGTCGTATGAAGCGACCACTTTTGAACGCCCGGACTTACTTGAACCACTTGATAATGGCGATGAATATAAACTAAGTATATATAGGCAGCACCACCTTCACACGGAGCTGTTTTACGATGCGCTGACTACTAGACCACTACATTACCTTTGATGAATCACTTTATTTCTGTAACCCTTTTTTAAACAATTCAAAACCTCAGGAGAGGCAAGAGGCCGAGGCGATGCTAGCCCCGCGAGCGTGTGCGCGTTTCCAAGTGGACGTACGCTCCGCGGCGTATTTTCGTTGCAAGTGCGGGCACCTCAAGTCGGCACACGTGTTCGCCCCCGTACAGGACGCGCACTTTATATCGTCAGCAAACTTACAGTCAAAGGTGCTGTTTATACGATATTTGCACTGTTACACGTTTGCCTATGGTTTTCTTCTGTGCTTTCGCAATACATGCATACGAAATTAAACCCTTCCAAAGCTTCTTTCTTACACGTGGCCTGACTATGCTAAAATCCCACATAACATGAAAACACAACCGCAGTGGAAAGTGTCGAGCGACGACAACAGTCCCTCCAAGTCATCGTTGCTGTCCACGTCCGAGCTGTCCTTTGGGGGTGACCCCGCGGATGACGAGGCGTGGGCGATGCGGCCTCTGCCGTGCTTGGACGAATTCAAGAAAAACTTTCCCATCGGGCGTGAGGTTTGGCATGATATATTGAAGCTACGCTTATATCAAGAGAGAGATCACTGGTTCATCCCACTTCGTTTTCTCCTCTTTCCCACTTTAAAGAAAAATTCTCTGCTCTTTCGCCTTTCCCTAACCGTCACGTAATATTTCCCCCAACTTTTACCTTAAAAAAACATTTTGACTTATCGCAGATGCTCCTCCAGCCCCGTGCTGAGTTAGAAGCTGCTCTAGAAAGCTCCTTCGGAAACTTCGATAATGATACTTTGAGCGGAGGTGGAGGTGGGGGCTCCTTGTTGCAATCGCCTTGCAAATCCGAAGACAACGACACGCAAGAAGAAAACAACACTGACATGGGCACTGAGTCAGGTACTGTTCGCAATAGGACAGTTGGCCATGAAGAGACGAGCTCTGTTTAAAGGCGTATTGTCCAGCGCTTTCCGCCGCGCGCTTTTACGCGACGATGACTAGTTAACGCCACAACAACGATGCTAATCCACATGATCTCAACGTCCACTCACCTGTACACACCTTCTTCTACATGTGCAGGAGGCTGGGACGGCGATGCCGAATGGGGCCTAGACGCGCACCGCCGGGTGAAGCGACAAGTGGAGAAGCGAGTGCGGGCCGAGCTGAGCGTGGCGTTCAAGAAAGAAGTGGCCAAGAAACAAAGGGAATGCTTGGCCGCGGCTGAGGTAGCAATTTGTAGACGCCATTCCCTCTGCTTGATTTGCGCATGCTTAATTACACTCTTGCGTAGCACCACTTTTCAGAAACGATTATGATGATCTTAATTGCTTTCTTAAACAATTCTTTGAATTCATTTCTAAAATCTCCTATGCAGGCTCAGCAGAACCAAGCACTGGTGCGGTTAGAATTGATGCAACGAGATGCTGTTGCCAAAGTGGAAGAAAACTGCCGGGACCACATTAGTGAATTACAGGCCGAGTTTTTGGGGCAACTGGAGCAGATTGAAGCCAACGCGCAGGCCCATGTGGCACAGGTGAGTTAGGGTGTGTGTGTGCGTGTGTGCGAATGTGGGTCTTTATCCTTAGGGGTTATATCGAATGTGTGTGTGAGTGTTCGAAAGTACGTAAAAAGATCAGAGCTCGTGCTTGCATTGCGGAACACAATCTCGTTGTCTCGCGCCACGCTTTCACTTCCTACTACTCACTGCATTCTTACTACATTAGGTGCGCAAAGCTCACGACGAAGCGGAAGCACGACGAGAAGCCCGCAGGCGAAAAGCCGTGGCTGGCTTGCAGCAGCAAATCAATTTGCAGCGCGAAGAACTGAGAGCCCTGCGGTCTTTGCGCGACACCAGCAGCAGCGGTGGAATTAGCGGCAGCAACAGTGGGATTGGCAGTGGATTTGGCAGTGTAGGTGGTGGATTTGCAGGAAGCGGCAGCCTAGGCAGTTTAGGTGGAGGCAGCAGCACCGGAGCCACGATGCCGCCGTCGTTTCGAAGTCCTTTGCGTGGAAGTTCTCTGAGCCTGGTAAGATAACGTATATATTTTTGAATCTATTACTGTTTCTAGATTTTGTTGATGTTTTCTTGTCAATGGGCTCTTCGTTCTTGCTCATTCCATCCTTTTGCTTTTCCTATGACGAAATGCAGACCCCACAATTGTCTCAACTCGAAGAAGAAGATGAAGCGTCGTTGCACGAAGAATTAGACGAAGACGACGACAACAGTCAAGCGGACAGTTTAGATGGCTCCGCAATCTCCAGCTTGGGCAGCTCTACCGGAAGAGGAGGAGGGAATGGCAGTAGTGGAAACATCGACTCTGCTGCAAATAATGCTGATGCTCCTGTAAATGTTGCGTCAAGAGATGCGGCAGTTGTGAATCCAACATCAAAAGATGCAACCATATCGACAAACTTGGCACTATCCGCCAAACGCGTCAGCACGAATGATTTGCCGTCATCAACGCCTGCTGAGAGCCACAAAAGTCATACGTCTTCTTCCTCTTCCCCCTCTAGAGGATTAGGACGCACTCTCTTGTGGTCGTCTCTGTTAGGCGCGGTCATTTTGGCGCTGGCCGCGCAGCTGGTGGTGGTATTGGCCCCTCTGGCTTTATCAGAGTGCTCAGACTTGTTCGCACCGCTCAGTGATGTTGCTGCCAGCACCGCTGCAGCAGAAGGAGACGCAGGAACAAGAGAAGTTGCCAACAGCAGGAGCAGCGGCATGTCTGGCATAGCAATGACATGCAGCGCAAGGGTAATCAGAAGCCTCCTCACAGCAGATCGCAGTTGAATGAAGGAACGAAAATTGTATGGTTGAACCATGCGCTTAGGCTCCTTTGCTTCGGCCGTCCTTGGATTCAAATGCAACTGAATTAACCAACTCAAATGAGCCCATAACTCATAATTATGGGCGCTTGGAAGCGAATTTTGGTTTTGGGGTTCCCCTGTATAATAATTTAGTGGTTTTAAGAGAATAATTATAACTTATAACCAATATACCAATATTATTAATAGTGAATTCCGAATTTCAGTCGTCTGTGACTTTTGACATATGACTGATGACTGAAACTCAGGCCCATGAAGTAAATAGTTGGGACTTACGAATGCAATTGTGCTTTCTGAGCAAAGCCAAGCACTTCCACTTCCATCGAATACAAAACCCGGTTTTCTTTCTTTTCTTTTTTTTACGCGCCGTGTCCCTTTCGCTTCTTAATGTCTCATAAAGCCCTCATTGTGCATTGTGCTGCCAAACGCCTCAGCTCCCACACATAACCCTTATACACCAAAGGCCTCTGCTTGTTACTAACTCCTATTTCTATCCGGCCATTCATCCTGAAACTGATACCGACATACCCCATGCCAAACGCTTCACTTTAACCATCTCCAATGCACATCTTTAGGCGCAATCTATACTGCATGCTTCATGGCCAAGTTGTGCCTGCTTTCTGATTCTCCCCTGTGGCAAGCGAGTCAAGGCGCTCAGCTTCGATAGTGGCGGCATCTAACTCGCGTCGATTTAAGTCCTCCACGTCACCGTCGTCGTACTCCACACGCCACAGCTCGTCGTTGTTGTTGTTGTTGCCGTCTAGAGGAATGATTTGAAACGAAGGCAACGACAAACGGCAAACACTGAGAATAAGAACGCACAAACGCACTCGACATGGCATACACGAGTGCGAAAGGAAGTAAGGAACGAGAGGATAGCAAGGCGAGGGTTCAAAAAGGGAACAGAGAAAGGAAATTTGATTCATGAGTCAAAACAAATACAGTGTGGGACATGGATTAGCATTAATCATTCAACAGGTCGTACCTTCATCCACATCGTTGTGGTCCTCGTCCTCCGTAGGCGGTAAGTACTTCACCACTTCTCCACGGAACATGGTCCCATCAAACGCTTTGGCCACACGATCGCCCAAGCGAGGAGACCGAAACCGCCAGTTCATCATCACTTCGTCCTTGCGCCGGTGGCCGGTGAACACGCCCGGCCATTTCAACTTCAACAGCTTGATCATGGCTTTCTCCTGTATACACATTGGAATAATTCGACATGAAAAAGATACAACAAAAATAGATGATAGAAATTGAAACAGGCAAGTACAAAGCAAGCTACATCGCATAGCATTGGCCGTAAGAATCAGAAAAAAGTGATACATGGTTGGGCAAACATGCACACATGTACACTGGGACGGAATAGGACCATTTGATGGTGCAAAGGAGCGTCTTTGCACTCCCATCAAAGGCTAAGTTTACGAACTGTGCACACACAAACTGAGCATACACAAATAAGCTCTCCCACCTTAGAGCTGTTGCGATCGGCCACGGCGCCGCCCGGATTAATCCTGTGCAGAGCCTTTACGAACAGGCGGTTCAGACGAACCGCGCTGCCGTGGTACTCGATGTGCTGGCACGTAAAGTCGTAGTCTTCTTTCAGCACAAACCTGCAGATATACCGTAGGGTTGTTGCAACATTCATTGTGTTATTTTGTTGTCAACTCCAATAGTACTACAGTAGTGTACTATGTAGAACGCCTTGAATCAGTCGAGGCATACTGGTTGAATGATGCACGCACCTTTCGTCAAAGCGCAGGCCGCGCACATGGCTGCTGCCCTCTTGCTTGTTGTCGCCGTTGTTGCTGCGCGTGGCGGAAGGAACCATAAGAGCAACTTGATCTGCCGACTTGACTTGCGCCACTGTGGTGGTGAGCGCTGCAGCTTCCTCTTCTTCTTCTTCTTTTTTGACAACAGCGCTGGCACTCTGGCTGCCGTTTCTGGGCTTGCCTTTTTTCGCGTCTTTCACGTCTTTGGCATCCGCTGCTGCTGTCGACGAAGAAGTAGACGGTGGAGGTGGTTGTTGCTGTTGCTGCGCGAGCATTTGGGGAGTAGCCCAATCCTTGACTGCCACGTCGGCGCCGCCGTGCCGTCGGTAATTGAACAGCGGCGGAGCCGACGGGTCGGCTTTTTCGGCCGACGGCCGGGTGTCGACCTGTTATTGGGCGGAGGGGTAAAAGTAATGAAAGCAAAGTAAATTTGAGACTATTGATGATGCTAGTAGAGTAACGGAAAGCAATTTGATGTGCACACGCAATTGTCGAACCACGCACACACACACGCAACGCACACCGGTTTTCAAACAGCGAGGGCGGGAAATCAGACTTACCACAATGAAGTCGCCGACAATGAAGAGATTGAAAGTCACCGGCGCCATGTTCATCGAAAACCTGACAGTTTGTTTTTATTATATGGAAAAAAAATTGAACACTTCAAATCTCTGAAAGCACGTATCAGGCTTTAAAAAAACTAAGAGTGTGGAGGTGTGCAGACGCAAACATGCGTGCGTGGAGAGTAGGGTTACTAGCATGGCATTATTGGCGTGGCAAATTTAAAATTGAAATACATTTTGGCTCTCTGCACTTCATTACCCGCTATTCATGCACGGGTAAGCGCCGGCCAATTTGCTGCCGTGTTTCCTCAGAAAAGTCTCGGCTAAGCGGGCTGCGCCTACAGGGGTGATCTGCCGAGGCACCCCCGCGTACGAGCGGATGTTGGCCGCCAACTGCCAACACAAAGAAGTAACAAGGAGAAGTAAAAAGGACAGAACAGCCGAAAGAAAGAAGAGGAAAAAAAAAAACGAAGTAACTAGTGTGGG